>Ga0209086_10002305_pt1 | contig 14963 bp, 14 predicted proteins | sample M_130207_XF_Meta_FD_187312 | JGI IMG/M metagenome (GOLD analysis project Ga0209086, IMG submission 187312) | Freshwater microbial communities from Lake Montjoie, Canada to study carbon cycling - M_130207_XF_MetaG (SPAdes) (version 2) | ecosystem: Environmental > Aquatic > Freshwater > Lake... | reverse complement strand
CGATGGCCCATGCGCTGCCGGCCGGTGCGGCGTTGATCGTTTGGATGATGAATTCCGTGGACCCCACAAGGTCAGCTTTGGTTACTACTTCATGGATGCACTCGGGGTGAACCAGTACTTGTACGCCGGGGACGCGCTCACGTACTTGGTCCACGCTGGCCGCGGTGAAGCGACCATGAACCGAACAGTGACCCTTCCACAAAATGACTTTGGCAGCCCTGAGCTCATCTGCGGTGAGCCCACCATTGCTTTGATGTGGGTCAAAGACGACACATTCATCGAGCGAAATCCCCAGTTCGAGCACGGCTGTGTTGCGACCTAGGTGCTGATCGGGCAAGAAAAAGACTTTCTCGCCTTGGTCAAAAGCCCATTCAAGTGCGCGCTTGGCATTGGACGAGGTACACACCGTTCCACCATGGCGTCCGGTAAAGGCTTTGATCGCGGCGGTGCTGTTCATATAAGTAACAGGAATTGTTTGATCCGCGATGCCGGCGTCGGTGAGGACAGCCCAGGCTTCTTCGACTTGCGAAATAGCTGCCATGTCGGCCATGGAACAACCGGCGGCTAGGTCGGGGAGGATGACTTGTTGGTTGGCCTGCGTGAGGATGTCAGCGCTTTCGGCCATGAAGTGCACGCCACAAAACACGATGTACGGAGCATCAGGGTGCGCGGCTGCGAGTTGTGCAAGCTTGAACGAGTCGCCGGTTACGTCAGCAAACGCGATGACGTCATCGCGTTGATAGTGGTGTCCCAGAATGAACACCTGATCACCCAGAGCAGCCTTAGCGGCTCGGGCTCGCTCGATCAGGTGCGGGTCACTAGCAGGGGGCAAATCGCCTGGGCATTCCACGCCGCGCTCGCTACTGGGATCCGCGGCTTGTCCGAGGATGTGCAGTTCGATGGCGGTCATAGATCTATCGTCCCACAAGGGTGAGCCAAGGCCCTAAGCGAGAAGTTCCTTGATCGCTGTGACGATTTCAGGCGCATTGGGCTCAGTGCGTGGTCGGAATCGCTGAATTGAACCGTCAGCTCCGACGACGAACTTCTCAAAGTTCCATTGGATGTCTCCAGCAACGCCTTCGCCATCATCTACCGAGGTCAATTCGTCATAGAGCGCGTGACGGTCTGGGCCGTTGACGTCAACTTTGTCGAAGAGGGGGAACGTCACGTTGTACGTGGCGGAACAAAACTCTTGGATCTCATCGTTCGTACCTGGCTCTTGACCGCCGAACTGATTACACGGAAACGCAACAACAGCTAGTCCCTGATCTGCGTAAACCGAGTAGAGGTCTTGCAATGTCGTGTACTGCGGAGTCAGTCCACACTTGGACGCCACATTGACCACGAGGTAGGCGCGAGCATCGAGTGCTCCCAAGGTGGTGGTGGTGCCACCAATGGTGGTGACAGGGATGTCGAGCACACTCATGAAAAATTCTCCTATTACATACCGGGAATTTGCTGTTGTTTGCAAACTATGGCAGGTACGGTCACGGTGTGCGAATCGTGGTGGCACCAGACAAGTTCGCTGGAACTTTGTCAGCGGTGGAAGCAGCTGAGGCGATCAAGGCCGGCTGGAATTCCTATGCACCCCAGGACCACGTGGAGGTTTTGCCTCTGGCCGATGGCGGCCCTGGCTTCGTGGCAGTTTTGGAGCGAGCGCTCGGGGGTCAGTTGCTCGATGTGCAGACGACGGGCCCAGCAGGTCAGCCTGTGGTAGCCCAGATCCTGATTCACGACGAAACCGCCTACATCGAATCTGCGCAGGCCTGTGGCTTGCATCTGATGCCGCAGCTGGCTGCCCTCGAAGCTACGAGTGAAGGGGTGGCCGACCTGCTGGTTGCAGCGGTTAATGCCGGAGTGCGACACATCGTGGTCGGCGTTGGCGGAACAGCATGCACCGATGGTGGCGAGCCGATGCTTAAGCGATTGCAGCAGCTAACCGGAAAAGCGCTCAGCGATTTTGACATTGACGTTGTGGTGGCAACCGATGTGGATAACCCACTTCTGGGAGTGCATGGAGCGGCTGCAGTTTTTGGCCCGCAAAAGGGTGCAACAGATGCTGATGTCGCAATCCTGGAAGAGCGTTTGACGCAGTGGTCACAACGCGCTGGTGGAGATGCCATGCAGGTCGGTGCTGGTGCTGGTGGTGGGTTGGGTTTTGCTCTCTTTCGACTCGGTGGTCGACGCGTGTCAGGCATTGATACCTGCTTGGATGCCATCGGATTTGACAGTGCGGTCGCCAATGCCGACCTCGTCGTGACGGGGGAGGGTTCCTTCGATTACCAATCCCTACGCGGCAAGGTGATCAGTGGCGTAGCGGCCCGGGCCAGTGCCCTCGGTCGCCCGTGCCTAGTCCTGGCTGGGCGATGTGAGGTAGGCCGGCAGGGTGCATCGTCTTATGGAATAGATGAGTGCTGGTCAGTTGTTGAATTCACTGGATCGGTCGAGCAGGCAATGAATGAGCCGTTTGCATCGCTGGCCGGACTCGCGGCCTCGGTTGCGGCCGTGTGGACTAGACCGTGACTTATGGGTGTGACACGATGGGTACCTACACCTTCGGGGACCAAACAAGGAGTACAGCATGAGCGTTGAGACCACCACTGAAACCACCGTCACATCTGATGGCATTTTGCTGACCGATGAAGCCGTGATCAAGGTGTCTGCTCTGCTGACACAAGAAGGTCGCGACGACCTCGCCTTGCGCGTTGCAGTTCAGCCCGGTGGATGTTCTGGTCTGCGCTACCAGCTGTTCTTCGATGATCGCTCACTCGATGGCGACGTCGTCAAGGACTTCAACGGTGTCAAGGTCGTGACCGACCGTATGAGTGCCCCGTACCTTGGTGGAGCCAGCATCGGTTTTGTTGACACGATCGAGAAGCAGGGCTTCACGATTGATAACCCGAATGCCGGGGGCTCCTGCGCCTGCGGCGACTCGTTTAGCTAATTCACCAGTTACTTCGGTGTTCTGCTCGTTGGCGGAACACCTAATTGAGCATCTCCCGTTGAACCAGGAACCGCTGTCGGCGCGCTATCGGTACCCACTGGGTTCGGTACGCCAGTCTCAGGTGTCGGAGTTGTTAAGTAGCGGTCCTGCACCGCGCTCACCGCGAATGCCCCTTTAATCGGTTCGCCTCCTGCCACTGCCGCGGTCGAGGTAGCGAAGATCCATGCTGGTGCCAGTACTGATGCACCGGAATTGGTGTCAGCCATCAGACCAAACGTTGCCCCCGTGATCGTGATGGCAGGGCGCGCTAAACAGCCCTGGCCATCAGGCCCCACCGCGCACAGCAACGGCTCGGGGCGTGGCTGCGAGTCATAGCGAGCCAGTGCATCGGCCGCGGAGACCACGCCGTACTTGTCCTTGAGTTCCCAGGCAGCGAGCGCGCCATTGGCCGAGTCGATCGTCGACTGCTTTGCTCGAATGACAACAGTGACGTTGGTTCCTGCTCCAAACGTGGGCAAATCAAGAACGGTGGGATCTCCCGTGACCGTGCGCGCCTCAGCGCTTTCGTTTTGATCAGGGAAGTACGTGCGTGCAGCGGTGGTTAATCCCAGTGCGGTAAAGAGTGGATCGGCAACAGTATTAACTTGCGCAACCGAAACGTTGACTGTGGCGGGAGCTACGGGTGTAACCGTTGGCGAGCCACCACCGGGCGTAGTCACCGGTGCTGGTTCTGCGATTGCGGTGGAAACACATCCGCCCGCGTTGTCATCCACTGGTTGCGAAAGATCGCATGATGTTCCGGTTCCGTAAAACCACGATGCGCGAGCGTCCTTAAGGACGATCAAGCGCGGAGTGTCATCAGGAGGAGTGCCGGGTGTAGCGGCCGGTGCACTCCAGCCGCCAGGTTGCTCAGTCACAGGAGAGGTGATGCCGAGTGCGGTTGCCAGGGTTTGCACGCTTGCCGTGGTGACGGCTTGGCGATTCGACGTAAGTAGGGGTCCGTCGGCGGGCGTGGCTGGGAAAGTCACAGTAGGTGCGGGCGTCGGGGCACCGGAGGTATTAGCGGCCTCGGCATTAGCTGCCTTAGCGGTTGATCGCGAACTCAGGTCTAAGGCGCCAGGTCCGGCGGGGGGAGTCGAGGAGCAGGCGGTCAGGACCACGGCAGACGCGATGATGGGCAGGAAATACCGGCGCACGAGCAACTCCTAATAACGAGGGTCCTAATAACGAGGGTCCAAATAACGAAGGTAAAGATCAGACGCGGTGTACGCGACCAAGGTTCCCGTCAATACTGTTTAATCACTATGCCGTAAGGGCTTCATCATTTTTCAAGTAAAAGAGGAAATTCGTGAACGTTGTCGTGACCGGCTCTATCGCCACTGACCACTTGATGACGTTTCCAGGCAAGTTTGTAGATGCCCTAATTCCGGACAAGTTGGACTCCCTGTCGGTGTCCTTCCTCGTTGATGGCTTGGAAGTACGTCGCGGCGGCGTGGGAGCAAACATCGCATTCGGCATGGGAGTCCTCGGATTGAAGCCCACCCTGGTTGGTGCGGTCGGAAGCGACTTCGCCGATTACAACGCCTGGCTTTCACGCCACGGGGTCGATACCGATTCAGTGCACGTCAGCGATGACCTGCACACCGCACGCTTTGTTTGCACTACTGACCAGAACGCCTCGCAGATCGCATCCTTTTATCCAGGAGCGATGGGACTTGCGCGCAACATTGAGCTGGCACCGATTGCGGCTCGACTAGGTGGCATTGATTTGGTCGTCATCGGGCCTAACGACCCCGAGGCCATGCGCCGTCACACCCAAGACTGTCGCGACCAGGGGATCGCGTTTGTGGCTGACCCTTCGCAGCAACTGTCGAGCATGAGTGGCGACGAAATCATTGAGCTCATCGATGGCGCGACGTACCTTTTCACGAATGAATACGAAGCAGCCTTGACCGAATCCAAGACTGGATGGTCAGCGGATCAGATTTTGGACAGTGTGGGGACTCGAGTGACAACGCTGGGATCCAAGGGTGCCCGCGTGGAAAGTAAGGGACAACAAGCCATCGAAGTTCCGGTCCCTGCTGAGGAGCGTATTGCCGACCCGACCGGTGTGGGTGATGCATTCCGTGCGGGATACCTCAGCGCCACGGCATGGGGACTCGAGCCACAACTGTGTGCACAAGTTGGATCGCTCTTGGCCACCTACGTCGTTGAAACTGTGGGGACGCAGGAGTACTACTTCGCCACCGATCAGTTCATCGCGCGGTTTGAACAGGCCTATGGTGCTGAAGGGGCAGAAATTCTCGGAGCACACCTGAAGTCAGCGTGAGTTTGCATCCGCCGGTCGAGCCGCCACCAAGTCAGTGGTACTTGCCCGACCTAGCACTGGCTCCAGATGATGAGGACTTAGCCGGAGTTGGCGCTGACCTGGAACCGGGCACATTGCTAGCGGCGTATCGCAGTGGCTTGTTTCCTATGCACGTCAACATTGATGATGAGCGTCCGGTGGGCTGGTGGTCGCCTAATCCGCGCGCAGTCATGGACAACGTGTACATCTCCCGGTCTTTGCGTCGGTCGCTGAAGCGTTTTCAGGTCACGGTTGACACCGACTTTTCAGCTGTGATGGCCGGCTGCGCTCGAGGCCATGAGGATGGACAGTGGATTGATGACGAGATCACCCAGGCGTTCCATCAACTTTTTGATCTGGGGTGGGCACACAGCATTGAAGTCCGCGCCAGCGAAGGTGAACTTGTTGGCGGCCTCTACGGCGTCAGTATCGGGGGATTCTTCGCTGGTGAATCCATGTTTCATGTCGTTCCTGATGCATCAAAAGTTGCTCTGGTGCACCTCAAGGCGATTTTGGATGCCAATGGTGATGCACGCAATCTGCTTGATGTGCAATGGCGCACGGATCACTTGGCCAGCATGGGTGCGGTGGAATTGCCCAGGACTGAATATGTGGTGCGCCTCGAGCAGGCACTTGCTGCGCCGACGATCAACTTCGAAGCGCTTAGTCGCCGAGCGGTGCGCCTATGGCTTGAAGCACGCGAGGCAGTGCAGTAAGGAATTGTTCAACCTCAGCCGCAGTGGTGCTATCGGTTAATCCGATACGGATGTTTCCGTGGGTTTCGATGCCCATGGCGAGCAGCACGTGTGATGGATCCAGGCTCATGCTTGAGCACGCAGATCCTGAAGCGACACTGATGCCTAGCTGGTCCAGATGCTCAACAATCACATCACCGGCGATGCGGGGCGCATTCAAGGTCAGTAGGTGAGCTGCTCGTTGTGTTGGGTGCCCAACAACATCGATGCCATCGATGCCGTTGACAACCATGCGAATGCGGCTGTTCAACTCCTTGAGGCGTTCGCGGTTTTCCCGTTGGTCCTGGTCGGCTTGTACGAGCGAGGCAGCTGCCGCCATGAGGGCGGGGATATTGGGGAAGCCTTGACCGGACACTCCTAATGCTTGCGTTGGATCCGAGGGATGCCATGGCGTGCCGGTGCGAATGACGAGTAGGCCAATGCCTGCTGGGCCGCCCCACTTGTATGCGCTCGCCGTGAGCACGTCCCAGTGCTGGGGAATCTCGGTTCGGCCCGCGCTCTGCGCAGCATCCACGAGGTAGGGGACTGCATGGGCTTGGCACAGCCCAGCAATGGCTTCAGTGTCCTGCTGGATTCCGGTTTCTTGATTGACCGATTGCACTGACACCAACCGAGCACCAGTCGAGGTGAGGAGCGCTTCAAGTGCAGCGGTATTGATCAGTCCCATGGAGTCAACGGGCAACAGGGTGGTCTCGGCATCATCGAGTGAGCGGGTGGCGTTGATCACACTGCTGTGCTCAACCGAACTCACCACAACGGGAGATAGCTCGCGGCGACGTGCATGGTTGAGCCCACGAACCGCTGACTGAACAGCGGTTGTTCCTGAACTGAGAATGTGGAGTTCGTCACGTCGGACAGTAAGGACCTCAGCGATCGTCTGGTGCGCTTCTTCGGCGAGAAGGTGGGACTTTCGTCCTTCGGCGTGCAAACGAGCGGGATCGGCCCATCCGTCAGTGAGGGCTTGGAGGAAGGCGCGCTGTCCCGCCGGATTTAACGGCTGCGAACTGCCCGCATCGAGGTACGCCACGCTGTGAACCTACCGCCGGACCCTTATGCGTTGGACAGGCACTCTGGCGTAGAGTTAGCACGTAGGAAAACACCCTCGCACTAGGCGTGGCGCCCACCTGAACTCAGCCACCTTCGTGCTCGTGAATGGCAAGGAAGGCAACGCGTGAGCCCGCACCAAATCTCGAGCCACACCGGCAAAGCTGGGTCGGTTTCGCGACACAAGTGGTTGGCCTTAGGACTGGTAGTTCTGGCTTCCGCTCTTGCTGGATGTTCGGCCCAAGAGATGCCCCGCTTGGCCATGCCGGAACCGGCCACCGAAGAGGGAAACTCCATCTTGTTCTTGTGGCAGACCTCGTGGATCGCAGCTCTCGTTGTTGGTGCCATTACCTGGGGATTAATTGCCTGGGCTGTAGTCGCCTACAGTCGACGCCGTCGTCCAGGATACCCCGAGCAGACGCGTTACAACATGCCGATTGAAATCTTGTACACCGTCATCCCGCTCGTCATGATGGGTGTCCTCTTCTACTTCACAGCGCGCGATGAAACGAAGCTAACCAAGCTTTCCTCAGATTACGACCACACGGTGGGAGTTGTCGGATTCCGCTGGGCGTGGACCTTTAACTACATCGAAGAAAAGGCCTATGAGGTGGGCGCACCGGCCACCAATAACGCCGAAGTGGACGTCAAGGCCAAGGATCCCGCGGTGGGCTACACCGGGCCGACTCTGTGGTTGCCCGTTAACGAGAAGGTGCGCTTCGTTTTGAATTCACCGGACGTGATCCACTCGTTCTACGTTCCGGCCTTCCTGTTCAAGATGGATGTCATCCCCGGTCGCACCAACCAATTCGAGCTCACGCCGAACAAGTTGGGCACCTACTCGGGCAAGTGCACCGAGTTGTGTGGCATTGACCACTCGCGGATGCTCTTCAACGTCAAGGTTGTCACCAAGAAGGAATATCTCGCCCACATAGCCGAACTCAAGGCGCGTGGTCAAAATGGTGAACTCAAGTCATCTCGAATTTCAAATCAAGCAGATAAGGGCCAGGGGTTCACCACCATTGGCGGAAAGGTTGACAACAAATGACTCTCCTTGATGAGCCATTGACCGCCGCGCCGGCTCAAAGACCCGCCTCGCCTAAGCAGCGGTCCCTGGGAGCCATTGTGATCAGTTGGGTGACCAGCACTGACCACAAGGTGATCGGCTACATGTACTTGATCACCTCGTTCGTGTTCTTCCTGATTGCGGGCTTGATGGCCATGGTCATCAGGGCAGAGCTTTTTTCGCCTGGCTTGCAGTTCGTCACCAACGAGCAGTACAACCAGATGTTTACGATGCACGGCACGTTGATGCTCTTCTTGTTTGCAACTCCGTTGTTCGTTGGATTCGGGAACGTCATCATGCCGTTGCAAATCGGATCACCCGACGTGGCTTTTCCACGCTTAAACATGCTGAGTTACTGGTTCTTCCTCTTTGGTGGAATCATCGTGACCGCTGGATTCATGACCCAGCAAGGCGCAGCTGCCTTTGGTTGGTTTGCCTACGCACCTCTCAACGACGCGGTTAACTCACCAAGCCTCGGCGCGGACATGTGGATTATGGGTCTGGCTCTTTCTGGCCTGGGAACGATTCTGGGATCGGTAAACTTCATCACCACGATCATCTGTATGCGCATGCCCGGTATGACGATGTTCCGCATGCCCATCTTTACGTGGAACATTTTGGCGACCTCGGTGTTGGCCATCATGGTCTTCCCAGTGCTAGCAGCCTGTTTGCTCGTGCTGGAGGTCGATCGCAAGTTTGGCGCCCTGATCTTTGATGCCGATAACGGTGGGGCACTTTTGTGGCAGCACCTGTTCTGGTTCTTTGGTCACCCTGAGGTCTACATCCTGGCGTTGCCATTCTTCGGAATCATTTCGGAAATCCTTCCTGTCTTTAGCCGCAAGCCCATCTTTGGTTACAAGGGTCTTGTCATCGCCACGCTGGCCATTGCCGGCTTGTCGATGTCGGTGTGGGCACACCACATGTACGTCACCGGTGGAGTCTTGCTGCCTTTCTTCGCGGCACTGACGATGTTGATTGCCGTACCAACTGGGGTGAAGTTCTTCAACTGGATCGGCACGATGTGGCGCGGTTCGTTGTCCTTTGAGACGCCCATGTTGTGGGCTATTGGATTCTTGGTCACCTTCTTGTTCGGTGGATTGACCGGCATCATTTTGGCGGCGCCACCACTGGACTTTGCAGTGTCGGACTCCTACTTCGTGGTTGCTCACTTCCACTACGTCGTCTTCGGCACCGTGGTGTTCGCCATGTTTGCGGGTTTCTACTTCTGGTGGCCCAAGATGACCGGCAAGATGCTCGACGAGCGTTTGGGCAAGATCCACTTCTGGCTGCTGTTCATCGGCTTCCACACCACGTTCTTGATCCAGCACTGGTTGGGCGTCAAGGGCATGCCCCGTCGCTATGCGGACTACCTGCCGCAAGATGGCTTCACCGGCATGAATCAAATTTCTAGCCTCGGATCCTTCCTTCTTGGAATTTCCACTCTGTTCTTCTTGTGGAACGTCATCAAGACGTGGCGCACCGCTCCTAAGGTTGAAACCAATGACCCCTGGGGTTGGGGACGATCATTGGAGTGGGCCACGTCGTGTCCGCCACCGCGCCACAACTTTGTGACCTTGCCACGCGTTCGTTCAGAAAGTCCTGCATTCGACCTCAACCACCCTGAATACGCAGCCCTCGAAGCTCGCGTTGCAGCGAACGGAGCAGCCAAGTGAAGGTCGAGGGATACCTCTTCGGATTCGGCACGATCACGTATGTGATCTTGGGCGGCCTGTACTGGTCCCTCAGTCATGAGCCCGTCGGTACGACTGCCCTAGCTCTGACTGCGGGTATGGCGTTCTTGATCGCCTTCTATGTGCTGTTCACCGGACGTCAGGTAGATCCTCGTCCCGAGGATGCGCTCGAAGCTGATGTCGTGGATTACGCAGGCGAGTACGGCTTCTTTAGCCCTAATTCATGGTGGCCGTTGCCTGTGGGCTTCTTTGCTGCCTTGACCGGTACCGGGCTGATTGTCGGCTGGTGGCTGTTCTTCTTGGCCGTTTTGGGCTTGATGTTGAGCCTGGTGGGCTTTGTTTTTGAGTACTACCGTGGCGAACAGGCCACCCTTTAGCCCTGTTCAGCCCTGTTCAGCCCTGTCAAAGACGCAAATTCGCCCTTCTGCGCGCATACTTGTTGATGTTATGAAGATAACTTCCCCCACCGTGATCGCCGCTTGCATCGTGCTCGCCGCGAGCGTGACCTTGACGGCTTGCTCTGAAGCATCAAACAATAGTTCGGCGTCTAATGGTGGGGCCGGAACCAACGCTGACGCTGGTCCAGATTTGTCGCTGGTTACCCCTGAAACCGGATCGACTTCGTCCCGCGCGACCGTATTGTTCGCGCCCGGTGACCCGCAGGCCAGTGTCGCTCCCGATGCCGAACTCAAAGTTGTTGCTGCCGGCGGAAAACTCACCTCCGTGGTGATCAAAGCCAAGGACGGCACGCAGATTTCAGGAGCGCTCGCGCCCGCAGCAGATGTGTGGACGTCGTCCCCACAAACGTTGCCCTTTGGCCAGACGTTCAGCGCGCAAGCGTTCGCTGTTGACTCGCAGGGAGTATCCACATCCGCGTCAACGACCTTCAAAGTGCGTAACGCGGATTTGGTGAGTGCAAATATTTCGCCGGGGGAAAATGCCGTCGTTGGGGTAGGAATGCCGATCGTCGTTCGATTTAGTCGCGCGCCGTCGGATCAGGCCGTCGTCCAAAGTGCCCTGAGTGTGTCGTCCACACCAGCCGTTGAAGGTGCGTGGGGCTGGGTCAGCGATTCGGAAGTTCACTGGCGCCCGAAGAACTACTGGCCAGCTGGCACCGATGTCACCGTGCGAGCCTCTTTGGGTGATTTGAGCATTGGCAATGACCAGACTGGCTCCACATCGGTCTCGCGCAACTTCCGGATCGGTCAAGCCACGGTCATTAAGGTCGGCATTGACACCCACCAGTTGACGGTCGCTAGCGGCGGAACCGTGGTGCGCACCATTCCCATCACCACCGGTAAAGAAGGTTTCACCACGCGCAGTGGCATCAAGGTCATCATGTCCAAGGAACGCGCACGCATCATGGACAGCGTCACCGTGGATATTCCCAGTGGTTCAAGTGAGGCCTATCGGCTCAAGGTTGAGTACGCCCTGCGACTGACCAACTCTGGCGAGTTCATTCACGCTGCGCCCTGGTCGGTAGGGGCACAGGGTCGACGCAACGTCAGTCACGGGTGTACCGGCATGAGCACGAGCAACGCATCATGGATGTATAACTTCGCCAAGGTTGGAGACCCGGTGGAATACACCGGTTCGCTCAAGCCCATGACCTTGACCAACGGCTATGGCGACTGGAACTTGTCGTGGAACTCCTGGGGCAAGCGCTCAGCTGCGGTGTAAGGCGAGGCTTGTAGGGGCGTCAGTCGTCCGATGTTGAAATAATCAGGTCAGCGCGGGAACGCGTTTGTTCACGAGCGAATTGTTCGCGTTCTTGTTTCGCCCACTGATCCCAGTGGCCTTCGTAGGTGTCGGCGCTTCGGCGCATCGCTCGCTCAAAGCGTTGGTCTTCGGGGGCTTCAACCCAGATGAGAAAGCTGGTGAAGTCAGCAGCAGCGGCAGTTCCGCTACCTACGCCCTCAACGATGATGAAAGGCGTTGGAGTGACAGCAACGTACTCAGCGATGATGCCCTTCTCCCAATCCCAGAGGTGAAAGCCGCCGGGTTGATTTCCACTCAGGGGAGTGAGCACGTCATCGACAACGCGGCGGGATGTGTCCGCAAGACTGTCCCAGCCGTGGTAGATGTCTTCCATGGCCACGAGCGTTGCCGGTATGAGCTTCGCTAGCTGCGATCCGAGAGTGGATTTTCCGCCGCCCGATGGCCCATCTATCGCGATGATCACGCAGCCTCCCGCACGGGGCGGAAGGCTGCGGATCTGTTGAACAAGTGCGTCCAACTCGCGATCGGTCATTAGTTGTTGGGGACGAAGTCGTTCGTGTAGAACGTTGACCAATCCGGCTTCTGAGTCAAGGTCTTGCCGTCCTTGCCGGTCAGCAACTTGTTATCAAACAAGAAGTCACCGAACTTGGCCCATTCCTCGCCGTTGATCACTCCGAACTTGCCGTCCTTGTTCTTGAGGTACCCATCGTCAGCCAAGAGCTGGGCGCTCTTTTCGATAACCGCTGGATTCTTCAGGACCGACTTGTTAGCAGCAACCAAAATGTCAGCGGCTTCCTTGGGGTTTTCCTGCGCGAACTTGTAACCCTTTTGCACTGCGCGCAAGAAGCGCTTGGCAACATCAGGGTTCTTCTTCAAATACGCGTTACTGGAAATGATGTTGTTCGAGTAGTTGGCCGGGTAGCCGTAGTCTTCTGGCACGAAGTACTTCAGTGGCTTGCCAATCTCGGCAGCTTCCACAATCTCAACGGTCGTTGCAGCGATGGTGAAGTCTGCCTTGCCGTTGTAGACCGCGTCATAAGCAGCGGTGTCGAGGATGGCCTTCTTGAACTCACCCTTGCCACCGTCGCCCTTGATGACGGTGCTGACTTCGGAATCTTCGCTAGGGCTGCCGAATCCGGCGTAGGTCTTGCCATCCAAGTCCTTAGGGGACTTGATGCTGGCATCGTCGGCGCGATAGGCCAGCACGTACTGCGTCTTGGCGATGTTGGCGAATACCTGGAGGACGTCAAGCCCAGCAGTACGGGCAAATGCGGTTCCGTTGGAGTAGGAGAAGGCAAAGTTGCTGAGGCCCTTGCCTACGAGTGTCTCTGGCGGAGTAGTTCCGTATGGCAGGACCTTGACGGTCAGATTTTCATCAGCGAAGTAGCCCTTGGCCTGGGCGACATACACGCCGAGGTGGTTGGTATTGGGGGTGTAGTCCAACGCGATGGACACCTTGGCAGGAGCTGCGCTGGTTTCAGCCGGGGTGGCCTGCTCGGTGGAACTGGCGCAGCCAGCCAAAAGGGATGCCACGGCGATGGCGCTGATCGTGGTGAGAGCTAAACGATTGCGAACGATCTTCTTCATGAGGAAAGCGTTTCCTTGTCTGGGTTTTGAGTGTCAATGTGATGGCTACATCGCAGATCAACCTCGAGATTCCCGAGGTTGTATCAATTGCGGTGTGGTCTAGATTGATTCTGAGTGTGCGTGTGTCAGTTACAGCAACACGTGGAAGACGATGCGCGCATCAAGTCAATGTGACGACGCTTAATCAAAATCACGATGCGCTCCTCTCGCTTCCAATTCATTGACCGGTTGTCAACAAGATAATGCATTGATGTATCGTCCACGACATGACCCCCATTCGTATCGGTCTTGGATATTTCACGCCGTGGACAAACGATGTTGGGTATCAAATCGCTATTGCAAATGATTTGTATTTGCAACAAGGTCTAGATGTTCGTCAAGTTTTGGTTGACCCGTTAGCGGGTGACACCTTGGAACATCTGGTTCGCGGCGAGGTCGACATCGCCGTTTGTCCCACCAACCGCCTGCTTAAGCGAGCCGAAGCCGGCCAGGCCCTGCGCGGGATTGCCACGATTAATCACCGGGCGATGGAGACCATCTTGACGACTACGTCCACTGGGATCCGTCGCCCCCTTGATCTGCAGGGCCGGCGGGTGGCTTTCAATCCGACACCACGCGGGATTGCCTTGGTCCGCCACTTGATTAGTTCCGATGGGGGAGACCCGGACTCAATAACCATCGTTGATTCCGGCAGCCGCGAGATTAATGCTGACGACATTGTTGCCGGCTTCGCTGATGCCTTCTTCGGCGCCTATTGGGCTTGGGATGCGCTCTTTGGCACCACCCCGCCCGAGCAGCGAGTGGCACTGCCCGTTGATGAAATTGGCATGTTGGCCTACCCCAGTTACGTGTTAGCCGTCCGCGCCGATTCGCTGTCTACCGATCGCGAATCGCTAGCAAAGTTCTTGCATGCTTCCGAAGAGGGATTTCGGTTGGCAGCAAGTGATCATGCGCTGGCAGTTGGTGTTGCCGCGCAGTGCGTTCCCTACGTTAAGCCTGAATTGATTGCGCATTCGTTAAACATTCTTCCCGCTACCTGGTTTGACGAGCGCGGTCAGTGGGGAATCCATCCCTGGACCAAGCACCGAGCCTATGCGCAGTGGCTGGCGCAGCACGGCGTTATTCAGGATGCTTCAGTGGTAGAAACGACGCTGATCGATGAACTTTTTGATGCGGTGAGTGAGTCGGCATGACGGCGTTAGCGCGGGGGCTACGGCACATTGCTGCCCCCGTCGCATTGCTCGTTGCCTTTTTCGGAGCGTGGGAGCTGTATTCGCGAAACAGTTCCATTGGTGACACTGTCTTGCCACCTGTGAGCCGAGTAATCCAGGCTGGGTGGGCAGATCGACAATCCCTGTGGGCAAACACCGTCCCCACCCTGCGCGAGGTTCTGATTGGTTTCCTAGTTTCCGTTCTCTTTGCATTCCTGATTTCGGTCTTACTCGATGTCTCCCCGAAAGCGAATAAGGCCGTGATGCCACTGCTGATTGGGAGCCAGACCGTTCCGTTGATCGTTTTAGCACCTCTGTTTGTGATTTGGTTTGGCTTTGGATTTTTCCCGAAGATCTTGTTGGTCACACTGGTGACATTCTTCCCCGTCGTCGTAGGACTGGTTGACGGCTATGCCTCGAGTGAGCGTGACGCCGTCACCCTGCTTCGCACGATGGGGGCTAAAACGTTCTTAGTCTTTCGTCTGGTTCGGCTGCCATCTGCCTTGCCAGGTTTCTTTACTGGCCTTCGCATTGGAATTACCTATGCTGTAGTGGCCGCGATCTTTGCCGAGTATGCGGGAGCGGTCGATGGCCTCGGC
>Ga0209086_10002304_pt1 | contig 14964 bp, 21 predicted proteins | sample M_130207_XF_Meta_FD_187312 | JGI IMG/M metagenome (GOLD analysis project Ga0209086, IMG submission 187312) | Freshwater microbial communities from Lake Montjoie, Canada to study carbon cycling - M_130207_XF_MetaG (SPAdes) (version 2) | ecosystem: Environmental > Aquatic > Freshwater > Lake... | reverse complement strand
GCATGGGAACGCAAGTACAAGCGCAAAGCGTCAGAGATGGCATCAGGTATTGGTGTTGAGGATTTGGCTTACTTGTGTTACGAGGCAACCCGTGCATCTGGTACTACCGTGCCCGGCTCGTTAGATCAATTCATCGCCACACTCTTGAGCATTGATGTCTTGGAGACACAAGACCCAAAAGTAGACCCGGCTCAGTAAGGCGCGCGCTGGCAGAGATTTGCGTTGCCACCGGTTACTGGCCCGGAGAGATTACATTTGAGGCAGACGACATGAACGCCGTAATTGAGATACTCAACAAGCAACGTGGCAATCACTAATGGCTGGCGTAACGGCAGTAAGGATTGTTGGCGCTCGAGAGATATTAAAAGAGCTTAACTCTTTTGATGCCAAGTACCGCCGACAAATAACAAAAGACATTAAAGCCAGTGGCGATGTGATCATCAACGATGCTCGATGGCTGATCAAAAACTTTCCAAACTCACTTAATAACGGCGCACCATTATCGGGCATGGTACGAGGCAACATTATTAAAGGCAGACCTACTCGATGGAATAACGATTTAGCACGTCAAGGTTTTAAGGTCAAAGTTGGTCAAGCAGCCAGCAAAGAACGATACGTCACATTTAAGCGCACAACTGATGGTGTAGTTACTCACGATGAGCAAATTGCTTATGGCGCTAAACCCTACGGTTTGATGGTTATACAACAAATTGACCCGGCAGGCGCGATATTTGACCACGCAGGTATTAGAGGTGGCAATTCTGTATTTGCAACAAACTTAAACAAAGAAGCTGGAAACGCACCACGCGCAATTGATATTGCCGTAGCAAAAAATAAATTACAAGTAACAGAGGATGTACGCAAAATCTTGCAAAGAGTTGTAGAACTCATGAACAGAAACATTGAGAGACCCAATGGCAATTAACATCCCCATCATTTCTAGTCTTGGCGGTAAAGGGTTTGAGCAAGCAATCTTGCAACTTAAACAACTTGAAACCAACGGTCAGAAAGCCGGCTTTGCATTAGAAAAAGCATTTGTACCAGCCATAGGTGCATTGGGTGCGCTTGCGGTTGCTGGTGGTTTTGCTGTCAAGGCAGCCATTGAGGATCAAGAAAGCCAAGTGCAACTAGCCCAAGCGCTAAAAAATACGGTTGGCGCATCTAATGAAGTAATTGCCTCAACCGAAACAATGATCACGCAAATGTCTCGTGCATCAGGTGTTGCAGATGACGAGCTGAGGCCAGCGTTTGCACAACTTGTAAGAGGCACAGGCTCATTGACTAAAGCACAAGAGGCAATGAGTTTGGCTATGGATATCCAAGCCGGCACAGGGCAAGATTTGCGAGCCGTCACCGATGCTCTTGCATCGGCCTACGCAGGCAATCTTAAAGGGTTGAAAGGTTTGTCACCAGAGATAACCAAAATGATTAGAGACGGCGCTGGCTTAGGTGAAGTCATCCAAGTACTTGGAAACAATTTTCAAGGTGCAGCCGATGTTGCTGGTCGAAGTGCTAAAGGTCAACTTGCTTTAATGAACGGTGCGTTTACCGACATGAAAGAAAGTTTAGGGTTGGCATTGTTGCCGGCACTTGAAGCCGTAATACCAATGCTTGTCAAGTTTTCCGATTGGGCCGCCAATCACGTCAATGTAATCATTGCTATTGGCACAGGTATTGCAGGAATAGCAACAGCAATTGCCACGTATGTCTTAGTGCAAAAGGGTGCTAACGCCGTCATGATCGTTGCAACCGCACTCAATTGGGCTATGGCTGCATCCGAAACCGCAAAAAATACCGCCATGACACTAGGTGTTGGTGCAGCTGCTATTGCTGCCGGGCTTGTTCTGGCAATGGGTGCACTTACCATATTCAAGAACAAAACAAAAGATTTGACAGCCGCGCAAGTAGAACAAAATGCAGTGGCAAAAGAGACAGCAGTTGGTATTGGCACTACGTCTGAGTTGTTGTTTGGTTCTAATGCAATGCAACTTAAAGCTGCTTATGCAACTGCCTATGCAACTGAGGAAATTAAAAAACAAGAAAAAGCAACTGGAAGTGCAAACGACAAACTTAAAGATATGGCAGAGCGTGTTAAAAAAGTTTCAGATGCGCTCACCGATTACATGGTTGAGTCTCTTAAAAACGCTCGTGAAGCTCTAAAAGACGCACAAGAAACCTTTAATGATTTTGCAGATACCGTTTCAGATGGCCTAAGAAGTGCGTTTAGTTTTGCTGACGCTAAAGATGCAGGCGATGAAACAGGCAAAGGTTTCTTAGACGGTTTGCGCGAGCAGGTTAAAGGCATCCAAACCTATAGCAAAGATGTCAGCACGTTGCTTACGCTCGGCTTATCGCAAGACGCATTGCAAGCCGTACTTGATGCTGGCGGTGAGTCTGGTGCAGCAATCGCAGCCGAGTTAATTAAGGGTGGCTCTAAAGCAATCCTAGAAACTAATGCGCTAGTTGAGTCAAGCCGTGTGGCTGCCGCGATCATTGGCCAACAGGCTGCCAATCAGTGGTATGGCGCTGGTGTGTCTAACGCTCAATCATATTTGCAGGGTGTTGAGGCGGCGTTTGCTGAGGCACAAAAACGGCTTGCCAAAAAAGGTCTTAAGATTGCAGACATTAAAGGCATTTCAGCATCGTTTAGCGAGTCGCTTGCTGGCCCATCAGTTGCACCGATTAGCATGGCTCGACCAGAGCAGGGTGGTGGCGTACCGGGCGGTGGTGTAGTTATTAACGTGAGTGGTGTGATGACTAATGCGCAAACAGGGCAAGCGGTACTGGACAGCCTACGAGAGTACACATCAGTGTACGGGCCACTTAACTTGGCGATCAGGTAATGGCTGGTGCAGCCGTCATCTCAGGCGGCACATACCTACTAGAACTTTCCACAGGTTACGACTCGTCAGCGTTTTATTTGGATGACTCAACGCTTAACGGCACTGCCGTACTTAACGGCGATGGTGTTGACTATGTAGATATCTCAAACCTTGTGCAAGATATTACGGTGAGTCGAGGGCGTAAACGGCCGCGCGATGTGTTTGGGCCGGGACAGATGGCGGTGTCAATTAACATACCGAAAACAAACCGTGACCTAGACCCGTTTAATACCTCTAGCCCGTATTACAACACGCTTACAGAGCAACCCGGTCTTGCACCGCTAAGAGACATCCGGTTAAGCCGTAACGGTGCACGCATATTTACAGGCAAAGTCACCACGTTTAATCAGCAATACACAATGGATGGCTTAACCCAATACGCGGTATTTGCGGCAGATGATATCTTTACCCTGTCACAAGGTTTCTTGCCCGAAACCGTGACCAGTAGCCAAACCTCGTCAGCGCGCATTACAGCCGTTTTAACGGCCGCTGCCTACACAGGCTCAACATCGCTCACAGCCTCACCTACAGCCACGCTAGGCGCTTACACAATCGCCTCAGGCACTAACGTAAACGCCTACCTCAACCGCATCCAAGAGGCAGAGCAGGGTCGCATTTTCTGTAGTAAAACAAACGTGCTAACCGCGCAAGCGAGAACGGGCACAACCCTTACAGCGCCTATTGCCACGTTTACTGATGCCGGCACGGCGTTTGATTATGACGTGCTGCAAGTTGAGTTTGACCAATCACCAGTTATTAACAATGCAAACGTGACTATTGAGGTTGGCGGCACATTACAAAACGCCAGCAATGCGGCCTCAATTAGTCAGTATTTTACGCAAACACAAGCCATCACAGACAGCCTTTTAAGCACCAACGCACAGGCGGCAACCCTTGCCAGTTACCTACTTGTGCCAATACCGTTGCCACGTTTCACTAGCATCTCCACCAGTTACATCACGCTCACAGACGCACAAAAAACTATAATCACGGCCGTAGAGATCGGTGACACAGTGAGCGCCGTTAAGACGTTTACCAGTGGCAGCCCGTTGACCATCACACAAGATTTAAGCGTTGAGGGAATTGAGCACCGCATCAATGTTTCTACCGGGCATCGAGTCACGATCTACACGGCAGCCACTACCGTATTGTCAGACCTGATTTTAGATGACATTACGTACGGAGTCATATCAAGCACGAACGCGCTCGGTTGAGGTAAAGTAACAACATGGCTGCCAACTGGACTGATTTTGTCGCTAACACCGTTTTGACTGCATCACAACTTAATGGTGTTTTAGACAACTTTCAAGATGTCGCAATCTTTCGCGAGGAACAATCAAGCGGTACAACTGGCGGCACGTTTACCAGTGGCAGTTACACAAAACGAACACTTAACACAACAGTTGTAAACAACATTACGGGTTGTTCTATTGCGTCAAGCGTCATTACTTTGCCAGCTGGTACTTTCGTAGTCACAGGGTTTGCACCTGCACAAGAAGTTGGGCGAAACAAATTAAGAATACAGAACATGACTGCTAGTACGACTTTGCAAATTGGTAACAACTGTTTTGCGAACACGACAGATGGCAATTCTATTGCAACCGTTAACACTGTTTTTACTTTGGCATCGGCCTCAACAATAGAATTGCAACACAGATGCGCTGTCACTGTTGCCAGTTACGGTTTGGGTCTTGCTTGTTCGTTTAGTGATGTAGAAGTTTACGCAAGCATAATAATTACGAGGATTCAATGAGCACACCAACTACGGCAGAAATTAACACGCAAATAGGCAACGCCACACGCGAATTAGCGCCCGGCACAACATGGAAATACAACGAACCCGGTGACGGCTATTATTGCCTTGAATGGATGGATGACCCAAAGTTGCAACCCACAGAAGCCGCAACAATGGCAAAAGCAACCGAATTAGCAGCAAACGCAGTTGGCTAATGCAAGCGTTATGGGTTGCGTTAGTTGCAGGCGGTTTTACCGTCTTAGTCGCAATAATTAACCGCGCCGACAAAACATCACGCAAAGACCACGCAGAAACATATCAAGCATTAGGCCGCATAGAACAAAAAATAGATGGTCACGTTGTAAACCATGAAAAATCTTAAAGCGCTTGCATCAAGTTACGGCAGATCAGCATTAAGCGCTGTGCTTGCCGTGTACATGACTGGAAACACTGACCCGTCAGACTTGGCTAAAGCCGGCATTGCAGCATTGTTGCCACCATTATTGCGTTGGCTGAACCCGAAAGACCAAGCATTTGGCCGTCATACCAGCCAACCTTAAAGTCATTGGCTCACGGCCGTACACGGGCAACAGTGACGGCGCGGTTGATGCACCATTACCCGGCATGGATGAGTGGATTAGGCAAGCAATTAAGTATGGCGGTGGCGCGTTTTGGAATAACGGCTCATGGGGAATACGCGATATGCGCGGCTCAACCAACCTAAGTGTGCACGCCACTGGTCGAGCCGTTGACTTGTCATATCGGATGTCAGAAAAACATCCAACCGCAAACCGTAAAGGCTCAATGGCGTTTCTACGCATTTTGATTGACAACGCAAACGAGTTAGGTGTTGAGTGTGTACTCGATTATTTCCCTAAAGCATTTGGGCGTGGCTGGCGATGTGATCGTCAAGCATGGAAAAGTTACAGCAAGCCAGAAATACACGGTGCGCCGGGTGGCGATTGGCTGCACGTTGAGGTTGCACCAGCATTTGTCAATCAGCCGTTAAACCTTATTCAGCAAGCGTTTAAGAGGGTATTCACCGAATTGCCACAGTGATGCCTTAAGGTCAAATGACCGGCGATAAGGGGGATGCAATATGGCTGATGCCAAAACATATGTGTACGAGGTTTACACCACCAGACTTGACACAGAGCAAATGGTGCTCATACAGATATTCCGTGACCCTGATAACGGCCAAGTGTTACACGCACAACTTGCGTTTAAGAACGCAATTGGAGACTCATGGGGAACGCCTTACCAACTGGAGAAAAAATGACTTACTTAGCGATCAAAATAGGTGCATGGTTTATTACAGGTTTAGCAGCATTTACATTGCTATGGGATGCCAGCAAACCACCAGAGCCAAAACTGCAACCGGGCATACAGATCACCACAACGCTCAACAGTGTTGTGCCAGTGACCGTTGCACCAACCACCACACTGCCGTACAAAGGTTGCATGGAATACTTAAACGATGCAATAGTTGCCGGCTGGCCAATAAGCGAGTCACCTACGATCTTGCGAGTCATGCAACGAGAGAGCGCGTGTGACCCTCTGGCGCTCAACTCTAAAGACAGCAACAACGGGAGTCGAGGCTTATTCCAGATAAACGGCGTACACCAAACATGGCTAATCAAAGAGGGTTACATCAAAAAACTTGATGACCTATACAACCCTGATGTCAACATCCGTGCCGCGTTACACCTATGGCGTATGGTTGGCTGGTCGGCATGGGCGCTGCCCAACCCATGACCGACACACCACATCCCGAAACAGGCATCAGCCAAGAAACGAGAGAAAGTATGTATCCCGATAACTACAGCGACAAAATGGGTAAAGCGTTTATGCACGTAGTGGATGAGATTCTTAAGCCAGTGCGGCCAGTAGATCGGCTAGATGATCACTCAATCTTGCTTGATGAATTGGTGCTGATGTATGACGCACACATGACTATTGGCGGCCAACAAAACAGGTTTAATGCCTCAGTGATACGCGCGGCCATCAATGTCATTAAAGCGTTGTAAATTATGCGGCTTGATGATGCGCGGCACACACCATGCAACTAACCCAAGCAAAGTGTTGTGGTGTCATCCCGGCTTAAAAGCTTGTGCTAAAGTCAAACCAATAAACCCGACAAAAGGAAACCCGACATGAGCGAACAGATGCAAATGTTTCACCCATCTAACGGATTAGGTGGTTACAAAGAAAACATCAAAGCGTTTCCAATGGCAGCGCGCCAACATCCGACAACATCACACGTTGCAGCGCGTAAAGCAAAACCGCGCGCCAACTCAATGCGCATACAAATCTTGTTGGCGTACAAATCACACGTTGACATGACGAGTGAGGAAACTGGCCACGCTCTTGGCTTGATTGGCAAGCCCGGTGCTAGTTATTGGCAAAGAGTTTCAGAGTTAAACAAACTTGGCATGATCGAACCAACTGGCGTATTGCGCGCTGGATTGTCAGGCTCAGAGCAAAGGGTTTTTAGAATTACCAACGCAGGCCGTGATCTACTCATAGAGATGGGTTTGTAATGGCATTTGACCTATCTAACTATGTGGATGTGCCGGCTCGATTACGCATGGCGCTAGAGCAGTATCCCAATATGAGCGTGTTAGAGCATCCAGTGCAAGTACGCGAGGTGGACGGCAAAACATACATTGAGGTAACAGTTGAGGTGATTTGCAACGATGACGCAGACCGCCGTGCCACTGCATCAGCATGGGAAATACATCCGGGCCACACGCCATACACCAAAGAGTCTGAGATGATGAACTCAAGCACCAGCGCGTTAGGCAGAGCGTTAGGTTTTTTAGGGTTTGGCATTGCCAAATCCATTGCATCGCAAGATGAGGTGCGCGCACGTCAAGAGTACAAAGAAAAGATCAAGGCATCAGTTGAGCCAGACTCTCACGGCTCGGCTACAGCCAAACAGATCGGTTTCTTAAAGAGCCTTGCGCGCGGTAAGGGTTGGGATGATATGCAACTGCTCGAATACATCCACCGATTATTGCAAGTTGATGACGTGGTAGTTGAGACGTTGACATCAGGCCAGTGCCGTGTTGTCATAGATGGGCTAAAGAAATGAGCACAATCACAGACGAACTGAAAGTGCTGATAACACTGTGCGATTTACTGCATCAAGTCAACGGCTTACACGACTTTATTGGCAAGGATGAGATTGATAGCCGATTGCGTTGGGCAGCCAAAAACACGGCAGACAAAATTAACCACCTCTCAAACCTGAACGGCTAAACCGATGAGAAACCCAAACGATGAATACGACCGCCTGCACGATCACATGACAGCAATAGCGCGTGAGCGTGACCACGCAGTACGCCAGATAGACGCGCTTACAAAGCAACTAGAAGAACTTAAAGATGCACTGGTCTTGGCGCATGAGGCGCTACGCAGGGAGATGCCATGAGTCGCACAGTTTGGCTTGCATTAGCGCTGGCAACTCTATGCGCCGTCTTAATGGTGCGATCTGATAAGAAATAGAACTCACACAACTGGCAAGTAGCGAATACCTAAACGAGTCGCATCGTGGTTGGATGACCGGCGGTAACGCCGTTAGACCAGCGCGCACAAAACCTGATACACAAGAGGCGATGTGCTAAGCGTTGGTGCGGCCTGTAAACATAATCAGGCAGATGTGCAAGGTAATCGGATTGAGGCAGCCCGATGGGTAGAGCATCATCACTCTGTCTCGATACACACATACAGATCACATACACTTAACAAACCGACACAACAGAGAGCAGCCCGTCATGCAACGTCAACACCAACCAACGCAAGCAAGCGCGATAGCGCGCGGTAGCACAAGCGCAGCGCGTGAGGACAACCATGCCGGCTAAACGAAGATCAACAGAACACGCATCAGCCACATACCAACGCAACCGCAAACTCATACTCAGTGACAACCCACCATGCCATTGGTGCGGAGTCAACGCTGCATCAGAAGCCGATCACCTTATTGAGACAGATCGAGGTGGCACGTCTGAGCTGGACAATCTCGTACCAGCCTGCCGTAAATGCAATGCCACTCGAGGTAATAAGTATCGAGCAGCACGCGATGACCAACGCACACGCCCAAAACAAAAACCAAAAATAATTTTAGAAAATCAAAAAATAATTTTAGAAAACCCAAATAACAAAACAATTTTAGAAACTGACCACTCAAAACGTTTTTTTTCCACAACCTTTCCTGTCCCCGTCTCCCCTATTTCCCTATCCGCGTCAGCGCCAGCAAAGGTTTTGGGCAAACTGGATGAGTTTGTTAGCGATCGGCCGCGTTTGGAAACGACCGCTCACAGTGGTTGTTTAGATCACTCTCAAGAGATTGCAGATTTTGCCGAAAAGATACTTGGCGTGATTTTGATGAAATGGCAGCGGCGTGTTCTTGCCGGCATGACGGCTTACAACGTGGTGGATGGTAAAGAAGTTTGGGTGCATCGAGTGTCGTACACATCGGTGGCCAGACAGAACGGTAAAACGGTAACGATTGCGGCGCTTGTCGGTTGGTTTCTTTGTACGCAGGGCAAGGCGCGTGGCACTAAGCAATTGGTGATGTCTGTCGCGCACAAACTTGATTTGGCTACCGTTTTGTTTAATTATCTTGCACCAATTCTTGAAAGCAAGTTTGGTGCAACGGTGATCTGGTCTTATGGCCGTCAAGTGCTCACAATGCCAGACGGTTCGCAATGGATGCCACGCGCCGCCACACCGGGCGTTGGTCACGGTTACTCAATTGATCTGTGCATTGTTGACGAATGGTGGGCAGTGTCTGAGGATGCAATTGACAACGGTTTAATGCCGGCTATGCGTGCACGCAAAAACCCTTTGCTGGCAGGATTTAGCACCAGTGGGGATGCGTCATCCAAATCCATGCTCAGGTGGAGAGAGCAGGGATTACGCGCGGTTGACTCAGGTAAAAACACCGCATTGTATTTTGCTGAATACTCACCACCAGTAATGGATTATATGACACCGGCCGCATGGGTATATTCCAACCCGGCATTGGCAGAGGGATTACTAGACATGAGCGTGATCGAGGCAGAGGCACAATCACCAGACCGCAATAGTTTCTTGCGCGCCTCAGTTAACATTTTTGTGCAATCTCAACATTCATGGATTGAGCCGGGCCAATTCACTGATCTAGCCAACGATCTACCAATGCCCAACGGCGGTGTGCTTGCAATCGAGTCTGCCGTAGATGACTCACGATATGTAGGTGTGCGCGCCGTACAAGACGGCCTCTACACACGTTGCCGTATTGTGTTCGTGGCAGACACTATTAGAGAAATGTGGGAATATGTCGCAGCCGAGATTGAGCAATCACCAATGCTCAAACTGGCGCTTGTGCCGTCAATAGATTTGCATTGCCCACCGATTTACGCGCACCGCAAAACTGTGGTTGGTCATCGTGAGGTAGTCAAATGGACAGGCGCGGTTAGAGCTTTGATTACGGAGAAACGAATTACGCACGCAGGGCAAGCGCAATTGATTGATCAAGTTGAGCGCGCTGTAGCGATCAAGCACAACGGTGTTCTCACGTTGTCGAGCACTAGATCACCGGGTGATATCTCGGCGTGTCGAGCAATGGTGTTTGCTGTCGCTCTGGCCTCAAAACCTATCTTTGCAAACAAGCCCACGATCATCAGCGTTTAGGCTCTAATGTGTGATATGGCATCGGCCTGATGCTTGCTTATCGTCGGGATACCGCATCGCATACCGGGCCGATGCCACCACCAACTAGGCAGATTGTGACACACTAAGAGCATGGCGATATTCTCTAAAACTAAAGCGGCGATCTCACCGCCACCAACTATTGGTGCAGCCGCTATGGGCTCGTTTGCTGGTGGCAATGCCGGCGCGAATATGATTGGCCAGTACTACAGTTATTTTGAGGGCCCGGCAAGAAACGCGGCACAATCTGTACCAGCGATCAGCCGATCAAGAGATTTGATTGCATCAACAATTGGTTGCATGAAATTGCGTCAATTTTCAGAAATGTGGAACGGCACAGAAATGGAAAAAATGCCTCAGCCACCAGCCAGTTGGCTACGCCAAATTGACCCTGCCGTTAGTAACAACTTTTTGTTTAGTTGGTTGGTTGATGATCTTTTTTATTTTGGGCGAGCCATGCTGCACATTGAGTCGCGCTATCCAAACGGCCTGCCAAAAACCATGACCAGAATCCCAATCGCGATGGTGACCACACTCGATCAGCAAGGCCCAGTTTTTTTTGCACCATCCAAACAAGTGATGTTTCAGGGTGCACAACTTAGGTCTCAAGATGTTGTGCAAATCCTTAGTGGCATACAAGGGATTGTTTACTCAAGCGAGCAAACGATTGCTACTACTCGCAAACTTGAGGCTGCACGTCACCGTAACGCATCTAGTGCAATTCCAGCCGGAGTATTGCAAGTGCAGGCTGGGTCAGAGCCACTTTCCAGTACCGAACTTGCAGACTTGGCAGCATCGTTTAACGCAGCGCGCGCTACTAATCAAACGGCGGCTCTTTCGCCTGAGGTTCACTATCTGGAAACACAAACTAGTCCGGACAAGATGTTGCTCATTGATGCCTCAGAGTTTCAGCTAAAAGAGTGCGCTAATTTGTGCGGTGTGCCTCCATACCTTTTGGGCGCATCAGTCGGCTCGTACAGTTACGTTTCAGCTTTAGAAGCCAGAAATGTGCTCTGGACTTTTGGCGCTCGACCTTTCGCAGACGCAATTGCATCAGCGCTCTCAATGTGTCTGCCAGAAAATCAGTATGTTGAGTTTGATGTTGAGGATTATTTAAGTGGCGAATACATCGAGATATCAGACAAAGAAAACGAAATGATGACCAATCCAACACCTACACCTAAGCCGGGAGTAATATCACCATCATGATCAGACTTGAGGCCAGCCCATTTACCGTAGATGCAGCAGCACCAGACGGCGCACCATCACGAACCATCAGTGGCATCGCGGTCACTTACAACACGCCAGCCACCGTTGCAGACGGCACACAAGTGATGTTTCTGCCCGGCTCGCTACCAACCACAGGCCGTAACCCAAAACTGTTTAACCAACACAACGCCGAGCAAATCATTGGCATTGTCAACCAACGTGTGGACAGCGATCAGGGGATGCTATTCAGCGCCAAGATTGCACCAACTTTGCTAGGTAACGAGATTTTGACGTTGTGCGGTATGGGCATTATTGATGGCGTTTCAGTTGGTGTTACACCAACAAAGTGGCATTTTAACGATCAGCAGATCATGGTGATTGAGGAGTGCAAGTGGTCAGAAATCAGTACCGTCAGCGAGGGCGCATTTGCTGGCGCGCTGATCACAGAGGTAGCGGCGAGTATCCCACAAGATGAGCCAGAAATAAGTACTATAGAAACAGAACCCACAGAGGAGACAGAACCCATGAGCGATACATCAGCAACACCAGTCGAGGCAGCACCAGCATCACAATCATTGTGGGCTGAGCCAGCACGCACATTTGCAATGCCAACACCGGGCGAATACATGGCCGCCATGCACATCGGTGGAGACACTTTTGCAAAAGTCAACTTGGCTTACAAGGCAGCAGTCAAAAAAGATCAGACCGCGTTGCAAGCAGCAGCAGGTGACACAGCAACGACCGACACACCGGGCCTCTTGCCAAATCCCGTTTTAGCACCGCTTGTACAAAACCTCAATTACATCCGACCTGTAGTGACATCGTTTGGTGCACGCGCTTTGCCAAACGGTAACGGCACATCATTTATCCGACCAACCATCGGCACGCACACATCAGCAGGACAGCAATCGCCACAAAACTCAGTTGTATCAGCACAGACAATGGTGATTGATGCAAACCAAGTCGAGCGAAAAACTTTCGCAGGCAGCGCCGAAATGAGTATGCAGCTGATTGACATGACCGATCCCGCAGCAATGGGATTAATCCTCAATGACTTGATGGGCCAATATATGTTGGCAACCGATAATTATGCTTGCGATCAATTGCGCCAAGCATCAATTAACTCAGGCACATGGGATGGAACAAGCCCAGAAAACTTGTTGCAAGCAATTTACACCGCCGCGTATGACGCATCAGTTGGCACAAACTTTTTTGTTGACACGATGTACACATCCGTGAAAGTGTGGCAGTTGCTCGGCCAGTTGGTTGACGATCAAAACAGGCCAGTGTTTCCAGCGATTGGTGCACCGGGCTTGCTCGGCATGAACACACTCGGCGCAGGTAATGCTGCATCGTGGTCTGGTCAAAACCCAATGGGTCTCAACATTGTTGTTGATAGCCAGTTTGACGTGCTTGATGAAAACACTTTGATTGTTGCTAACGCATCACGCGCTTTCGAGTGCTACGAAAATATGCGTGGCATGATGTCAGTTGACTCGCCTACTACGATTTCGCGAACATTCAGTTATTATGGATATTTTGCGACATTTGGTGCAATCACTGATCTCATCCGCAACATTGACGTAACCAACCTGTAAACGAGAGGCGGCTTCACCGCCATGAGTACTTACACAGTTACAAGCAAACAGTTGCTAGACAACTATGCAGTAGTGCAAACGCTTGAGCCAACAGAGATCGCTGTTGGTGAAAGTGTCACCATTGCGTCTGTCGCTGTACCGTTTAACGGCACATTTGTTGTACAAGCAATTCCACAATATCTATACATTGGAATTGACTCGGATGGCTTTCCAATGTTTGATACCAATGTGCCGTTACCTAATCAGGTTATGTACCGGTGCACAGGTAACAATGTCGAGCGCGTAGCAACTACCACTGGCACAATTACTTATAATCAAGTGTGCACTTGGGTATCTGCAACAGATGTTGAGGATTGGCTAGGCATTGGCACAGCGACCGCAGCCGATGCCACGTTTCTTACGTTGTGTGCGGCTGCCGCGTCAGCATTTTGTCATCTAAGGAGACAAGAGGCCGGCTACCACGACTCATTAACGGTGCTGCCATCAACGGCCGTAGGTCTCGGAACACGCGCTTATGGCGGTTTCTTGTATCGCCAAAGGGGATCGGTGTCAGACTATGCAATGATGGATGGCATGGTCTCTGGTGGCTCTAACGGCCTTAGCCCAATGATCAAACAGTTGCTAGGTGTCAACCGCGCACAGGTTGCCTAATGCCTACACCAGTTGCCTACACCGATCTTTTTAACGTAGCGCTGGACAACCTTGCAGCTACACTTGGCGCGATAACTGGTCTTGCCGTTGTAACTGATCCGCGCAATATCTCGCCACCATGCGTCTTTATTGATGCACCATCGTTTACAGGTTTTAGCCGGGCAGTGTTTACGCTGTCGTATCCGGTCAGGTTGTTGACTCTTGGGCCGGGCAACTTGGATGCTCAACGCAGCCTGATGAATTTGGCAGCAAAAGTAGTAAGCGCTCAAATAGGTGTTACCGATGGGAGGCCAACTATTGCCATCATCGGTGGCAGCGAGTTAGCAGCGTATGATCTAAACATCAATGTGCAGGCACAAAGTTAGGACATAAAACATGGCATACGTTATTGCATCACCAAGATTGGGCACAGTAGGCGATACCTATGAGCCTGCCGATGGCATCAACATTGAGGCGTTAATTGAGGGTGGGTTTATCAAATCCACCAGCAAGAGCACAAAATCTGATAAACCTATTAAAGACACCAACGAGGAGTAACCCACATGGCCACCAGCACTTACCTATCTAATCCAGTAGTCACGATCAACTCAGTTGATATGAGCGATCAATGCACGTCAGCAGTTTTTACTCGCATGATCGAGAGTCTGGAATCAACGGCGTTTGGCCAAACAAACAGGTCATACGTTGGCGGATTGGAAAACTCCACGCTCACCGTGACAATGTACAACTCGTTTGCTGCCACAGAAACTTACGCCACGCTTAAGACTCTTGTTGGTACACAGGTGACAGTCAAGGTCAAGCCAACAAGCGCTGCCACATCAGCAACTAATCCAGAGTCAACATTGACAGCCTCATACATGGAGTCGCTACCAATCGTCAACGGTCAACTTGGCGCGCTCGATACCATTGACATCACCTTTACTGGTGGCGCTTACTCTGTTGCAATCGCTTAACTAATTCTCGCCGGCAACGGCCCGACACGAAAGAGGCAAGATGCAATTAAGACTTAAAGCCACATTTACTGATGGCACTGTAAACGAGGTTGTAACCAACCTTTCAACCGTTGTCGCATGGGAACGCAAGTACAAGCGCAAAGCGTCAGAGATGGCATCAGGTATTGGTGTTGAGGATTTGGCTTACTTGTGTTACGAGGCAACCCGTGCATCTGGTACTACCGTGCCCGGCTCGTTAGATC
>Ga0209086_10002301_pt1 | contig 14972 bp, 10 predicted proteins | sample M_130207_XF_Meta_FD_187312 | JGI IMG/M metagenome (GOLD analysis project Ga0209086, IMG submission 187312) | Freshwater microbial communities from Lake Montjoie, Canada to study carbon cycling - M_130207_XF_MetaG (SPAdes) (version 2) | ecosystem: Environmental > Aquatic > Freshwater > Lake... | reverse complement strand
CGATTCGGCGACGACGCGCTCAACTCCGAACAAGCCCGCCCCGCAGTCCATGCTTCCTTCATCGACCCGAAAGCCCCTCCGACTCAGCGCTTTTTCGCTACCCACACCAAACAGCGAGGAGGCCTTCAGGTTCTTCGCTGTTTGCCGTGGGTAGAATCGCCGGTCAAAATTCGCCAGCGAGGGGCGAGTAAGCGTACTTGGTCCGGAGGTCGGCCGTGGAAATGACGGGCCGTGGAAAGCGAGGGAAACCAAAACCAGGTTTTCACTCTCGTCCCACCGCCCTTGGAAATCGCCCAAAGGTCCGATTTCCAAATTCCAACCGCCGCGGACGGCGATGCTGCCGCTTCCCTGTTCAAACCCGAACAGGAACACCGCACACTCCGAGTTCCCTCGATTCCAGCCGACGCCGCAACTCAAAACGTCGAACACTGCCGCTCCGCTCTATCCGGCCTTACCCAGACCAAACAGCGAGGAGGCCCGGAAACCCGTGGATCTCCAAACGCCAGCGGCCACGCCAATACGCTACCCAAGGCTGCCGCCCCCGCTTTCAATGGCGAATTCGGCAACAGAATACCCGTAGCCACGAGCCACGGGGCAACACCCGAAATCCCCCGCACCGGGTGATCTGCTCCAATCGGCATCCCCGTCTCGAAGGTCACAATCGCAAAGGCGACGACCACCCGGAAAACGGTGCGCGCATCCAGCAGCATCTCCTTACTCACCCATCCGCCGCGCATCAACGCCAAAAAGCCAATGGAAGCCAGCACGAAGCCCAACGTCGTAAGCCGGTAAAACGGCTGCGCCAACATCGTCCCCATCTCCGGCGGTAAACTCAAGGGTGCGACCGAGCGCTATCACTACTCGCCGAAATGGCGCGAATGACTTCCATGACAAGAACCCGCCTAATAGAATTGGCGCATACCAGCCCTCAACCGGCTCGGCTTGCAATGCGGGTTGAATCCGTTCGAAATAGAACGATACGATAAGAGAGTACATGCTGCGCTTTGAAACCGCCGGCGAGTCCCACGGCGAATGCCTCGTGGCGACTCTAACCGGTTTACCCTCCGGAGTCCCGATCTCCCTCGAACGTGTGAACCGCGAACTCTGGCGTCGCCAACAAGGCTTCGGCCGAGGCGGGCGCATGAAAATCGAAACTGATACCGCACACGTCGTCTCTGGTGTTCGCCACTCGAAGACCATCGGCGCCCCCATCGCGATGATCATCCAGAACCGCGACTGGAAAAACTGGACCGACTCTCTTCCCGTCGAAGACTTCGACGGCAGCGAGGAAAAAAAGAAAAAGGTCCTCCGCCCTCGCCCTGGACACGCCGATCTCGCCGGGGCTATCAAGTACGATTTCCCCGATGCCCGCTACATCCTCGAACGCGCCAGCGCTCGCGAAACCACGGCCCGTGTGGCCGTCGGTGCCTTCTGCAAAGAGCTCCTCCGCGAGTTCGGCATAGAAGTCTTGTCGCACGTCATCCAAGTCGGCACGGCCAGGATGCAGCGCCCCGCCGAATGGGGCGAACTCCAGGCTCTCGCCGCCCGCGATGAAGTTCTGCTCGGGTGCATCGATCCCGTCGCCGAAGCCCAAATGAAAGAGGTCGTCGACGAGGCCTATCGCACCGGCGATACGGTCGGCGGCATCTTTGAAGTCGTCGCCCACGGAGTCCCCGTCGGCCTTGGCTCCCACATCACGTGGGATACTCGCCTCGACGGAAAACTCGCACAGGCCATCGTTTCGATGCAAGCCGTCAAAGGCGTCGAAATCGGCTTCGCCTCCGAGGGCGCTGAATACTTCGGATCGAAGGTCCAAGACTCGATTCACTACAACAAGGGCGATCGCGAGTTCTTCCGCGGAGCCAACCGCGCCGGCGGTCTCGAAGGCGGCATCACCAATGGCCAGGACATTCTCGTCCGCGGTCTGTTAAAGCCGATCTCCACTCTCCGCCGTCCGCTGGAGTCGGTCGACCTCATCACCCGCGACACCGAGAAGGCCGCCTATGAACGCTCGGACATCGCCGTCGTCCCCGCCGCCGGCGTCATCGGGGAAGCGATGGTGGCCATCGTGCTCGCCCAAGCCCTGCTCGAAAAATTTGGGGGCGACTCCCTCCGCGAATCCCGCCGCAACTACGACAATTACCTGAATCAGGTTAGGAACTACTAACAATGGCCGCCCTCTCCATCGTCAAATATGGTGACTCCGTCCTTGAAACCAAGTGCGAGCCCGTCACGAGCTTTGGCACTCTCGAACTGCGTAAGCTCGTCGTCGACATGTTTGAAACCATGTACGTCGCCCGCGGCGTCGGACTTGCCGCCCCCCAGGTCGGCGTCAGCAGCCAGCTCACCGTCATCGATACGTCTTCGGGCGAAGATCCGTCCAAGCAACTCGTCCTCATCAACCCGACCATCGTCAAACGCGAAGGCTCCCAAATCGGTGAAGAAGGCTGCCTGTCGATCCCCGGCTTCCGCGAAGATGTCCGTCGCGCCGCTCATGTCGTCGTCCGAGCCAAAGACATTGACGGCAACGATATCGAAGTCGAAGGCGAAGAGCTCCTCGCCCGCGCCCTACAACACGAAATCGATCACCTCCACGGCATCCTGTTCCTCAACCACCTATCGCCGCTGAAGCGGGACCTTATCCGCCGCAAGATCAAGAAGCTGCAGAAGGCCGGCGATTGGTAGTCGTCTTCATGGGGACGCCGCAATTTGCGGTGCCGACCCTCGCCGCGCTCGTCGCTGTTGGCCACCAAGTTTGCGCGGTTTATACCCAGCCGGATCGCCCCGCCGGTCGCGGCCAACAACTTGCACTGTCGCCGGTGAAGCAGGCGGCGCTGGCATTAGAACTCCCGATCTTTCAACCCGAGCGGATTCGCCGCCCAGAGATCGTCGAAGAGCTCCGCGCCTTCCAAGCCGATGTAATGGTGGTCGTCGGCTACGGCCAGATCATCCCCCAAGTCATCATCGACCTGCCGCCGCTCGGCATCATCAACGTGCATGCGTCGCTCCTACCCCGCTACCGGGGAGCCGCGCCCATTCAATGGGCTCTTGCCAATGGCGACACGGTAACCGGCGTCACCACCATGCTCATCAACGCCGGCCTTGATACCGGCGATATTCTGCGGACGGCCGAAATCGCGATAGACCCCCTCGAAACCGCTCCGGAGCTCTCGGCCCGACTCTCCCGGCTCGGAGCGGCGCTCTGCGTCGAAACGCTGGCCCACCCGCTTTCCCCCGTGCCCCAGAACAGCGGCGAGGCAACGCTCGCTCGCATTCTAACTAAGGACGATGCGCGCATCGATTGGTCTCGCACCGCGGCCGAAATCCACAATCGGATGCGTGGCTTCACCCCTTGGCCGGGCGCTGTTTGCAGCTTCCGCGGCGCGCCGTTGAAGATCCACGCGGCCCTTCCGCTGCCCGAACTTACTAACCTGCCTCCGGGCGCAATCGTGCCCGGCGCGCCATTCCGGGTTGCATGCGGTGCTGGTACTGTACTTGCCATCAACGAAGTCCAGCAGGAAGGCCGAAAAAGAATACCCGCCGGAGGCTTTCGCAACGGGCATCGCTTAGCCGACAATGAAAGTCTGACATGACACTCCCCCTTGGTTATCGCTACGCCACCTTATATGCTGGCATCCGGAAAGTCGCCAAAGACGATTTGTGCCTCATTGTCTCCGATTCGCCCGCCTCCGCCGCCGCTGTCTTCACGCAAAACAAGGCCGCCGCCGCCCCGGTCAAGCTCGGGCAGAAGAACCTCGCCGCGTCGAAGGGCATCGCTCGCGCGATCATTACGAACGCCGGCAATGCCAATTGCGCCACCCGCACCGGCGAGAAGGTTGCCAACGAAACCGTCCGCGCGCTGGCGAAAGCCCTCAAGATCCCGGCTAATCAAATCCTGCCGGCTTCCACCGGAGTCATCGGGGTTGAACTCGACGTAACCAAAATCACCACGAACCTCCCCGCCCTGGTAGCCGCCCTTTCCCCTGATAAGTTCGACCAGGCCGCCGATGCGATCCTGACGACCGATCTAACCCGCAAGGTAGCGACGGCCTCGCTGTCGGTCAAGGGGGGCACGATCCACATCGCCGGCATGACCAAGGGCTCTGGTATGATCCAGCCCCTAATGGCGACCACGCTGGCCTACATTGTCACCGACGCGGTCATCTCCCCGGCCGACCTGCAGAAGATGCTCGGCAAGGCGACGGATCGTAGTTATAACTGCATGTCCGTCGATGGCGATACATCCACTAACGACACCGTTTACCTTCTGGCTAACGGTGCCTCCGGCATTAAACTGGCGGGCCAAGATAAAGCCGTTTTTGCTCAAGCGCTGACGCATCTGATGGAGGATCTAGCCCGCCAGATCGCCCGCGACGGCGAAGGGGCCAAGAAGCTCATCACGATCGAGGTAGCCGGCACCAAGTCCGACAAGGATGCCCTCCGCATCGCTCGCCAAATCGCCAACTCTCCGCTTGTCAAGACCGCCATCGCCGGATCCGACCCCAACTGGGGCCGGATCATGATGGCCGCTGGAAATGCCGGAGTGAACTTCGAAGTCCCCCAAGTCGACATCAACTTCCAGGGCATGGCCGTCTGCCGCAAAGGCGTCGCCGTCGACTTCTCGGAACCAGAACTGACGAAGCTGCTCGATGAACCAGACGTCTTGATCCAGTTTCAGCTTCGCGGCCCCGGCACCGGACAAGCTCGATTTTTCACCTGCGATTTTACTGAAGGTTACATCAAGATCAACGGTAGCTACCGGACGTGATCGCGGCGCTGTTCCTCCTCGCGGCCCTGTCCTTCCGCGACGCCGGAACGCTGCCGACCCGTCTCAATCACGCCCCCTCACCACAGAAGCTACTGCCCGAAACCATGGCTGGCGGCCTCGCCGCATTCGACTACGACGGCGACGGCCTCCTCGACATTCTGGTTACCGGAGCCGCTGACCGCCAGGACCGCCTCTTCCGCAACAAGGGGAACTTCCAGTTCGAGGACGTGACCGCGGCCTCAGGGCTAACCACGAAGCTCCACTCGATCGGTGCCGCAGTCGGCGACTACAACGGCGACGGAAGGCCGGACCTGCTCATCGTCGGCGTGAGCGGCCTAGCGCTGTATCGGAACGATGGCAAGAAGTTCTCGGATGTTACCCTCTCCGCCGGGGTCGCCGACGCCGGTTGGTCCGTCGCCGCCGGCTGGTTCGACGCCGACAACGACGGATTGCTCGACCTGTTCCTGGTGCACTACGTCGTCTGGCCGCCGACGCAAGCGAAGGTTTGCCTCGCCCCCGGCGGAGAACGCCAAGTGTACTGTCACCCCAAGTATTTCGGCCCGACCGCGAACCGCCTCTTCCGCAACAGGGGTAATGGAACGTTCGTCGATATCTCCCAGTCGAGCGGCATCGCTCTCCGCCTGGGAAAAGGCATGTCCGTTAGCTTTGGCGACTTCGACGCGGATGGCCGCACGGACATCTTCGTCCCCAACGACGCCCTCCCCAACTTCCTGTTCCATAACTTGGGTCAAGGACAATTTGACGAAGTGGCGCTGACCGCCGGCGTAGCTCTGCCCGACAGCGGACGGGCCGTTTCCGGGATGGGCTCGGCGTTCACTGACGTCAATAACGATGGACGCCCCGACATCATTTTCACGGCGCTGGCGGGCGAAAGCTTTCCCTACTTCCAGAACTCCGGTCGAGGGTTTGAGGACCGGACCTCTCGGTCGCGCCTAGCGGCCGCCATTGGTCGCCGCAGCGGCTGGGGCATCGCCGTAGCCGACTTCGACAACGATGGTGCCAAAGACATCCTGACGGCCAACTCCCACGTGATGGACAACATCGACCAGCATTCGGGCGACCGCTACCGGCTGCCACTTTCACTGTTCCGGAGCCGGAACGACGGGACGTTTGAGGATGCCGGACCCCTATTCCCTGGCGACGCGGCGCATCGGGGGCTGATCGTGGCCGATCTCGACAACGATGGCCGCTTGGACGTGGTGGTCTCGCGTCTGGGGGAGGAGCCCCGCCTATGGCGCAATGAGGGCCCGGCGCAGAACTGGCTCGGCGTCGACGTCCCCGTGGGCGCGATGGTGCGGATTGGCAACCAGACGTGCGTCCAGACTACCGCAGTAGGCTATGCCAGTTCAGTTCTAGCCCCTCTCCACTTTGGCCTCGGCTCCCAGGTCAAAATCCCGAAGGTTCAAATCGTCTACCCCGACCGAAAGACGCGGACGCTCCAAGACGTACCGGTCAATCAAGTCCTGAAACCTTAATCGCGGCTCCGGTGTCGAAGCTTCTATGCTCAACCTGCACCGCGGCCTAAACAATCAAGCGACGATCATCGCCACGCCCCCACTGATCGGCCTTTTCGGCACGGTGGACCAAATCATGGCGGGTTGCTCCAGCGGCTTCGTCGGCAAAAAATGGACGATTATGAAGCTACTCCGACGCCCTCTATCCAGCCGCCACTGGCCTCGCCCTTGCGATACTCACTACTTAGTCTCGCAATTACTGTCTAATTGGGTTCCTCGCTGTTTGGTGTGGGTAGAACCGTCCGTCCGGTTACAGCATCGACGGTCGGAGCCGGTCCAATAGTCCGAGTAGGCGACCGTGGAAATGACGCGCCGACGATTCGGCGACGACGCGCTCAACTCCGAACAAGCCCGCCCCGCAGTCCATGCTCCCTTCATCGACCCGAAAGCCCCTCCGACTCAGCGCTTTTTCGCTACCCACACCAAACAGCGAGGAGACCCTAATTGCGTAAGTTAACAACCGAATTCCGCAACTGACTTCTTTTGACCTCTCGCTTCCGCCAGCGGAACGGTTTGGGATGCTCTTTTGTGAGGACGACAAAGGCTTGAATGGCATCGCGAAGTTGGTCCTTACTGGCGAAACTGGCACCTCGGAGTGCCTTACGGGTGAGCAGGCCGAACCAAATCTCGACCGGAATATAGGCCGTTGCTGCGATCGCGCCACGGAGTCGCCCCCCCATAGAGAATATTTATACCCAGCCACCGTTCTTTGGATTGACACGAATCTGTGAATTCTCGGAAACTTGGTTTACGGTCAGTGGTTCTGTTTTTTTCAAACAAAACTCTCCCGTGTTCTGCTGGCTCAATGTTGCGCCACCGAGAACGACTCTCGTGCTAGAGTCAGTTCCCCCACTCCCCGCTAGAGTCTCAACTCACCATAGTGTGCGCGCCTGCCCCCAAGTTCAGTTGGAGTGGCCTGGTGGCGCCTTTCGAGGGCAACGCTTTGAGACCTGTCTCTTTACTACCAAAACTACTTCTTAGCCTCGCGGTCAGCTCTTTGCTGACGGCAAACCTTTTCGCCCAAGCGCTGACGTCGCTACGGGGCTCTATCACGGATGCACAAGGGGGAGCGATCCCCGCCGCTGCCGTTACCATGACGTCGAAAGACACCGGTTCCAGCAGGAAAGTCCTGTCGGACAACCAAGGGAACTATCAGTTCCAACAGATGGCACCCGGCCCCTACACTGTAAAAGCTGAGAAGCCAGGTTTCTCGGTGAACCTGAACGGCAGCGTCCGCCTCTTGGTGAGCACTCCGGCGACGCTGGACATCCGCCTGGAGATCGGCCAGACGACCGAAACGATCAACGTGACAGGCGATGCGCCGGCGCTGAATACGGTGGACGCGACCATCGGCAACGCTTTTAATGAGACGCAGATTCGCCAACTGCCTCTGGCGACTCGCAATGTCGTTGAACTGTTGAGTTTGCAGGCCGGCGTGACGCAGACGGGCGAAGTACTTGGCGCGCGACGGGACCAGAACAATGTGACGCTGGACGGCGTCGACGTCAACGACAACCAGACGAGCGGTATTTCGACGGCCGGTCCGGGCAACGGGTCGAATTCTGGTTCCGCAACGACGGCTCCCCGCGACGCGGGCTTCAACGCGGCGCTGCCGGTGCCGCTGGATTCGGTTTCGGAATTCCGCGTGACCGTAGGTGGCACCAACGCCAACCAGGGCCGCTCTTCGGGCGGTCAGGTGACGCTGGTGACCAAGTCGGGTTCGAACCAATTTCATGGTTCGGCTTACGAGTTCAACCGGAACACAGCGCTGACGGCGAACAACTGGTTTTCTAACCGCGCCGGGGTGAACCGCGAGGCGCTGGTTCGAAATCAGTTCGGCGGCTCGTTGGGTGGTCGGATCATCAAGGATCGCGTTTTTTTCTTCGGTAATTATGAGCGCCGGATTGACGCTAGCGCCCGCGGCGTAACCCGCACAGTGCCTACGGAAAATCTGAAAACGGGCTCGATTCGAGTGGCGGGCAGCAACGGACAGACCTACACCCTGAGCCAAGCGGACATCCGGGCGATTGACCCGCTGGGTTTAGGCTTTTCCGATACGATGCGCCAGTTCATGAGCGTGTACCCGACGGGTAACGACCCGCGGTTGGGCGCCGACTCCGGCCTGAACTTCTCCGGGCTTCGCTTCAACGCTCCGTTCAAGCAGCAGGATAACGCAACGGTTGGGAAGTTAGACTTCATCCTGGATAAGCAGTCGAAGAACACGCTGGCAGTTCGCGGCACGATGGCGGACAACCGGGTTGACCAACAAGTCGCCCAGTTTCCCGGCCAGCCTTCCGCCGCCAAACTGCTGAACAACTCGAAAGGGATTTCGACACTGTTGACGACGGTGATTGAGCCAACGTTGATCAACACGTTTACTTTTGGCTTCACCCGAATCAATTTGGAGCAGGCCGGGACGACGGGAGCGGCGCTCTCGTTTGACGGTTTGAGTTCCCAACAGAATTTCGGCAACGGTGCTCGCGGATTCATCCGTCAGGCTCCGACGACCAACATCGTCAACGACATGATCTGGACGAAGCAGAAGCACACGATCCAGGGCGGCATCAATTTCCGGTTTATCACAAACGACCGTTCGAATTTCATCAACTCCTTCCCGAGTTACTCGTTCAGCCGGAACACGCTGCGCGGGCTGGGCGGCGATCTGATTCCGCGGATCACGGACTTCATGCGCGAGCGGACCGGCATTGCGAATTTGACCCTGAATGACTCGGCCAATTTGGTTCGCGCTTTCGGCACGGCATACGGTCTAGTGAATCAGTACAGCGCGACCTATCAATTTGAACGTAACGGTCAGGCGATTCCGTTCGGCCAGCCGGCGGCGCGTGGGTTTAACAACAAAGAATACGAGTTCTATATTCAGGACACGTGGCGAGCCCGGAAGGACCTGACCATCACCGCCGGAATCCGTTACTCTTATTTTGGCGTTCCCTATGAGACGGGCGGCACCCAAGTGGCGACCACGGCCTCGATGCAGGAGTATTGGGCGGAACGGGTGGGGGCATCGATGTTTGGGGTCCCTGGACGCGTGCTGCCGAACGCTCTGTTGACTTATGATCTGAACGGACCGGTAAACGGCAAGCCAAGCTGGTACTCCCCGGACAAGAACAACTGGGCTCCTCGCGTGGCGCTTGCTTACAATCCGGATAAAAAAGACGGGATGCTGGGCAAGTTACTCGGCACGGGCAGCGTTTTCCGCATGGGCGCGGGCATCGCTTACGACCGCTTTGGTTCGGACTTGGTCACCGAGTTCGACCGGACCGGTTCGCCGGGCCTGGCCACCCAAGTGACCCAGCCGGCCAACACGGACTTTACGTCGTCGGCTCGCTACACCGGCGGCCGGCTGCCGGCCCTCCCGGCGGCACCGAACGCGAAGTTCCCTTTCCAACCGCCGGCGATTAACGGTGGTTTCAACAGCCAAGTGGGTATCGCATCGAACCTGCGGACGCCTTATGCCTATCTGCTCAACGCCAGTTTCGCGCGGCAAATGCCGGGCAAGCTGACCGTCGAGGTTGGCTATGTGGGTCGTATGGCGCATAAGCAGCTGATGCAGCTTGATACGTTCCAGCCTCTAACCCAGTTCAAGGATCAGAAGTCCGGTCAGACCTGGGCACAAGGCTCGGGGGTTCTCTATGATTTGTTCCTGAAGGGCGTGACCCCTGCCCAAGTGCGGGCCAACCCCTCTCTGGTCGGCTCGGTTCCGTTCTTTGAGAACACATTCCCTGGACTGGCGAACCTCTATCAGCCGGGTAACGCGACGGCGAATTATTTCAATGCGTTGTACGCGCAGAACGATGGTTCGGACCTTGACGCGTTAAACCAGATGGACCGCGAGCGCAGCACGCAGTTTCCGAACTGCATTTCGGCGCTGGGCTGCAACACGTTCTTCCCGTTGCAGAACGCGGGCAACCGGACATGGATGAACGTTGGTAATTCATCATTCCACGGCGGTACGCTGGCGATTCGCCGAGCGCTTTCGGCAGGATTCAGCTTTGACTTCAACTACACGTTGTCGCATTCCCTGGACTTGTCGTCGGCACCCGAATCGGGTGCGGGCAATGGCGGCGCGACCGTGCAGGATAGCTTCAATGCGAAGGCGTTCCGGGGTAGCTCGGATTTTGACGCTCGGCATCAGATCAACATCAATGGTCTGTATCAGCTTCCGTTCGGCAAGAACAAGAAGTTCTTGAGCGGGGTTAACGGGATCGTCAACAACATCGTGGGGGGCTGGGAAGTGTCTGGTTTGATGCGGTATCGTTCGGGCCTGCCGACGACGATCGCCAACGGCGGCTACTATCCGACCAACTACCTCAACAGCTCGATTGCCCAGATCAAGCCTGGCGGCTCAGCGCCCGAAAGCGGGGTTGGTTATGACCAGCGCGGCGTTCCTTCGATCTATCGGAATACGAGTGCGGTGAACAACTACATCGGGCAGTATCCTGGTTCGACCGGAACCCGCGCGATCCTCCGCCTGGCGGGCATGAAGAACTTCGACTTTAACTTGGCGAAGAGGTTCTTCCTACCTTTCGAAGGGCACAGCTTGCAATTCCGGCTGGAGGCGTTCAACGCCTTCAATACCGTGAACTTCTTTAACCCCAGCTTGTCGCTCACCTCACCGGCCACGTTCGGCCAGTTCCAGAGTGCGATGACGCCCCGGGTGGTGCAGGTGGCGTTGCGGTACGAGTTCTAATCCACTCGTACTTATAAAACAAACAGGGGCTGGGGCTTCGGCTCCAGCCCTTTTTTTATTCTTATGCTCAGACGAGAACTGTTTCGAATCGTGTTGCTCCAGATCCGGGTGGAAGTAAACCTAGCCGAGATTTCTCGCCGAGTGCTCGCAAAAAGCCCTTGTTCGTGGGGCAACTATGTATGACGACAAAGAGTTAAAGATCTAAGGAGCAACGACTTTCGCTCTGACAAAGTCTATCCAAGCTGGATTCGGCTTTGGAAGGTGCGAGTTCGGCAAAAAATGACCGTGGACTTTCCCGGCCCCACCGTACCCTCCGACGGCGGTCTGCATCTGCTCAAGCAAACCGAAACCAAGTTCAATTTCCTCTCTCGACGCACCCTCTGCTTTGGCAAAGCACGCGACCCAACCCGCGCCCAACACTCGGTCGCCGAACTGCTTTCACAACAGTTGGTACTATTGGTGCCGCTGGGTGTCGCCACCAGCAAGCTCGCCGTTCCCGCGCTGCCAGCCGGCGTGGTCGCCGTGATCGAAGTCGAACTCATTACGATCCCAGCGGTTGCTGCCGTGCCGCCAATCGTGACCACCTTCGCCCCCATGATTATCACTAATTGCCCGCCAGCCAGCGGACCCGACGTGAAGCAGATGGACGTTACCGTGGGATCCGTCTAATAAGTGTAGAGCGTGTTGGCGCTATTGGTGCCGCCGGGTGTCGTCACCAGCACGCTCGCCGTTCCCGCGCTGCCAGCCGGGGTGGTCGCCGTGATGGTCGTCGCATTCACTACGGTCATAGCGGTTGCAGCTGTGCCGCCAATGGTTACCGCCGTCGCACCCGTAAAGCCGGTACCCGTGATTGTCACCAATCGCCCACCTGATAGCGGACCCGATGACGGGCTGACAGCCGTTACTTCAGGAGGGACCGTGAACACATACGCCGCGCCAGCAAAGGAAGCATTGTTGTTACTTTGCGTCCGGTTCACCCCGTTGGCATTGCTTTCCTCTTGATGCGCCCCCGCCACCACCGTGACCCCGGAGATCGCCACCGACACGCCGAAGAAGTCACCCGCCTCCGAATTCGACGCCTTGAGGTACGCCCGTTGGCTCCATGTCCCGGAACTGCGCACAAATACATACGCCGCGCCAGCATCGGTAGCGCTGTTGTTAGTTTGCGTCCCGTTCACCACGTTGGCGTTGCTGTCCTCCGCATACGCCCCCACCACCACCGTGTCCCCGGAGATCGCCACTAAAACGCCGAATTCGTCATTCGCCCCGGTATTCGAGGCCTTCAGGTACGCCTGCTGGGTCCATGTCCCGGAACTGCGCACAAACACATACGCCGCGCCAGCAGCGCTGGCGCTGTTGTTACTTTCCTTCCCATTCACCCCGGTGGCGTTGCCGTCCTCCCCAACCGCCCCCACCACTACCGTGTCCCCGGAGATCGCCACCGAATAGCCGAAGAAGTCATTCGCCTCCGTATTCGACGCCTTCAGGTACGCCTGCTGGCTCCATGTCCCGGCAATGCGCACAAACACATACGCCGCGCCAGCAGCGGAAACACTGTTGTTACTTTCCGTCCCGTTCACCCCGGTGGCGTTGCTAGCCTCGTAATACGCCCCCACCACCACCGTGTTCCCGGAGATCGCCACCGAAGAGCCGTAGTAGTCACCCGCCCCGGTATTCGACGCCTTCAGGTACGCCTGCTGGCTCCATGTCCCGGAACCAGAACTGCGCACAAACACATACGCCGCGCCAGCACCGAAAGCACTGTTGTCACTTTGCGTCCCGTTCACCCCGGTGGCGTTGCTCGACTCCGCATACGCCCCCAACACCAACGTGTCCCCGGAGATCGCCACCGAATAGCCGAAGGAGTCAATCGCCTCAGTATTCGACGCCTTCAGGTACGCCTGCTGGCGCCAATTCCCGGAAGTGCGCACAAACACATACGCCGCGCCGGCATTGGAAGCACTGTTGTCACTTTGCGTCCCGTTCACCCCGGTCGAGTTGCTCGACTCCAACGGCGCCCCCACCACCACCGTATCCCCGGAGATCGCCACAGATAATCCAAAGGAGTCATTCGCCTCTGTATTTGACGCCTTCAGGTACGCCTGCTGGCTCCATGTCCCGGAACTGCGTACAAACACATACGCCGCGCCGGCATAGTTGGCACTATTGTCGCTTTGCGTCCCGTTCACCCCGGTCGAGTTGCTCGACTCCCCATAGGCCCCCACCACCACCGTGTCCCCGTCGATCGCCACCGAAAAGCCGAAGTTGTCAGCCGCCCCCGTATTCGACGCCTTCAGGTAAGCCTGCTGTGTGATGGGATCTACAACAATCGGATACGCTGCCCGCCGGTCATCCACCAGGATCCGAAGCCACTTCCCCTCGGCCACCATGCGTGCCGGCAACCTGCGGCCGCGCGCATCGGCCACCAACAGCTTCCGGTAGCGCAGCGCCGGGGCGCCCTGCGCGGTCTTGTACAAAACCGACCGCCCGGCGCTTTCTTGTTCCGCTACGAGTTCGCCGCGCTGACGCAGTTGAATACTCAGTTCCCCTTCGCCGCCGCCGGGACGGTGCTTGATAGTGAAACCGTGTTCCAAACCTTCTTTGCCGTTCACAAACCATTCCGTAATGCCCTGGCGGCGATATTCCAACCGGTTCCCCTCTTTATGGCTCCGCACGGCACCACCGGCAATCACCTCCCCGCCCTGCCGACCCCAGCGGCCCAACTCCAGCCCCCAACTCCACCCCTCGCTATCCGGCTTGACGGTAAAACCCTTTCCATCAAACCGCGCCAGCCAGCCGTGGTAATGAGACCGCGACTGAACCCCACCCTGCCCATCCGGAAACATACTATGCCTGTGGCGCTCGTATTCAGCCCTGATCTGCTCCCAATCCACCAGATTGAGGCCGGCGGGCAGTTTCGGCTGGCTGTCCGCGGTGGGCGCAATGTCACGCAGAATCGGGCTGAGCCCACCACGCTTGGCGAAAGATCCGGAATCTGCTGCTGGCAGAACCGGGCAAACTGCCGTCAGTACCAAGAAAACAACACAGCGATGCGGGGAAAAAGACAATTTAAGCTCCAGCTGCCGACAGAACTTCAACGGAAACAATTCCGGAGCCGTCGTTCTGGACTACACGCTCCACGGAGTACCGAAACCTACGGTACCAGTTTTTTCGGTATCGAGAACGCGAATAAAATCACTCGCCAGTATTTTTCCCGTCAGCCTCTCCCTTGCAACCCCATCTCGAGAAGTGAGACGGCGATTGCGTGGTTCACTTGGTTGCATTAGGGATGCCATAGGTCGCTAGTGTCTACTTGCGATTCAGCATTATTGCATTAAAATGTTCGGGAAATACCCAGACAGCCCCCCTGGAATGCTCGGCGGAAACAATTGCCGAGTTGACGGCGATGAGCCGGAGCCGTAAGGAAGAAGCGCGGATGGTCGAGCGCGCCCGGATTTTGCTCGGTTGCTTGGATGGAAAGGAAATTCAGCAAGTAGCGCAGGATACCGGTGCGTCCATTCCGACTGTCAGTAAATAGTGCAAACGCTTTGCGCAGGCTGGAATTGCGGGTCTGCAGGACCGCCCGCGCTCGGGAAAACCTCCCCTCTATGATGCCGGGTTCCGGGACCGGGTCCTGGCGCTCCTGGAACGAACTCCACCGCCAGGCTTGGCTCATTGGGACGGTCGAGAGGTGGCCAGAGAGCCGGGCGCCAGCGTCCATGCGGTGGGGCGACTGCTGCGCCGGGAAGGAATTTATCTCCAACGCCTCAGGACTTGGTGCGTCAGCACCGATCCGGAGTTCGCACCCAAGGCCGCCGAGGTGATCGGACTTTCTCTGAATCCCCCGCTGAACGCTCTCGTATTGAGCGTAGAGGAGAAGCCCAGCATTCAGGCTCTGCAGCGTCCTTCCGGCGATGTGGAAACCGATAGTGGAGCGGTGGTGCGAGCCATGAAAAGCACC
>Ga0209086_10002300_pt1 | contig 14973 bp, 24 predicted proteins | sample M_130207_XF_Meta_FD_187312 | JGI IMG/M metagenome (GOLD analysis project Ga0209086, IMG submission 187312) | Freshwater microbial communities from Lake Montjoie, Canada to study carbon cycling - M_130207_XF_MetaG (SPAdes) (version 2) | ecosystem: Environmental > Aquatic > Freshwater > Lake... | reverse complement strand
GTCTATCCGCTGGGCTATTGAAATCCTCAAGCCATACAAAGACAGCATCATGATGATTGGCGATGGCAACCACGATGACGCGGTAGCCAGATACCATCACATCGAGCCGGTGAAACACCTTGTGATTGCCCTGAATGGCACAGGTGACGCAACGATAAAGTATGGCGGTTACCACGGGTTTATCCATATCAAGATGCCTATCAGTGAATCAACAGGTAAGGCGCGTTGGGCTAACTATGTTTTGCATTATCACCATGGTGCAGGTGGTGGCGCTCCGGTTACCAAGGGTGCGATTACCTTTAGCCGTGCGGCTATGTGGCTTGAAGGCGTGGATGCGATATGGCGCGGTCACACTCATCAGCGGCAAGCGGGACGCGACAGTAAGGTATCATTCAACCCTAAAATCCTAGTACCTGCTGAGCGGGTCATAACGAAAGATGTGCTTACGCTGCGAACCGGATCATACATAGACACCTACACGGGTACGAGCAGCGAGGAGCTGATAAAGCATGGCCGTAAGGATGGTTACGCGGCTTTGTGGGATGCGCCCAATCTCCCTAAGGGTGGCTTGATGCTACACTTACGCGCTGGGCGTAATCAGTCAAACCCTAATCAGCCACATCTTCCAAGGGTTGTAGACACCTTAGAGATATAGACAGCAAAAAGACCACTGGGCAATCAGTGGTCTTTCTACTTTGGTGTTGCGCTAAGAGTATACCCTACGGCATCAGCTCTTTTGCCATGTCACCAATCCACGATTTGATTTGCCAATCTGAAGGAGCGCCGAGGGTGAACTGCTCAACATCAATGTGGATGTCAACACCGCCGCTGCTGTAGACCACGCTAAGCAACTCACCCTTGCAGGTGGTGAACCAGAGCATCCGGGCGATGTTGTGGATGGTGCATCGCAAAGAGCGCTGATACTGCCACGCTCCGAGCGCTTCATTCCATACGCTGGAAAAGTCCAGCTCTACGTTTTCAAAGGTTGTATGGCCGTGCTTTAGCACGTCCTCTAACCTTTCCATTGTGTACACTTCTTCTACTACTGTCATTCTTTATCTCCCTGCGGTGTATAACCACACCCGGAATATACACCGGATGCGGATATCTTGTCAAACTGTTTTTATCGTTACCGATTCTGAAGCCGGGATTATCTCTATCCCTGGGGGCAGGTCACCAGCGGTAAGCCCTGTAAGCTTGCTAACCAAGATCGTGTGCTTTGTCTTCACCGCTTCCGGGTCGTGCTTTAGGCAGTAGGCTACCGCTTGCTCTTCATCAACAACCCGCACCTTTTCGGCTATCGTTCTAAAGGCAACCGTACCGTAGGGGCAAGTCCACGTCTTGACCTTCAGCGTACCGTCAGCCTTGCGCGGTAACTGCGACATTGCGTAGTCTTGCAGCTGGGCGTTGTACTGCGCTTCGAGCCAGTCAAGCCGGGCCTGATGCTTGGCAATCATCTTGCGGGCGTTCTCGATGATCGCATCCATCTTTGAGCGTTCAGCCTGTAGGGTTGCCTCGATGTCCATGCGCTTACGCATCACCAGGAGGGCGAGGTCTTCCGGTGATTCGTTGCCTGTTATCCAGCCGGACGCAGCCCCGGCATACTCGCCGGTCTCCTCGTCCCATAGCTCGCCATTAACTAAGTAATATCCCATTATCTATTTCCTCCCAGCGGTCTAGCCTTCAGCGGCGTATCTATTACGATGTTGCCCTGTGGGCCTCTACGGTAGTCCTCACGGGGCGCTACCGCGCCGTTTGCATCGTCGTCTTCATCGGCACTTATTGCCAGCAGAGCGGACACCGAGTAGCGGCGGCCATAAGTAAGAGCAGAGCCAAGCCCATGAGCGTCCGGCTTGGTTACCGGGATGGTTGCCACGGTGCTGATCCACTCGCCGCTAGCATGAATGATGCGGCTCTCTACTGTAATCGCTGTGACCTTGCCATCTGTGACGTGAGTTTCTGTGGTGCCTTGGGTTAGCATCAAGTCGCTGGCTGTAAGGATAGGGCGCAGAGCGTCAAGGATGGAATCCAAAGTTACGTACTTGGACTTGAAGGCGGGGTTGTTGCCCTCTTTGCTGATGCCCTGCATCCGGCTTTGGGCCTTGATGAGGGAAGGGGCAATAGCCCCTATGGTTTCGCTACTTGTCATCTTTTATCTCCCGCAGCTCGTCAGGTGAGCCAATCCATGAAAACTGTTGTTGATACTTGTATTCGATGTTGAATCCTGCACCACGGTTAATGGTGCGTACCCAGTATGGGTCTTGCCGATACACAACAGGGAAGTTACCCTTGTAGGTGCCATTCTCAAACGTCAGCCCTTTTGCAAGGGCCAGCGTCAGGATGTTGTATGCGTCTTTATTTTTCATTACTTACCTCCCTCAATAACTATCTTAAGCGATGGGTTCCTGCCTTGCCGGTGCAGGTAGTTTGCGATGCACAGATGAAGGGAAAGGTTTACATCACCCCATGCAAACTGTCGGCTCATGGATTCTCCATCAATGAATGAAACCCATTGATCGTCAATGAATAATGCCGTAGTAAACGGAACGGTTACATCAGCAACCTTGAACGATGGAATCCTGAACACGCCAGCCCCTGCTGGCAATGCGGTTAGTGTTGTCTTCATTGTCTTATCTCCCGTACCCCTTGGTACATCAACAATATACACCGCCAATATATATAATGCAAGGTATTGACAGGCTAATATATATATATGGTATATATGGAGCATGATTAGAGGATTGACACAAAACGAGTTATCGCGGCGCACTGGTTTCAAACAGCCGCGCATCAGTGATTACATGACCGGCAAGAAAGCGCCCAACGATGACAGCCTGATTGTTCTAGCTGAAGCGATGGACATGGATCCTGCGGAGCTGTCAAAGCAACTGTTACTGCGTAGGACACTACGCAAAGGCAAAGCACCGGAAGCACCAGAGCAACCGGGCGAATAGGTAGATAGGGAGATAAAGACGATGCAACGATGCAACGATTGTGCGGACAAGATTATTGATACGGATTCATTGTGTACGGCTTGCCGGATGGCAGAGTGGCGGCACTTCCAGGATGAAGAAGCGGCGAAGCGCCTAAAGCGTGAAGCCTTGGAGCAACACCGCGATGCTTACCTTGGACGGAAGAAAGCCATGCGGGATGCCATCAAGGCGGGTGTGATCTGTGCGGTAACCGTCCTGCTACTGCTGGCTATGGTTGCCGCAGCTAAGGACGCGTTGCAGTATGAGTGGGAGCGCAAGCCGGCGCTACTCAAGGCGCAGGGTGTCAAGTGAATACGTGGATGAAGCCTGGAGTGGTAGTGCAGTGCTGGGATGACTTCTACAATCACAAGCAAGGCCCCCTTGCAGTCATCGTAGATATTGACGGGCCTTGTACCTGTACTCATGTTGTGGCTCAGATCAATCAACTGGGGGCAAAACCACTGCCTGAGCATTACCACTTAGACTGTCAACCATACAACCGTAAGCACACACAAGAATCACGGTTTGGATATAACTACATCGATGCAAATGGGAAAGATATCTGCGCTCATTATCATCTAAGGCAGGTTGATGTAGGAGTGGTTATTTCCAATATGGAAACACCCACTGAAGTGCAGCTACAAATGGACTTTAGTTGATACCGAGTAGATCAGTTGTACGGCAGACGCTCCGAACCCTATCCAAGGCACCGGAGCGTTTGTTGTCTCATGAAGAGATGGTTCTACTACATCAAGCATGGGCGGCAGACATCATGCCCAAAGAGTGCATGGCCGAAATGGTTCACCGTAATACTGGCCTCTGCAAAGAGATGGCCAAGCAGATACATAAGCAGGATGACTTTGAGGATGCCGTGGCGTTCTGTATGCAAGGTCTTATTATCGCCATCCAACGGTGGGATTCCAGCCGGGGGCTACGCTTCAGTACTTTCGCCATGAAGTGGATAATACAAAAGTACCGCCGCTATCAGTCAACCCAAAGCAAGACTATACGGGTATCCGAGCACACCATCTATAAGTGGTTGCGGATCCGCAAGGCACACGATCAACACCTCCACCAGCACGGCATACCTCCAACCGATGAGCAGCTCTCAACCTACACAGGCCTATCGGTTACGATGATACGCATAGCCAGGGATAGCCAACAAGTGCAGCCGGTTAGTATCAATGTCCCGATGTCTGGCACGGATGGTCTAGTCTATGAAGATTGCAGGGTGCTAGGAGCCTCCACAAGCCCCGAGGAGGCGTACATCGCTGATTCATGGGCAACTAGACTTGGTGATGCTTTGCTAAGCCTAGATGACGATTCAAGATATTTACTGGTTAGGCGCTTTGGTCTTGATGGATCTAAGCCGGAGACACTGCGGACGATAGCCAGCAGGTACAAGACACCGGTGAGCGTCATTGAAGCGCAGATAGAGACAGCCTTGGCAAGCATCCGGGGACGGTACGAAGTGGAAGACCTGACTTGAGACACCTAGAAGATAAAGAGCAGATAGCGCTTATAACTTGGGTACGCTTGATGGCTACAAAACACCCTGAGCTATCAACCATCTACCATTGCCCTAACGGTGGCCACCGGGACATCCGTACAGCTGCAAAGTTCAAAGCCATGGGAGTACGGGCGGGTGTGTGGGATATCTTTCTACCGGTTCCCACTCCCGGTCTTTTTGTTGAGATGAAGGCGGGTAAAGGTCGGCTAACACCGGGGCAGGTTTCCTTTCGTGATGCGCTCCAGCCGCACGGCTACACCTTCATTGTTGCTTACTCTTGGCATGATGCCGCCAAGGCAATAGCCGATCATGTCGGGTTTGACGCTGGGTTGTAATCCGTGGTATAAATTTCCTGTTATTCAGACAGGGAGACTTTCCCAAACCTTATAGAGCCGCCTAGTATTGCAAGTACTGGGCGGTTTTGCTTTTGATGTATAATGTACGTGAACCTGTCTTTCTGGTCATGGACTTAGTCCACCCTCCGGTTGATCCCCGGAGGGTTTCCAGATGCAGGTATCTCGAAAGACAACAGGTTACATCATGGCAATACCCGCCACTGATGCCGTTCAGGCTATTTCATTCCTGCGGCATCTTTTCAAGCCATACACGGATGGCTTTATTGAAATCCGTCCACTCTCCAAACACAACCCGGTACACGCTAACCGAACCACCTACCGCATTCCTGAATGCCTAAAGGGTGAAGCCGGGCAAGCACTTAGCCAGCACATCATCTCTCTTGCTATGCGTGGCTATGATGTTTACTGCGGGGTATGCCCAAGGGCTGCGCCTGAAGGCCCAGGACGTAAGCTCGGCAAAGAATCCATCGAGTATGTCGGGGCGCTTTGGTTGGATCTAGATTCCAAGGTGCCGGGCAGTAGTCAAGGTTTACTTGACAGCTGCGACATCGTGGTATCTACCGGCAACGGTTGGCACGGCTACAAGGTTGCACCGAAGCCTATGCGGGTATCTTCCCCCAAAGAACGCACGGCAGTAGAAGCCAAGGTGCGGAGCTTTGCCAATAGCCTACTACCCGGCACCGATAACGTCGCTAATGTGGATCGCATCCTGCGCGTAGCGGGAACCATCAACTGGAAAGACCCGGACAATCCTAAGCCCGTGGAGCTTTTGAAGGGCGGCGGCATGAAGCCAACCTACAAGCAATCCTTGGTGGTTGCGGAGTTTGGCGATTCTAGGCTTGATGCCCTGCTGGCATCCGCCAAGGCTGGCGAGCTGGGACACGCAAGCCCGATGATACGCCACGCTTCCGGACGCTATACCGGATGCCTTGATACTTTCTTTTTAGAGCTTGAGCAGGCTTGCGTAAAAAGCAAACTTGACGCACGATGGACATTCCTACTGGCGATAGTCAGGGCCGACCTGCCGGAGATTATGGAGCACTACTTTGGATAAAGACTTTTGGGATATTGAACACGTACCGGACATCAAGCCGGAGCGGAAGCAACGCGAACCGGGGGAGCCGTCAGGTGATGGCACGATGGCGAAACTATACACGCGGCACCCTGAAGGGGGCGGGCCTTACGGTGGGCGGGATAACGCTCTAACCGCATACATAGGATATCTGCGTAGCACCGGCATCGATTACGATTCAGCATACCCGGCGGCGCTTGCTTGGAATTTGCAGTGGTGTGATCCGCCGATGGATGAGCCAGACGTAGCCGTCAAAGCCGGGCGGGCGTGGAGCGACTGGCCAGAGTCCGACCGGGAACCGCTAACCCCTGCGATGCTACGTGAGCAGCTGGCGGTAAAGGTTGTACCCGAACCAGAGCTAGAGATTTGGAACTGGTGGCGATTCAAGGAAGAGGGGCAAAACTGCCCAGAGCAAGAATGGTTAGCCGAGAATATGATTATTCACAAGGGGCTACACTTCATTGCTGCCGCGTCCGGTAGCGGTAAATCGTGGCTTGGTATCGACCTTGCTATTGCTTGCGCTTCAGGTAGGCCGTGGTGCAACTTTATTGAGACAACCCCGGCTAAGGTTCTCTACATCAATGAGGAAATCAACCTAAAGCAATTCTGGGCGCGGTTCTGCATGATGCACAATACCGACCTACCAAACCTTCATATCATCCAGAAAAAGAATACCAAGGTAGACAAGCGGTATCACGTTGACGCACTGGTGAAGTACATCAAAGACAACGACATCCAGCTAGTGGTTGTTGATACTTTTGTACGTGTTCACGGCATGGACGAAAACGACAACGGAGCGGTAGCCAAACTTTATGATCGCTTCCAGGAACTGATTGATGCAGGGGCTGCTGTTGTCATTCTTCACCATAACAAGAAGTTAGCACCGGGAACGACTATCACTCAGGACACCATGCGTGGAGCCTCTGATTTGGCAGCACAGGCCGACATGGTGCTATCGATCAATCACGACATCGAAGCCAAGACCTATGATGTGCGTACGGTCAAGCACAGGCACATCGGGGAGGATGACTGGGTTCACTTTGTGTACAGGCTCAATACCGATGAACCTGGGCAGATAGCACTACAGCAAATCACAACGGCTGGAAGTGAAACGGAGGTATTAGATCGGGTTGCTCAGTATGTGGCAGATAATCCCGGCAAGACGAAAAGCGGTATCTGTGACGGGCTAAAGAAGAATAGAAATCTGGTCTGGGAAACCATTGATGAGGCAGTGGAATTGCAGCTGATTGAGTGCCGTAGTAAGCGGTATTACAAGCGGTAAAAAGTGTATCGAAAAACTGTATCCCCTTAAGAATATAAATAGATACACTTTTGAAATACCCCCCCTTCCTAGAACCTACCCCCCAGCCCGAAGAGAGGGCTGGTGAGGGGAACGAAAGGGCAAACCGTGTACCCGGCGCAAAGGCGCCGGTACAGGTATTGCCAAGAAAGAATAGAAAAAAAAGAGTGTTTGACAATATCCACTGAATGGGTATATAGTTTGTGTGTTGGTGATGGATGTGAAAATGCTCGCAAGGGCGGCCCCAGTGGTTCCGGTAAAGACCTTTTCATCACCGACATATCAAAGAGCCAGTGGCTCAAGGAGTTTGACAATGGGATTCTTTGCACAGCATGGGAAGTATTCGGAAGGCAGCGGGAAAAAGTTCTCCGTAGCCGAGCAGGGCATTTATATCTGCGCCCTCATTGATTGCGAAGCCGTACAGGGTAAGAGCTTTGACGATCCAAACGTTCTCGAACCCAACTTCAAGTGGGTTTTTGAAACAACCGAAGTTGGTGACGATGACGGCCAGCCGTTCCGCTTCATCCAGTATACAAAAACCTACTACGGAAATGAGAAGGCAAAACTGACAATCCTGCTTGATGGCATGGTTGGACGGATGACTAACGCGCAGTTTGCCGCACTTGACATCGAAGCGCTCAAGGGCAAGTCATGGCAAGTGGTCGTAGGCACCCGGCAGAAGATGAACGGGGAACTTACCAACGTCATCGAGACAGTCAAGCCGGTAAAGGTTGCAGCTACAAAGCCCCTGAAGAAGGCCGTGGTTGTGGCGGATGACATCGAAGACCCGTTTGGCGAAGACTAGTGCAACAGCACTACCGCACTACAAAGATTCAAGCCCTCAGCGTCATTGACGACTGGGGGTTGGACTTTGCCACAGGGAACGTCATTAAGTACTTGCAACGTTGCCCACATAAAGGGACGGCTAACGCTGACAGCATCAAGGCGCTCTGGTATATGGCTTATGCCGCTACTAAAGACACCGCTTACGCTGATCGGATAGCCAGGGAAGCCGAGGAGATAAATAATGGGTCGTAATACTATGACGTTTTTGCAGAAAAGAGAAATCGTATCTGCTTCAATGAAGGTTTGGGCAGCTATTCAAGAACTGCAATATGTTATGCGTAACAGTGGCAACAACACTAAAGAATGCATACGTGTAGGAAAGATAAACGATTTGGCTGGCAACAATGTCCGATATTGGATTGACAGGCCAGTGTTAGAGTTGACTAATGACGAAAATAGAAGCACGGCACAATACCTCGATGTGCTTTGGAAGGCGTGTCAAAAAGAAAACCTTAAGCCATGGGTAGTAGAGGTTGAAGATGGCAATAGCATTTAGTATCGAAGAAAAGAAAGAACGCATCCGGCAAGCGATGGAGATATACGCCACCACCGGATCATGGTCTAACGCTGACAACATCGTTAGGCGGCAACAAGTAGAGAAGTGGTTACGCAATCCGGAGTTGCTGGCATACGCTCAAAGCCTCGGGTACCAGCAGATGTGTACCGATGAGGTAGCAGGCTTTGCACCCGTAACCGCGCACTACTCTGCCCGCATGGCTTTCTCTGGTGCTTTGGTTCATATGCGGGATGGTAAGTACGCTTGCCGGGATGGCGCTAGAATCCACTACGCCGTACAGCACGGGCAGCTCGTGATGTACAAACTTGACGGGGCAGGAGTACGGCATCATGCAGGGCCTGCTTACTTCCGTGGTGCTGATGTCATGGCTAATGACTGGATGATAATAAGATGAAATACAACCAGGCACTTGATGCCTTGCTGGCAGAGAAGCCCATACGCCGGGCCTTGTGGCCTGATGGGCTACACTTCCGTTTCTCTGAGCTATGGGACACCTTCAGCGTTGCAGAGGGTACAGAGGTCAAGGAAAACAACTCGGTCATCTGGCTTACCGCCAGTGACCTGTTCGCTGAAGACTGGATGATCGGTAATTACAATCCGGTAACCGGGGAGCCGATATGGGAAGTAACCGAATGATTCCATTTGCCATTGGTGCTTTGCTTGGCGCTGGATGCGTGGTGGTATGGTCAGAGATGTATACACGCTGGTTGTATGCTGATGTCAAGCGCAGGGCTAAAGCCCAAGGCATCACCGATCAGCAGATGAGAGATGCCCTGCTGTGGGCAGCTACAGAAAACATTGAGGAGAGTCTAGATGGCAGGTAGAGTTATCAATCTCCAAATTGAGCAGGTTGCAATAGACCTGCTCAAGCACCACCCACGCAACGCTAACAACGGCGATGTCGAAGCCATTAAGAAGAGCCTAGCAGTCAATGGCTGGTACGGCTCTGTGGTTGTCAACACGGGGACTAAGCACATCCTAGCGGGGAATCATCGGGTGATGGCTGCCAAGGCGCTAGGCTGGGAAACCGTACCGGTTCAATGGGTTGACGTTACGCCAGAGGAAGAGCTGCGGATTCTTGTAGTAGACAACCGCACTACCCGTATCGGGCAGGATGACACAACCAAGATTACCGACATCTTAGCCGAGCTTGCGAATACGCCTATCGGCCTTGAAGGTACGGGGTACGGCGCAGCCGACCTTGATGCTTTGATAAACGAATTATCAGGTGCCGTTGATGATGCACCTGAGTTTGAAGATAAAGAGTTCAGTAATCAATACGGTGTTATCGTTACTTGCGAAACTGAACAGGAGCAAGAGGTTGTTTACAATAAGCTACTTGCTGATGGATACACGGTAAAGGTGGTGGTTGTTTGAAACTTGAAGTGCATAACAGGTGCTCTGATTACAACACCTATAGGGCAGCACGAGTCAAGAGTTTATTCAACGCCGAAAAGGGTTGTAATTTTGACTTGGTTGCTGATCTACCGATTGATGACATGGAATGGAAGATTGGCCTTATTGTCGGCCCTTCCGGATCCGGTAAAACATCAATGGGGAAAAAGATATTCCCAGACGGCAACTTTTACGAACCTACCGGTTGGAGCGATGACAAACCGATTGTGGATGACATCGCACCAGACGGGGACTTCAACGAAGTAACCGCTTCACTAGCTGCCGTTGGGCTTGGTGATGTACCAACATGGTTACGGCCATACAAGGTACTTAGCAACGGCCAAAAGTTTAGGGCAGACCTTGCGAAGATAATAGCCGAGAAACCAAAGCAGGTTGTAATCGACGAGTTTACATCTGTTGTAGACCGGCAGATTGCAAAGTTTGGAGCCACGGCATTCTCTAAAAGTTGGAAGCGCAACGGTGGGCAATGCGTCCTGCTGTCTTGCCATTACGATATTGTTGACTGGGTCGAGCCTGATTGGGTATTCGACACATCAACAGGCGAATACGCCGGGAGGTGCCTTTGGCGCAGACCAAAGTTTGAGCTACAAATTTGGAAAACAGACTCCAGTTACTGGGGAGCGTTTGAGCCGCATCACTATCTAAAGATGCCCAAGATGGTATGCGCTACTTACTACGTTGGTGTGGTTGATGGCGTAAAGGTTTGCCACATTGCAACCGCGCCACGGCTTGACTGTAACGCTTCACGAGCATCACGCTTGGTTGTTATGCCGGAGTGGCAAGGTGCAGGTGTTGGGCTAAGGTTTCTAAACTGGGTTTGTAATCACGAAGCTGAAGGTAACGGGCGCTTTGGCTACCGCGTAAAGTCTGTACTGTTTCACACAAGCCACCCCGGATTAGTTGCGGCACTGCGTAGGGATAAGAACTGGGTACAGGTTTCTGCAAGTCTTTTTGGTGGCAACAAAGCAAAATCAAAAAAGAGTATTGTCACTAGCACTGGGTCTGGTAGTGGGTACGGCGGACACTTCCGATCTGTTCAAGGCTTCCGATACGTTGGTGAGCCCAAATGAATATATTCTTATGTGGGCAGAAAGCTTTCGGAGCCGCCACATACAATATGCTAAAGTCGGAAGGATTCAAAGTTATAGGCATATCTAGCCCTTACGTTTCCGACCGTACAGGGCGCAACGATAGACTGCGAAACTGCGCTATCAATGATGGTGTGCCTTGGATGCCAAGTGGAACACTGACACACTTTACGCTGCCTGCAAACATAGACCTTATTGTTGCCGCTCACTCCCACGACTTCATTGGTAAAAAGACACGGCTAAGGTCAAGGCTTGGTGCTATTGGTTACCACCCTTCACTCCTTCCGCACCACCGTGGTAGGGATGCAGTCAAGTGGACGATAGCCATGGGCGATAAGGTAACAGGCGGGTCTGTTTATTGGCTATCGGAAACAACCGACGGTGGGCCACTAGCTGCACAAGAACACGTCTTTGTAAAGCCTGGCGATACACCGGAGGAGCTGTGGAGGCGTGAGTTATTCCCGCTTGGCATAACGCTATTAAAGTCCGTAGTCAATGACCTACGAAACGGCAAGATGGTACGGCTACGGCAAGACCTGTCAATAGGATCGTGGGAACCAAGCATGGAAAGAGCGCCGCTCATACGGCCAGACGTAGAGCTGCTTGGCGCTTACCTTGGTGAGTTTACGGTTGTCGCAAAGCGTGAACACGAGTTAGAAATAGGAGGTTATAGCAATGCCCGGTAAACCATCAAAGTACAACGATGAAACAATTACACGCATCACGCAAGCATTGAGGGCTGGAAACACCCGCCGTGCTTCATGCTCTTATGCGGCAATCTCTGAAGATACTTTTGCAAACTGGCTGCGAGACAAGTCGGAATTTGCGGACGCTATAAAAAAAGCAGAAGCGGATGCCGAGGTACGCAACGTAGCCATCATTCAGAAAGCAGCTGATAGCACTTGGCAGGCGGCGGCGTGGTGGCTTGAACGGAAGCATAAGCAGGACTGGTCATCGAGGGTAGAACAGACCGGCGCAGACGGTAGCCCGGTCAAGGTGATTGTGGAGTATTCGGACAAACCGATTGCCTGATATTCGACTAGTCTTACCAAGGCCGCATGAAGCCCAGCAGGTCATCCTGCGGGAAGCCAAGCGGTACAACGTCCTTGCTTGCGGGAGACGCTTTGGAAAGACAACGCTGGGCGGTAACCTTTTATCTGACCCGGTATTGATTGACGGGCTACCTTGTGCCTGGTTCGCGCCTACCTACCGCTTGCTTGAAGAGGCATACGCCGATCATAAGAGGATTTATGCTCCGGTTATCCGGCGAGCCGTACAAAGCCCAGCCCCGCGCATCGAGCTTATAACCGGGGCGGCAATCGACTATTGGACGCTTGATGACCCGTCAACCGTAGCCCGTGGTCGAAAGTACAAGCGGGTCATCATCGACGAAGCCGCCATGGCTAGACATCTAGAGCAAGCCTGGACGGAAGCCATCCGCCCAACGCTAACCGACTACATCGGGGATGCGTTCTTTCTTAGTACGCCCAAGGGTAGCAACTACTTTAGAACGCTCTACAACATGGCCGCTACGGATGCCGACTGGATGTCTTGGCAGATGCCGACCACGGCTAACCCTTGGATTGATGCTGAGGAGGTAGGCAAGGCGGGGGAGTCACTGCCGAGCATCGCGTTTAGGCAGGAGTATCTAGCCGAGTTTGTCGATGCTGCGGGAGCGAGAATCAAGCGGGAGTGGTTGCGGTATGGCGATTGCCCTGAAGGGTTGCCTACCTACATCGGGGTGGACCTTGCCATCAGCACCAAGAGCGAAGCCGACTACACCGGGGTTGCTGTTGTATCCCGTGGTGAAGATGGGACGATCTACGTTAGAGACATCAACCGCACCCGCTCAGACTTTGCAGCTGTCTTACGCTTCATTGAGGCAATGGCCGATAAGTGGAAACCATCTATGATCGGCATCGAGCAAGTGCAGTATCAAGCCGCTGTCGTGCAGGAGCTTCTAAGGCGCACTAAGTTACCGATACGGGGGATACGCCCAGACCGTGACAAAGTGACCCGCTTTGCGCCTCTAGAAGCCCGCTACGAGCAAAGCCAAGTAATGCACTGCCAAGGCCTACCGGCATACTTTGAAGATGAACTTTTGAGTTTCCCCGTTGGCAGGCATGATGACGTAGTTGATGCTCTGGCTTACGCTTGGCAGATGTGCGGATCTAAGCGTTCTTGGGGAGCCGTCTAAAATATATACACCTATACCCTTGCAGGATATATATCTACGGTGTATATTGTTGACATCCAAGGGGATATGGGAGATACGGATATGAAACGATACTTGGTTCAGTGGATGACAAACGGTAAGTCTTACGGCTACTACTTCGAAGACTTTGCAGACGCTACAGACTACGCGCAACTCAACGGTGAGAAATCAAAAATCAAAGACATACAGACAAACGAAATGCTTCTAGCCTTTCAAACAAAAAACAACCAACGCTGGATGATGACACCAGATAAGAGATGGCACAACTTCAATCGCTAAACACACAGGCCCCCGCAAGGGGGCTTTTTCTTTTTGTGGGATACTGAAGCCATGGGTATCTTTGACCGCTTCTTAGGCCGTAAAGCCGCAGCCAACCCGACACAGGCACTACCGCTGCCGTTGTCTCAGTCTAGGGACATCTACCTAACCGGGTACGGCTCTGGTCAGCTGCAGACTTTGCTACGCCGGGCGCTCCCTGGAAGTACCAAGGACTGGGCAAGAGTAGCCGGTGACCTTGGGCTAAACGGCGTTGTTGCTAGTGCCATTGACTGGTACGTCAGGAACTACCCTCAAGCCACGCCACGGCTCTACCGACCGGTAGACAGCCAGCAGGCGGAGCCGGTAGAAGACCACCCGGTTATTCAGCTCATGGCTCAACCTGATCCAATGATTATGGGTAGCCTTTTCTGGGGCTGGTGCATTCAAGATTACAAGTTATTCGGCAACACTTACCTGAGAAAGATTCGCTCTACTACCCGTGGCACCGTGACCGCTCTACAGTTTTTACCGCAGGACATGGTGAGACCGGTTGGTAACGGGGTAAACCCGTTGACGCACTACATATACACCACGGATGGCCGCTCATTTGACATCCCGGTATCCGACATCATCCACATCCGGTACGGGCGTGACCCTAGCGATATCCGCATTGGTAGAGCGCCGCTAACAGCTGTCTTGCGTGAGATTGCAACCGATAACACGGCATCCACTACCGCATACGGCTTGCTTGCCAATGGCGCTATGCCTAGCCTCATTGTCGGGCCTGATGCCAAAGAGACTAGCGTTGATATGTCTATGGATGATGCTCGGCAGGTCAAGCGTCAACTGCACGAAGACCTTACCGGGGACGGTAGCGGCGGCATCGTTGTTATGACCGGTGCATATAAGGTTGATAGGGTTAGCCTTACACCTGCCGACCTTGCGCTAGACTCCGTTAGGCGTGTACCGGAGGAGCGTATCTGTTCAGCGCTTGGTATCAACCCTATGGTCTTAGGCCTTGGTGCAGGTCTCGAACGGTCTACCTACAGTAATTACGAACGCGCCCAACAGGCGGCATGGGAAGACGGCATGGTGCCTTTGCTCCGTACCCTTGCGGATGCCATCACCGCTGACCTGCTGCCGGAATATCCGGAGACACAGCAGGGTGATTACGTAATGTATGACCTTGAAACCGTGCGTGCTTTGGCTGATGATTTACAGGCAGAAGCGTTGCGGGCGGAGAAACTCTACAAGGCGGGCATCATTGATAGGGCTGAAGCCAAGCGCATAGCCGGGCTTGAAGCCGTGCCGGAAGATACCGGGGTATTGCATCCATCCGCCATCAGCGTTCAGGCTGGCACGAGTGCATCGCTGGCAGAGACAACCAACGCCGCTGGTATCTTGATCCGTTCCGGTTATGAGC
>Ga0209086_10002296_pt1 | contig 14980 bp, 16 predicted proteins | sample M_130207_XF_Meta_FD_187312 | JGI IMG/M metagenome (GOLD analysis project Ga0209086, IMG submission 187312) | Freshwater microbial communities from Lake Montjoie, Canada to study carbon cycling - M_130207_XF_MetaG (SPAdes) (version 2) | ecosystem: Environmental > Aquatic > Freshwater > Lake... | reverse complement strand
GGTGTGTAAGACCGTGGTGCCTCGGACGGTCCGCCTGTCGGAGGCACCCGAGCTCGGCCAGCCGATCATCCTGTTCGACTCGTCCTCTCGCGGCGCCATTGCGTACCGGGAACTCGCCAAGGAGGTCAGCGGTGGCACCTCGCCCAGGAACCGGTAAAGGTCTGGCCGGCGTCTTCAACAAGGCGTATGAGGCGTATGCGAACGACAGCGAGCTCGACGAGATCCTGCTCGACTCGGTAGTACCGAATCCGAATCAGCCCCGGGTCCACTTCGACGAAGCCACGCTCGCTGACCTGTCGGCGTCGATTCGGGAACTGGGGGTACTGCAGCCGATCCTCGTGCGGCGGCTGGCGGGCGACAGTTACCAATTGATCGCCGGGGAACGGCGTTGGCGGGCTGCCCGGATGGCGGGGTTGCAGCGAATTCCTGCAGTGATCCGCATGTCGACGGATCTCGAATCCATCGAACAGGCAATTGTCGAGAACCTCCATCGGGAGGATCTCACGCCGCTGGAGGAGGCCTCGGCCTACCAGCAACTCATCGAGGAGTTCTCCTACACCCACGAGAAGTTGGCCGAGCGTCTCGGCAAGGGCCGCACGTCCATCACGAATACTTTGAGGCTTCTTCAGTTACCGCCCAAGATTCAAGAACTGCTCGCTGATGGTCGGCTCTCGGCCGGACACGCAAGAGCGTTGCTCGGCACGAACGACCTCCGTTTTCAGGAAGGCCTCGCCCTTCGCGCTGCCCAAGAAGGCTGGTCGGTGCGGTCGGTCGAGCGGGCGGTGCGCGAACGCGAGAATGGCCAACCCTCAGGGGGTAGTGAGACCCCGGTGAAGAAGGTCGCCCGAGAGCGACTTCGGCCGCCGGCGGTGCTCGAGGTGGAGCAACTGCTTGGGGATTACTTGGCGACCTCGGTGGCGGTCGCTGTGGGTTCGAGCCCTGGCAAGCTCGTGATCGACTTCGCCGATCTTGCCGATCTTGACCGGATTTACCGGCAGATCGTCAGCCCCGCTTCGTACGAGTAAGTGCCTGTACCCCTGCTGAGCAGGTCAGATGCGGTTCGCTGCCGGGTGCATCAGGACGGAACTCTCAACGTCCACATGATGTGGGAAACCCTGTGGATAAACCATCAAGTGGTGGCTGAGGGAGGGAAGCTGGCATTGATCCAGATTTCCACAGCTTGTGCACAGCCCTGTGCGAGGGCGCTTGCATTGTCCGCCACGGAGCGAACGGGCCCGAGCCGACACAGCACGGCCGGCATGCGGGTTTCACGGAGAACCGGGAGCCGGATCCCCTCGACGCGCGGGGTGCTCGGCAGCAGGGGCCGCAACGTTTGGGCCAACTGCTCAGCGAGCGCACGTCCGGCTGTCGACTCGAAGGCGGGCACTTGGTAGTAGAAGAACTCCGAAACCGGCTCGATGCCTGCCTCGAGGCCGAGGTACACGTGAGCGCGGAACCGGTTCGCCGCATCGGCCTGGGCATTCGCGTCGGGTTCGTCGACCAAGATGACGTCGGCGCCCTTGGCGCGGGCCGTCCGGGCGATGGCCCTGGCGAGACTGCTCAGGCCGCCAAACTGGCCGACCACGATTCGGCAGTCCACGAAGTGTGGGAGCGAGCGGATGCGTTCGGCTTCCCGCAGGGCGGAAACCCCAGGCCCCTGTCCGGACTGGCGACCGAGTCGATCGAGTGACCGGATTGTCTCGGGCCCGCACACCCCGTCACCCGGCATGCCGCAACTGCGCTGGAACTCGAGCAGCGCATTCGCTGTGCGCGGCCCGAAGATCCCGTCCACACGACCCGCATCGAACCCGAGGCGGCACAACTCCCCCTGCAATGCCGTGACGTCGTCGCCACGCATGTTCGGCGAGGTGAGTTTCAGCAACCGGTCACCGAGACCCCAGCCCGCCTCGACCAAAGCGTTCCACGTGGCCTCGTCGCACACGCCTGTCGGCCGCAATCCGCGCGCCTCCTGAAAGCGCGCCACCGATTCCTCGGTGGCTTCGCAGTAGGCACCGATCTCTGAAGGGGACGCGGCAAAGCCTACGTAGGAAAGCCTGCGCTGGAGATCCCGAACGGCTTCGCCGCGCTGACCGGGAATCAGAGGGAGGGTGTCAAGAACTCCTGCAGGTCCGCCAGCAAGGCGCTCTTGCCCTTCGCGCCGACGAGGCGCTTCTTGATCTCCCCGTCCTGAATCACGAGGAGCGTCGGAATGCTCATCACGTTGAATCGAGCGGCGAGTTCTTGGTTCGTATCCACGTCCACCTTGGCGACTTGGATGCCGGGCTGTTCCCTCGCCAACTCCTCCAGGATCGGAGCGATCATCTTGCATGGTCCGCACCATTCAGCCCAGAAATCAACGAGTAGCGGCTTGTCCGAGGACTTGACGGTTTCGTCGAAGGTGGCAGTCGAGAGATTGAGGATTCCGTCAGACATTTCGGGAATTCCTTTCGTATGAGAATCGTAATGGTAGTCGGACCAACGCTCGGCCTGCTGAGAACATTCCCGACCCTATTGGTCGGATTTTGGTCGCTTACGCGGAGTGTTGGCCCTCGAGCCATCTCTCAGCATCGATTGCGGCCATGCAACCCGACCCGGCAGCGGTAATCGCCTGTCGATACGTGTGGTCCTGAACGTCTCCGCAGGCAAACACGCCGTCGACGTTCGTGTACGACGAGTTCGGCTGGGTGATGAGATAGCCGTTCTCGTCGGCATCGAGTACCCCGGTGAACAGGTCCGTGTTCGGGCGGTGTCCGATCGCGAGGAACAGTCCGGTGACGGGGAGGGTCTGGCGGACGCCGGTCTCAGTGTGCTCGGCAACGAGGCCCTCGAGGCGTTCCTCGCCGAGCAGGTCGACCACGGTGTGGTTCCAGAGCATCTCGATCTTCGGGTTTGCTGCTGCACGGTCACGCATGATCTTGGACGCGCGCAGAGTGTCGCGTCGATGGATGAGAATCACTTTGCTGGCGAACTTGGTGAGGAACGTTGCTTCCTCCACCGCCGTATCGCCGCCACCCACTACTGCGATCTCGTGGCCACGGAAGAAGAAGCCGTCACACGTGGCACACGTGGACAACCCGTGCGACAGCAGACGCTGCTCGGCTTCGAGGCCGAGCATGAGTGACTGGGCACCGGTGGAGACGATGATGCTGTTTGCCTGATACTCGGTGTCGCGCACCCAGACGCGGAACGGGCGCGACGAGAAGTCCACACGGGTGACCTTTTCGGTGAGGTACTCGGCACCGAAGCGGGCGGCCTGTTCACGCATGTTCTGCATCAACTCCGGGCCGGTGATCCCTGTGGGCCAGCCGGGGAAGTTTTCGATATCCGTGGTGAGCATCAACTGACCGCCGGGTTGATCGCTCGTCGACGACGGCTCGCCCTCGATGACCAACGGTTCCAGGTTGGCCCGGGCGGTGTAGATCGCGGCGGTGAGTCCAGCAGGTCCGGATCCGATGATGATGACGTTGCGTACGGGCATTGCTCAGCTCTCTGCAGGGGCGTGGCGCTTGGCCATGAGGAACGACCCGAACATAACGAACAGCGCACCCACGACGATGTCGGCGATCCACACCGAGGTGTTGTGGTCGATGTTCGCGTCGCCGGCGAAGATTGCCCAGCGCGCACCGGTGAAGAGGAGCATCACCGCTCCTGCGATGGTGATCACCTTGCGCGAGCGGATGAGGCCCGTGATGACGATGAGCACAGCGACGAGTGCGAGCATCCCAACGATCCACGCCGCAACCGTGCCCATGTCCCAGAGGAGATAGGTCTGCACGGACCGCATCGCGGCGATCAGTGCGAGTACCAGTGCAACCAGACCGGCAAACGCGGCAACAATGCCAAACACAATGCCGTTGGTGACTTTGACGGCCCGGTTCGTCAGGTTCCGTCGAACGATCTGAACAAATCGATCAACGGTGTCTGCTGCTTGCTTGGGCCACTCGGGATTGAGTGGGTTGAAGGCCATGTGGCCAGCCTAACCGTGTGCGTCGTCAGCCCGTAAGCGACGCACTTGCGTCGACATCGCATGTCTCGGGATTCACCACGAGCACCCCGACGGCGTTCTCCGCAGAAGGTGAGAGGAACAGCAGTGACCGGCGGTCCATCCAGAGCACTTGGGCCACAGGAACCCCGTTGATGGCCGAGCACGGGTTCGTCATCGGTGGGACACGGTCGGTTACCCCACGCTGCACGACCGCCAGCGCGATCCTGCGCAGTTCCGCAGTGGAACGGGCCGCGAGGATCTGCTCGGTGTCGCCTGCGATCGTTGGGTCGGCAGTCGTACTGGCGTTGTCGGCAACCGAGTCGGCCGCAACTGCTTCCGCCGGTGCGAGTTGCTTGACTTCGCTCGGTCCAACCTCGGCGGTAACCGGGGTTGGCTCGGGTTGTGGTGTTTGATCCGTTGCCGTCCGCTCGGTTGCGGTGATCTCGGCGGCGCTCTTCGCAGCGACCGGTTCGTTGTTGGACGAGCGACCGGCGACGGACCCGATCACGATGCCGAGCGCTGCGATGGCGGCTGCCGCGGCCAGCGCGGGGGCGAGATGCTTCGCCCGCCGGATTCGCGCTGCTTCGAGTGAGGCAACCGGCGCCGGCGCGAGTGCGTCGAGCGCAGCGGCGAGGTGCTGTTCACGCAGGGCTCTCGGGGGCTCGGGGTTCTGTGCAAGGAGCGAGCGGAGCGAATCGAAGTGTTCGGCGAGTGCGCTGACGCGGTGGTCTGTGTGGAATTCAACCTGTTCAGCGGGGGTGAGCACGCCGTCTACCCGGGCGCTGGAAACCTCGACCACGTGCTGGTCGGGGTAGTCGGCGTTCGAGCCGGAAGCGGGAGTGGTCGGCTCGGTCATGGCTGGTTGGTTTGATGGTTGTGAGGACCGGTTTGGTTCCCGAGTTCTTTGGCGAGCAGGGCCCGACCCCGTGCGATGCGGGAACGGACCGTCCCAATCGGCACGTTGAGGGTCTCGGCGATGGCGTCATAGTCGAGGTCGGCCACGTCCCGGAGCACCACCGCAATGCGGAAATCCTCCGGCAGTCGCCCGAGCGCGGCCTGCACCGCCATTTGGTCTACGACGGTGCTGTCGAAGGGGCGGGTGGCGATGAGTTCGGAGACCGAGAACGTCTCGTCGAGCGGGGTGGTCGGCCGACGTTTGCGTCGGCGCAGGTGGTCGAGGCAGGTGTTCGTGGCAACTCGGTAGAGCCAGGTGCCGAACTGGGCGTTGCCGTCGAACGAGGCGAGGCCACGAACGGCCGCAATCAGGGCGTCCTGTGTGGCGTCGGCGGCGTCGGCGTCGTGGTGGAGGATTCGACGGCAGACGGCATACACCCGGTCGTAATGACGCCTCAGCAGTTGGTCGAGGGCCTGGCGATCCCCGGCGCGCGCTGCGGCAACGAGAGCGAGATCTCCGGCGCCGCCATCCGCCCCTGCATCCGATACCACGGTTGGCGTCAGTCCTGGGCGGGCCCGAAGGAGATCTCGGAGAACCCTCCGCGGAACGGGTTCGAAGAACTGCAACCTTTGTCACGGGCGACTTCGCGCAACATGAGCAGGAGGTATCTTCCCGGCTGGTTGAGCACGATCGAGGAGGCCTTGGACTTCTGGCTTGCGTTCTGTGAGATCGGTTGGCCCCAGTCCTCGAGCAGCGCGGCGGGGCTCGACGACGCATAGATGTCCACGTTCCACGGCGCGCTCGGGAAGTTGAGCGTGAGCAGGCCCTGAGCGGGCCCGCTCAGCTTCACGATGAGGCCGACACCCTGCTTGGCGCCGAAGTATTGGTTCTGGTAGCAGGTGGTGAGCCACGCCGTTGCGGTCTTGGCGTCCCGGGCGAGCCGCACCTTGGACTCGTTCTCGGTGCCGTCGCCCTTCGGATCGAAACTGGTGAGGGCCGACACCTTGGAGTTCGTGATCGGAACCGGTTGGCCGTCCGGGGTGGTGAGGGAGGTTCCGCTGATCGCAGTGCTGTCCGCCGGTCGTTCCTTGGGGCCGTTGCGAAGCGCCGCCCAGAGGACACCACCGGCAGCGAGGGCTGTGACGAGTAGCCCTGCGATGACGAAGGTGGGCGTGCTCCGGCGGCGCGCAAGCCCACGGCTCGGTTGGGGCCGGGGGCGCGTACCGTTGGGCGGGGTGGGAGCGCGGTCCGTGCGCTCAGAGCGCCCTGCCGGTCCGCCACTGCGGGTGTCGAGCCCCTGCCACAGCCCGCTGCCTGCGCCGTTGCTACGGATCTCCTCGACGATGGCAACGACCTCGGCTCCCGAGACCGGACGGTTGGCCGGGTCGCGGGCGAGCAGACGCTTCACGAGGTGGAGAAGTCCGGGGTGCAGTTGGGGCCGCAGTTTGCCGAGTGGTGTGGGATCGCGCTGCACCCGGGCGAGTGCGGTCTCGGCATCGGTGGCCCCCTTGAAGGGCACCTTGCCGGCGAGGCACTCGTACAGGACCAGACCAAGTGAGTAGAGGTCGGCGCGGCCGTCGAGTTCGTGACCACGGACCTGTTCCGGTGATAGGTACTTGGCGGTCCCCATCATCACGTTCTCGCTGGTCAGGTCCTGGTTCGCTGCGCCCGAAAGCACCTTTGCGATCCCGAAGTCCGTGAGCAGGACGTGTCCGTCGGGGGTGATGAGGATGTTCCCGGGTTTCACGTCCCGGTGAATGATCGGTTCCTTCGCACGATGTGCAGCATCGAGCGCGCCCGCAACCGACGCAGCGATGTTCAGGGTCTGCTCGGGCGACAGGTGCTTCTCTGCGTCGAGCAGGTCGCGCAGGCTCTTGCCCGGCACGAACGGCATGACGACTGCCTGTCGGCCGTCATGTTCGACACTGTCGTAGATCGACACGATGTTTGGGTGGTCAAGTTGGGCGACGATCCGAGCCTCACGGCGGAATCTCTCGATTGCCGTAGCATCGGTGGCGAGTTGCTGCTTGAGCACCTTGACCGCAACGACGCGGTCGAGATAGAGATCCGTCGCGAGCCAGACCTCGGCCATGCCCCCGAGCGCGAGCTTACGATCGAGGCGATAACGGCCCGCCAGAACGGTCTCGGATTCAGACGGATGAACCACCGTCCCCCGACGCTAGTTGTCGAGCATCAACAAATATCGGCATACCGCCCTCGGGCGGTCACTCAGCGGTCTGGAATAGCACGGCCATCGTGCCGCGCCCGGCATGCGTGCCGATGACCGCACCGATGTCGCCCACGAGGATCTCGCCGGGTGCATAGGGCCGCAGCATCTCCACGAATGCGTCGACGTCGGAGCAGTCTGCGTGGGCGACGGCCACCCGGGTGACGTTGCGGTGCTCCCGAACCCGGTCGACGAGGAAGGCCAAGGCCTTCGCGCGTGTGCGCTGCTTGCCGCCCTCGTGAACCACGCCGTCGCGACACGTAATGATCGGCTTGATGGCGAGCGCGGAGGCGAGGAAGGCCTTGGCCCCGCCGATGCGTCCACCCTTCTTGAGGTTGTCGAGGGTGTCGAGCGCTGCCCACACGTGCGTGCGGGGCACGAGGCCGCGGACGACATCGGCCACTTCCTCGAGTCCCTTGCCCCCGCGTGCGGCCTCGGCGGCGGCGAGGACCATCATTCCGAGACCGAGCGACACCGACAGCGAGTCGATCACGACGACCGGGATGGTTCCAGCCACCTCCTCGGCAGCCAGTTGGGCGCTCTGCATGGTGGCCGAGAGTGCGCTCGACAGCGACACCACAACGATCCCGTCGGCGCCCGCCGCGGCGAGCGATTCGTAGGTGCTCGTGAAGTTCCCGATCGACGGGGCGGCGGTAGCCGGCAGCTCGGCCGAAGCGGAGCAGCGGGCCCAGAACTCTGCAGTGGTGAGCTCCTCGCGGTCCACGAACTCTTCGTCACCGAAGCGGATCTTCAGGGGGACAACGGTTACCCCGTACTCCAGAAGGGTTGCGGCGGGTAGGTCGCAGGCGCTGTCGGTGACGACGCGGATGGTCATGAGCAACACACCTTCTTCATGGGCGGGGCCGTGATTGACGCCATGGTGGCGGAGGCTAGTCCGGTCACGGCGTTGGTGGCCCCGTCCGGTGCGTTACCGTCGTGTCCGGTGAAGAGTCCGGCCACGAATACGGCGTCGCTCGCAGATGGTTCCGGGCAGGTGGTCGGGTGGATGCTGCGCGCCGACGACTGTGTGGCCAGGGTCCGCCCCTGGCCGGGCGAGCCGGGCACCATGCAACTCGTCACACTGGAGCAGACGGCACCGCCTCCAGGGGTGATTCGTCGATGGATGGAGGAGTTGGGTCGGTCCGGCGTTCGCCTGATCCGGACGGGTGCGCTCGGCCCGACCAATCAGCCGTCGTACCTCGAGTGCGGGTTCTCGGTCCGCCAGGAGCTCAACCTGCTGAGCCACGGGCTCGTCGGAGTCAGAGGTTCGGTTGTGCCCTCAGAGTCCCTCCTGCTCCGACGCGGGCGCCGGACGGACCTCGCGTCGCTAGCGCTCATCGACCGCAGGGCGTTCGGGCCGCTCTGGGCAATGGACGTCCACGGCGTCGCTGACGCCTGTCAGGCCACCCCACACCACCGGCTCCGCATCGCGCTCGGAGGCTCCTCGGAGATCGGCTTCGCGGTCTCCGGCCGGGCCGGGCGCAGCGCGTATTTGCAGCGTCTCGCCGTGGCACCGGAATCCCAGGGGCACGGCGTCGGTCGGGCACTCACTGTGGACGCACTGCGCTGGGCGCGTCGTCAGCGGTGCACCTCCATGATGGTGAACACCCATGTGGAGAACGAGACAGCGCTCGCTCTGTACCGGTCACTCGGATTTCAGGAACTGGCATACCGCCTTGCCGTCCTCGAGCGTCCTCTCCCGTGATTGACCTCCGTTCCCGTTCCCGGGGCCGCACTGCGCGACTGCTGGCAGCACTGGGTCTCCTCGCGGCTGTTGGGCTGGCGGGGCTGGGCAACGACGGTGAGGCGCTCGCCGTCACGTCCCCGGTTCTTCTCGTCTCCGCCCCGTTGAGCATTGCCCCGGCTGGGACGATCACGGTCGACCTGCGGCTGCCGGACGGTGCCAGTGCACCGACTGAGGTGAAGGTGTCTGCGCGGCGGATTTCCGACACGGGCGGAAACCTCGGTCGACTGCTTGCCGCTGTCGGTACGGCGGAGGACACCGTGCTGCTCGCTGGATCTGCCGTCACGACGACGGATGGCACCGTCCGCCTCAGCATCCCCACGGAGACCGCCACGAATCTGGCCGGATCGCTCTCGCTCGTGAAGTCGGGTACCTACGCGCTGGAGGTGCGGATTCCGGGTGCCGCCGCACTCACCATCCCAATGGTCCGGCGCGCCGATTCAACTCCGGTCAGTCCCGTACCCGTCACGTTCGTGCTGGATCTCGATGCACCACTCAGCCTGCAGCCCGACGGATCCACGAGCATCTCGGACGCAACCCGCGACGCCGTCATCCGGCTCACAAAGTTCCTCGCGTCCTCGACGGTTCCCGTGGCGGTGTCCGTCCGGCCCGAATTGGTCGACAGCCTGATGCGTTCCGATCGGCAATCGGATCGCGACCTCGTGAACTCGCTCGCCGAGGCGTTCGGCCGACAGCGCCTGCTCTCGTCCCCGTACCTGCACATCGACCCGAGCGTGGCGGCCAACGCGAATGCATCGGCAGATTTCACGAACCAGTTGCGGTTCGGTGAGGACACGCTGAGCAACGCGTTGCGCCGTCTCCCAGACCGTCGGATTTGGGTAGCGAACGAGGCGCTCTCCCCTGCCGGGTCGCTACTCGTCCGGAATCTCGGCGCGGCCGTCGTGGTTCAGGCCGCTGGGATCGCAACAGATCGAGCCGCTCCTGGTACAGCACGTCCCGATGGGGGTGTGGTCCAGCCGGTGCTCGTGCCGTCCGACATCCACGAGGAACTCGCTGCGGCGGCCGAGGACCCGGTTCTCGCGGCTCACATCATCGCGGTGGGGCTCCTGCGCTCCAAGCAGGTCGAGTCTCGGCCCGCAGTAGTGATCATGCCGGATCTCGGCACGGCGAATGCTGAAGTGCTCGCGGCCCTGACGTCGCTGCTGTCGCTCAGCGACGTACTCCGGGCGGTGGACATTGAGCAGGTAGGGGTGGGCACCTCGACACCCGCCGGCAGCGGCGCTACGGCGGTGGGCGACTTCTCCGCGGCGCACGCAAGGCGGGCCAAGCTGTTGAAGTTGGTTGCCGGCACCGCGGCAATCATTCCCTCAAGTGATCGCCGCAGGATCGACTGGTCGATTCGTGCCGACGTCCTGCTCGACACCCGACTCGCCGATGACGACCGCGCGGCGTACGAGACCCAGTTGCGGGCAGACCTGCTGGACGTCCAGAACAACGTCGTGCTCCAGGCTCCGAAGGCCGTGAACCTCGGTGACCGCAACGCCAGCATTCCGGTCACCATCCAGAACAACAACGACGTGCCTATCACGGTCACGGTGCGCCTGGTGAGCGGCAAGCTGACGTCGCCGCCGACGAGCGAGGAACTGACGGTGGAGCCCGGCGCCACCGAGTTCGTCCGTATCCCGGTGAGGGCGCGCAGCAGCGGCCGCTTTCCCGTTACCGCTCAATTGCTTGCACCCGGCACCAAGACCGTGATCGGCAAGAAGGCGGTCATCAACGTCCGTGTGGGACGGCTTACCGGTCTCGGCATCGTCTTCACGTTCGCGGCTGGCCTTGTGCTGCTGTCGTGGTGGGTGCAGCACCTCCGTCGCCGCGTACGCAGGGACGAGACCGCCGAGTTCGAGCGCCGCAAGCTTGCCGGTCTGCCGATCGACGACTTCGACGAGTTATTCGACGACCCGGATGGGTTCGTACCCGATCACGACAGACGCCGGGACGATCCGCCGCGTTCGTCCTGATTCGACCGCTGGCCGCGGGTACCGTTTGTTGCTGTGACCGTTCTGTTCTCCACTCACCCTGCGTACCTGGAACACGTGTCCGGTCGGGAGCACCCCGAGCGCCCGGCCCGGCTCGGAGCAGTGATCGACGGCACCAAGGACGCGAACGTGGCGGACGCGTTGGTGGCACTCGAGCCGCGGCACGCGACGCGAGAGGAACTGCTGCGCGTCCACCCGGCGTCGTACCTCGATCACATCGAGCAGTTCTGCGCAGCCGGTGGCGGAAAGCTGGATGCGGATACGCGGGTGGTCGAGGCGTCGTGGAAGGCAGCCACGTTGGCGGCCGGCGCCGGGCTCGCCGCCATCGAGGCGCTGCAGCGGGGCGAGGCAGGGGCATCGGCCGCGTTCTGCGCCGTGCGCCCCCCAGGGCACCATGCGACTACCCGTCAGTCGATGGGGTTCTGCATCATCTCCAACGTTGCGGTCGCCGCGGCGCATCTCGCGGCGCAGGGTGAGCGCGTGATGATCGTTGACTACGACGCACACCATGGCAATGGAACCCAGGACGTGTTCTACGCCGATCCGCGGGTGCTCTACGTATCGCTTCACCAGTGGCCGCTCTACCCGGGTACGGGATCCGCTCGCGAGGTGGGTGAGGGGGACGGCCTCGGCACCACGCTCAACCTGCCGATGCCGCTGTTCGCGACCGGCGACCGTTATCTCAATGCCATCGACGGCGTGATGGCTGATGTGGCGAGGAATTTCGCGCCCACGTGGATCATCATCTCCGCCGGCTTCGACGCCCACCGCAACGACCCGATCACCGATCTGGGGCTCTCGGCGGGCGACTACCAACTCATCAACGAGCGCTTGCTGCAGTTCGCGCCGGCGGGCCGCCGCCTGGTTGTGCTTGAGGGTGGATACGACCTCGATGCGCTTCGCATGTCCTCGGCGGCAACGCTGTCGGCCCTGCTCGGCCGCAACTACCAGCCCGAGCCGCCTACGTCGGGCGGACCGGGCGAGCACGTGGGCAGCGGTGTGCGTGAGTTCTGGCAGGAGCACGGCCTGCTCTGATGCAGCAGTAGCCTGCACGGACCATGTTCCCCGAGCGTTTCGCCCCCGTCCTCGCGGAGCTCCAGCCACTCGCTGACCGGTTCACCGGTGCAGGTCACCGCTTGTTCATCGTTGGGGGAATGGTTCGAGACCTGCTGCTCAACCGGTTCTCGGGCGGCGACTTCGACCTCACCACCGGGGCGCGGCCCGATGAGATCAAGAAACTGCTCAGCGGGTGGGCTGACGCGGTCTGGAACCAGGGCGAGAAGTTCGGCACCATCGGCGCGCGCAAGGGCGAGCGCACGTACGAGATCACCACCCATCGGGGTGAAAGCTACACACCGGAGTCGCGCAAGCCCGAGGTGACGTTCTCCGACGACATCGAGATGGACCTCTCGCGTCGGGACTTCACGGTGAATGCCATGGCGCTCGAGATCACCAGCGCATCACCGACCCTGGTCGATCCGTTCGGCGGTGCTGCGGATCTGCTCACCAAAACCCTGCGCACGCCGCTGTCGCCGGAGATCAGCTTCAGCGACGACCCGTTGCGAATGATGCGAGCGGCCCGCTTCGTCGCCGGCTACCAGTTGACGCCGGAGCCCGCCCTCGTGGCGGCCGTGAAGGAGATGCACGGACGCATCGCAATCGTGTCCGGCGAACGGATTCGGGACGAGTTCGACAAACTCATCACACTGGAGCATCCCGCGACCGGGTTGTGGTTCCTGGTGGACACCGGCCTCGCCGACGAGTTCCTCCCCGAGCTTGCTGGGCTGCGGCTTGAGCAGGACCCGATCCATCGCCACAAGGACGTGCTCACCCACACCATTGCGGTTGTGGAGAACGTGCGCCGGGAAGCGCACCCGTCGTTCGACTTCCGACGCACCCGCTTGGCGGCCTTTTACCACGACATCGGCAAGCCCCGTACGAGGTCGTACCGCAAGGGCAAGGGTGTGTCGTTCCACCACCACGAGGTGGTGGGTGCGCGCATGACACGTGAGCGCATGCAGACATTGCGTTACTCCAACGAGGACGTCGAGCAGGTGACGAAACTGGTGGAGCTTCACCTGCGGTTCCACACCTACAAAATGGGCTGGACCGACGCAGCCGTGCGTCGCTACGTGCGCGACGCCGGCAGCCTTCTCGTCGAGCTGAACGTGCTCACCCGGTGCGACTGCACCACCCGCGACGAACGCAAGGCGGTGATGCTGTCCAAGCGCATGGACGACCTCGAGGTGCGCATAGCGGAGCTTGCCGAGCAGGAGGAGATCGAGCGGATCCGGCCCGAGCTGAACGGCAACGAGGTCATCACGCACCTCGGGATCACCCCCGGCCCGGCCGTGGGCAAGGCGATGGACTTCCTGCTGGAGCTACGCCTCGAGGAGGGTCCGCTCGGGCGGGACGAGGTGTTGCGTCGCCTCGACGAGTGGTGGGCCACCCAGCAGGGCTAGACGCCCAGTTTGCGCGCCCGGATCACGAGCGTGCACGGAGCGTTGTCAGCGGGCCGCCGCGTATCGAACAGTTCCTGAAGGCTGTCGACACGGAAGTTGGATCGGTACAGCGCCATGTACCAGTCGCCGACGCTGCGGACCTGGCTCCCATAGCGCTGCTGAAACCCTGCCGGATCTGCGAGGCCGTGAGCCGGATGGCTGGCGGAGATGACGAGTGGTGCTTCGGGCTTGAGCACCCGATGGACCTGGCGAAGGACGCGGGCGAGGTCGTCAACGTGGTCCAGCGTGCCTGCGGCCACCACGAGGTCGATCGATGCGCTGGTGGCAAAGCCGAGGTCTGCGAGGTCGCCCTCGTGAAACTCGATACGAACGCCGGCCTCCTCGCCAGCGCGACGCAGGCCGAGGATTCGTTCGGGGTCCGAGTCGATCGCCATCGCCTTGGCCCCCTGTTCGGCCAGGGCCAGAGCGTTCATTGCGCCGGAGATGCCGAGCTCAAGCGCTCGCTTGCCGCTCGGATCCGCGCACAGACGCAGGTCGGAGTCGTCGGGGATCTGGGGGCCGTAGGAGATCGAGCGGGGCACGCATACATCTTCTCGCACCGGTGCCGCTCATGTGTGGCGATCTACTCAGTAACCTCGCCGTCATGGGTTTTGGTGCGTCGTCGCTACGTGGGGCCGCAGGCCTGCGCGGTGCCGTCGTCGACCACCGCTTTGCCCGCCGTCACCTCATCAATGAGTTCCGGCGTGGGCGGTTGCGCAAGGACCAAGTGTGCGACGCCCACCCCGAGCTCATCCGCGCCGCCACCAACTTCGGTGCACCCACGCAGGTCCGTTGCCCGATCTGCGACGAGCGCGAGGTCGTGCTCGTCACGTACGTGTTCGGTCCGCGCCTGCCTGCCTTCGGGCGGGTGGTGTCCACCGCAGCGCAGATGCAGACCCTCAGCCGAAGCAGCGACGACCTCGCTGCCTACGTCGTTGAGGCGTGCACCGGCTGTCGCTGGCACCATTTGCTGCGCGTCCTGCCGATCGGCGGCCGAAAGAAGCGGGCTACCCCGCAGCAAGCCCAGGGTTAGCGGGCCTCAACCCTCGGCAGGTACGTGGGGGTAGTGGGTGCAGCAGGCGTAGCACCAGTGCTCCACCTCATCGAGTGTGTGGTCCGAGCCCTCGTTTTCCCGGCCCTGCGGTACGACATATCGCCGGTGCACCGCAAGCAGGGTGTCGCCTTCGCCCCCGCAACTCTCACAGGTCTCGTCCACGTCGGCGACGCTACCGTGAGCCCATGGAGCGGCGAGGAACCGGTGGGTGGGCAACCGGTGCTGCACTGAGAGTCGTGGCCGCGCTTGCTCTCCTGCTCGGTGCGTGCGGTTCGTCGGGCTCAATGCCGACCCCCGGTTCGACGGCGCCGCTTGCCGTCGGGACGGCGCGACCTGAAGGTTTCGAGTCCGTCGAGGTGGTCATCCGCCGGCCCGACGGCTCGGTATGCCGACTGTGCACCTACCTCGCGAGTACTCCACCGCAGTGGCAGCGTGGCTTGATGTTCGCCACAGACCTCGACGGACGCGATGGCATGCTGTTCCAGTTCCCCGCTCCGAATACCAACCGTTTCTTCATGAGGAACACCGTGATGCCGTTGACCGGTGTCTGGTTCGCCGATGACGGTGCCTTCGTGGA
>Ga0209086_10002295_pt1 | contig 14980 bp, 19 predicted proteins | sample M_130207_XF_Meta_FD_187312 | JGI IMG/M metagenome (GOLD analysis project Ga0209086, IMG submission 187312) | Freshwater microbial communities from Lake Montjoie, Canada to study carbon cycling - M_130207_XF_MetaG (SPAdes) (version 2) | ecosystem: Environmental > Aquatic > Freshwater > Lake... | reverse complement strand
AACAAGGAAAAACATATACCCTCCCCCGGACACATGAATCGGCGAAGGGACTGCCTACAGGTGATCACGGTCAAAATGAAAGCCTTTCGTTCAAGTTCAGATACATAATTAATGAAGGTCCATCGACTCAACTATATCGGATCAAAATATCAACTACTCGATTGGATTGAAGGTCGAATCAAGGTAACAACAGGTTGGAACAGCTTTGAAGACAAGACAATCGCTGACCTGTTTGCAGGGACGGGTATTGTATCACATTTCTTCAGGACGAAAGGGAGTATAACAATTGCCAATGATGCTGAGCTATATAGCTCAACGATTGCTCACGCACTGAGTATATCTACGTATACGCCTGCATGTATGAATCTTATTCAGAAGATCAATGAGGAGATTGCAAATGGCGATCACTCTGATACAGTTGGATTCATCACTGATAATTATAGCCCACACGAGGCTAGCGAAAGGATGTTCTTCACAGTTGAAAATGCAAAGCGTATTGACTATGTTCGTCAAAGACTTGTAGATGAAATACTTGACAACGATGAACGAAAGTTTATGATGGCCTCTCTTTTATTGAGCGCTGATTCAGTGAGTAATGTCCCTGCAGTGTATGGTTGTTATCTCAAATCATTCAAGGCTAAAGCACAGAAGGATCTCGTGATGTCTCCAGTTCATGATATTACTGAGAGGCCCAAGGCAAACTCTACAGTTGTCAACTGCGACGTTCTGAACAGACAATGGACTTCGGATGCAGTGTATCTTGATCCACCTTACAACAATCGTCAGTATTCGAAGAACTACTTTCCACTCAATATGATCGCAATGCCGCCCTCTGAGACAGTTACCTTAACAGGAAAAACAGGTATCCCAGATGGATGCTTCTTATCGGCTTTCTGTCAAAAGAATGCTGCAGATGCATTTGATCGCCTCATTTCCAATATGAATTCTCGATTTGTATTCATATCGTATAGCAGCGAGGGTATTGTTCCAAAAGATGTTATGTTCTCGTTACTGAAAAAGTATGGTAGCGTTGTTCTCTACAAGAAGCCATACAAGCGCTTCAAGTCATTTGAGTACAACGATGGGGCATCCGTAACAGAGTACCTGTTCTGTCTCACACGACACTAACATGGAAGTCATCTGGGAATGCTGCGATTAGGTTCTTCAAGTTCCACCTGAACTTGACATTGTTGCGGTGATTGTGAATCTGAAACTCACCAATCGTGTTACCATTTGCACGAAGGGATGTGCTCTCCCTCCAAGCATCACCGTTCTTTGTAAAGGTCAAATTTTTGCTTGTCCAGTCGATCGGTCTAAGTGATATGATTACCTTAGCAGTGTTGCTTGGCTTGTGGTAGTGGAATATAGTTGTGTCAAATGTATGTCTGTGTTCCTCGTCCAACACGCGTGATAAGTTAGTCTGAATGAAGTTTTTGATAGTGTCATCTGCTGTGTCCGCAGGAAGTCCGAAGTGGGTGCACCACCTCTGCTTAGTTGTCTGTCCAATCACTTGGGGACAGATCTTATAGTCACGCGTGTTCGTCTTAAGGCTGCGATGACTATCTGCACTTGAAAAGTCAAACCGAGCGCCACGAGCTGCAGTATGTGTCCAGTCCCCATCCATATGTGGGAGGAAGCATGCAAATCGAGGTGCAAGTGCCTGAGCAGGTGCGATTAGATTTTCCGGGAAGGGACCCACAAACGGAATTCCCTTTGCAATACAGAGTGCTTTCTCAGCAATACGTCCAAATTGATCATTATGAAGCGCCATTCTACCTGATATCGTCTATTTTGAACATACCAAATCCATTTTAGACCTTCATGTATGGATAAAACAGATTTGATCTTTGTCAAAGAATAGACCTCAGCTAGAATGGCATTCCTTTTAACTACACTTGAAGAGCTTCCTACGAAGACCGTTCCATTTGATATTGTGCGAAAAGCATTTGACACGTGCGTTCCATATGATTGTCCTTCCCGAAGTCGGTTTCGAACATCTTATCCGGGAAGGGCATGGGGTCCAGTTGAAATTAATGACTTAACAATGGCAGAGGTTGCAAGGATACTCTGTTACTGTCTTCCTGATTCAGCAGATATTGGGAGATTTGCGTTATTCTTTACAGGCGAACGAATAGCCTCTCACGAGGTAATCTCAAAATATCTAACTCAAGCCTTCATCAAGGTGTAAGCCTTGTTGATGCCCGTAACCTCTGCAGTCAAGTGGAAGAGTGCACCTGCGAGGAACACTGTGACCCACTTTGAGAACCCAAGTTTTTCAGTTGCCCAGAATAGAGGAAGCAAAAAGAGACCGACCAAGATGGCTTCAAAGAGAACGTTCATTTGTTATTCAAAATGGATTTGATTTTTACTATCCAGTAGTCAGTAGGACAAAATGATGAATACTCTGACTAACGCACTCAACAAGACGATTAACATTGCAGGTGGACCTAATGTTCTAACTGGATCTGTGATTCAGGCACACAATGAGCCAATGTGGTATGCAACGTTTACAACAAGGACTGGAGGAACTCTACTCATTGAGATTATCTGGCGAGATGGTGGTGTAGTTGCATCTGTGCTCAACGAGTTCAATATCACCAACAGCCTGAAGGATAAGATCGTTAATCACTTCATTACGAACATTGAAATGGATGCTCTTCTGCATGAAGGTAATGGACCTCCTGGTGGATGCTAGATCTTCTCAAGCTTGATCGGTTCAATCTTAACTAGGTCGACAGGCTTATAAACAATCGTGCATCCATGGACCTCCGTTGTCCTGCATGAAGAACAAAACACTTTTTCACTTGAGCATTTGCACTTGAAGTCAAGGTGGGTCTTCTTCTTACAATGAGCACAACGGGGCATGATAACGTGATACTTGGTAATAAAATAACACCTATTTTTTAATGAAGAGAATCACTTACTTGGTGGTCGTAGATCCCGATGTAAATTTTCCACTTGCAGACTTTAGACGTGATGTTGCAATATGCCTTGCGGATCCCAATGGTTGGGAATCAAAAGGATATCGATTTGTAGAGGTGAATACCAAGCCTCACGTGCTAATTCATTTATCATCATTGAAAGGATTGAAGGATGCTGGATGCGACCACACTCTGTCGTGTGCAGAGTTAGGTGGTCACGAGATGCATATCAATGAACATAGGTGGAGACATGGAACTAAACGATCTGGACAGGACCTAGATGGATATCGTCAATATGTTATCTCACACGAAATGGGACATATCCTTGGTCGAGACCACGTAAAATGCCCTGGGAAGGGTCTTCCGGCGCCGATAATGCTCCAGCAGACCTTAGGACTTCGCGGGTGCCTTCCGAATACAAACGTGTAGTGGGTGCCTCTTTTCTAAAAAAGGTTGTTGGGTGCGAGAGAACCCACAATGTACATGCAATTGCAATACAAACAAGAACCAACTTGATCATTATACTTAATGCTTTAGTTGGTGAAAGGAAGCTACTTTAGTTGCTGTATGCAAGACCGCCCATACCAGACATCACCCGGAAGATGTTGTAGTTCACGGCATACATACGGAAGTTGAACGGTGTCGTCTTAGTGGGCTTCGCAATACCAGTTGTTGTGATACTGTCAAACACGAGTGTAGTCGTGTCGATGCGAGAGAAGTTACAAGTGCCAGATGGCTGGTGCTCCTCGGGCTGGAGAGCAAACGAGTACACATTGATCGGGTTCTCGTGAGGAGTGTACTGTAAGTTCGGGAGCGTAAAGATGACGCTGAGACCTGTGGTGGTGCCAGTTGTGAGAACAGGCTCGCTGAGCTGATAGGTTCCCTGTTGGCCCGATCCCGTTCCGTAGGACTGAATGATCGTTCCTGGGGCGAATGTAGTTCCAGCGGTCGTCGTCACGAGTGCACCCTCGATGATCAACTGTTGTGGCGCTGTACCACCCGCCGGATCAGCACCAACCGTAAGAACATCGCCAGTCACAGTGCACGAGCCAGCAAGGACCGTCAGTGCCGCGGGAGCAATCACCTGGGAGCGCATCGGGAAGAAGGCACCGCCCGTGTGGTGCTGGTAGGGCTGAACCTTCCAGAAGTAGTCACCATATCGCTCGTCGAAGCGATCCTGTCCGTTGATCTGGATACGGCAACGGTTCGCGATGTCGTCGTAGCTAAACGGCTGGGTGTAGCCAGCGTTGAGGGTGAGCGTAGAACCGCAGTCTGTCTTGCGGGCATCCTGGAAAACCCACACCAATTCCTTGACTGGGTGGTTCAGTGTAAGGTCGATACGCGCAGAGGACGTTGTGAGCGTCTGCTGGAGACCGAACTGGAGCTGGTCAATTAGATACTCGTGAGACTGCTGGGCAAACCGGCGACGCTCATCCACATCCAGGTAGATGTAGTCGATGTACAACGACATGTCCTTGAGCTGGGGCAGGTTCGCCGCAGCCGCGGAAACTGTTGTACTTCCAGGCGTCGTCGCAGTCACAAGATCAGTTGCAGGGGACAGAGTCACGTTGATGCGCACCTCGTGGTACTGGAGAGCGATCAGAGGGAGGGCCAGACCAGGGTTGCGGCAGAACCAGAACTGGAGGGGGATATAGAGGATCGCGGGGCGACCACCGCAAGACACGGCAGTTGTCTCCGTGCCGCCGAGGTATCCACCTACCATCGAGTCCATCTTGACAGAGTTATCGAAGCTAGACGTCAAGTTCTCCCAGAGGAAGAGCCACTCACCGTAGTGGGTGTCGATGATCTGACCACCAATCTCAACCTCAATCTTCTTGAGGAGCTGGTAGCCAAGACGACGCTCCCAGGCAGCTGTCCACTTAACACCCGTTCCACTTGCTGCAGTAGATGTGTCGGGAAGCTGGACTTCAAGGTACGTCTTGTACATCAGGTCAGCGTTGCGGTTCACAACGGCAACAACGCGCTGTCCATATTGAGGGGCGCCAGTGAAGTTCACGCGAAACGCCTCCATTGCAAAGTTGGTATGACGCTTGTAGAGCACCTTCCAGAAGGTGATGTGGGGGTTTCCCGTAATGTACGCATCCTGAGCACCATAAGCGACTAGTTGAAGAAGACCTCCACCCATTTATGTTTATTCTTTGCGAGGATATATTCTTCTGCGTTTGACACAATGAGGCGCGGTGGTGCATTTATCGCACAAGGCGCAGATACATGTGTCTATTCTCCTCAAGTTGCGTGTGTTCCTGGAACTCAAAAACCTGAGGTGCTCCCACCTGGTGACTACATCTCACGAGTTGTAAATAAGAAAACAGAGGACGGAGAAGAAGTTAGTAATCAAGCAGCAGTGAAAGCAGCTATCCACCGTATCCAGGAAAAGTACCCGGATAAAGAGATCGAAAAGTTTTTCAACGTGGCAGTTGCGACATGCACACCGTTATTTAAGGATTCAGATATCCGTAGTATTCCCCGTTCTCCTGCAGATGTACCTAGAAGCTGCAGCGCCAATTATAATGAAATTAAAGCTGCAGGTCCGTATCCTGGAAAGGTCAATTTCATTACACTTCGTCAGAATGAAGATGTAGGTCGAAGCCAACGTCCGAAGGCCGAGATTCTTGCACAACTCAGGAAACTCTTCCATGCAGTTGCATATCTGAACAATGAGAACGTGATCCACACAGATGCTCACTTCAACAACATTGCATGGATGGGCGATCATATCGTCATGCACGACTGGGGACGCGCTGCAGTTGGTATCAAAGGGTTCAAGAAATTTATTAATCGTTGGGAACTTCGGAATCAAGCTGCTCGCGAACGGCACTCGTTCTATCCACAGTTCAAGGGGCCCTGCGACATCATGGAAACGTGTCCGATCAAGCTGAACGATGACTCAACAAGCCACCGATTTATGAAGTTCTATGATGTGGCATCTTTGGCTGCAGGGGCAAAACGACAGGACCTTCTTAGTAGTGCTGTTGTGAAGACATTTGGAACTACTATGGCGACTTTGTGGAAGGATAAGACAATCCCGACAAATCAGATGATGGACAAGATTCATCAAGCGATTGACGTCATGTTTGACACAAATGTACCATCGGCCACTATTCCTGCGACTTTGGTTGCTCCACCTGTTCCCGAGCCAGTTCCCGAGGTGTCTCAAAACTCTTCAGTTCAATTATGGGAAGATTGGATTGGATCTAATAAATGGAAAAAAGTAAGCTTAAGACTTCGTGATAAGCCTGGTGAAACTAAGATCATTGCTCGTGTTTTTAAAACAGATGGTCAATGGGCGTTGTTTGAAGTTGATGCGACTGCAGAGGAAAAGTTAATGGCAGCTAAGTACCCAATCGCCGGAGAAACACCGCAGGGTCGGGCGTCAGCGATCATGCTAATTGGGTACGCCACGAGCGGCTACGAACTCCACATTCCAATGAATTTTCTTGGAAACAAGGTTATTGTTGAAGATCCGCCTCTTTCTAAATATTCGCTTTCTCCAGACTCCGATCCCGCCCCTGTACGCGCCGGTGCTCGAAAACTCAATCAGACTCAGCGATTCTGCAAGTGTATCAAGAAGGTTCGCAAGACAGTGAAGAATGAAAAAGGTCCGATTGCGATTTGTGTTAATTCTGTTTTGCAGACAAGGGGCCGAACTCTAAAGAGGTTCACGTGTGGGCGGAAGGGAAGGGTGATTACGCAGAAGGCAAAGCATTAAGCTTCTCAAGTGCCTTCTTAGCTGCCATCTGTTCTGCCTTTTTACGTGTTGTGCCTTCACCAAACTCTACGTTGTTTCCCTTGAGCACAATGCATACCCGAATCCGACCATCATCGTAAGGATCTAGCATTGTATAGGTTGGAGTGCAACCGTATTCTCGCTGACAATACTTTTGGTAAATGTCCTTGTAGTTTGTAATCGTGGTCACAACATCCTGAATGTCTAGATAGGCTTCCAGGACGGTCGTGACGAATGGATAGACAATGTTAAATCGGTTTCCGCAATCGGTCCATAATGCACCAATGAATGCCTCAAAGATATCACCCAACTTCTGAATGTTCTTACGTCCATTGATTGCTACAGACTCTTCGTTATGGCGAGAGATGACATAATACATGTCCAATCCAACCTTTTGACACAAAGCACCAATCCGTTCATTGTTCACAAGTTCCTTACGAGCATCGGTCAGGAACCCCTGCTTCTTCTCCGGATACTTCCGACGCAGATAGGTGGCTACACAAACACCCAACACCGAGTCGCCTTCAAACTCTAGGCATTCATACGACTCATCTTGTAGAGGCATTACGCCAGATGGACACGGAGCAAGAGACGCCGGTCGTCCATCGGGTGTGGTATAGTCAGATCGCTTGACATAGGTTGTATGAACCATTGCAGTCTGGAAGATCTTCTGGTTTGAAATCCTGTAGTGTGGTAGTCCGTGACGATGGAGAATGCGGTGAATGTCCTTTTCAGTGAAGAACCGATTCCTAGGATTATAAGGTGAGTATACATCGCTCATTTGATTTAGGTGTTATTTCCAATCTTTTATCCGTTTTCTTACACAATGGGAACCGCTCAGTCGATGATGTATACGGCCCTGCCGGATGCACCTCCTAAAGTTCATCCAGGCGGATTCATTGATGTATCCACCGTGCGATACAGGAGTGCTTGGAAACGAGACATGGCAATCGGGTTTGTCTTCTTCAACCCCGCAAAGTCCAAGCGTATGTTGATGAACTACTTCTACACAATTGAAAAGCTAAAACTTGCAAAAATCCCATACTACACTCTTGAGTTAGTGTTCTACAAGAGCGAACCAGAGATCAAGAATGCCTTTCATGTATATGGTAAGTCCCATATGTTTCACAAGGAGAGGTTATGCACTCTTCTAGAAGGGATGATCCCGTGGTATTACTCCAAGGTGATGTTCATGGATGCAGACATTATCTTTGGTAATCCAGACTGGTATAGTGAAGTATCAGATGCACTGTATGATCACGATGTTGTTCAACCATTCACCACTGCAGTTTGGATGGATCTAACCTACACCAATGTCACACAGATACGTGAATCAGTGATCTATATGGATAAGAAAAAGACGTTTGATCACAAACTACATCCTGGATTTGCGTGGGCATTCAACCGCAAATGGTATAAGAAGGTTGGATTTTTTGAATACGGAATTACGGGTAGTGGTGATACATTGTCTGCCGCTGCGTGGTTGGGTATCAAGTTTCCAACTACATACCTCAAGCCCGCTCTGGTTCCGGCATATGAAGAGTTTGACAAACAACCCAAGCCAAAGATTACATGTACATCCGGAGCTGTCTACCACCTCTATCACGGAACTCACGTGAATCGCAAATATGTCGACCGCCACGCCATCCTCGATGGAATCAAGGATGTTCGCAAGATTATTCGTCCCAACTGGAGTGGCGTCTGGGAGTTCAGTGTTCGTGATATGTCCGACAAGCTCCTAAACTACTTCGTCGAGCGGGTGGATGACGGGTACTGAAGTCCCCTTGTGGGATGTAGCACTTAAAAATATTGTGTTAGTGATATTCATATCACGTTGATGGTGAAGCCTTTGTCTACTCTGGCTACTCGTCTGTTGAGCACAAATGGTTCGCTCGTGTGTAATCTTACGCGTATCCAGAGTGGGTTTCTCCCACGTGAAAACCTGGACCAAGCAAAACGTCATCTAGCAGATATTCAGCGAACACTTCATGAGATCGAGATAACTCTCAATCCTTCTTCTTCACAACCTTCAGCTCAAATCCGTAATCAGTCTCCACCATCTTTGCCTCTTGGCGTTTAACAATCTCATTCATAACCTCCTCAGCCTTCTGAGGCATCAACTCATCCAAATACATCTTCAATTCTTTCTTGGAGAGCGTCCAACCCTTCTTCCATTGGTTTGGACGTTTGACCGCAAAGACCATTCCGGAGCTTGATAGATTAATCTTGTCGGGGAGTGCTTCACGGGAAGTCGCATAGAGGGCTGCGAGATCCAGTTCGACTGTGCGACGCTGATCGCGAAGCTCGGAAGCAGCCGCATTAACATCATTGAGTCGGCGAGTAACATCTGCATAGGCGGAGAGAACGGGTTTAAGGGCATCCATTGTGATTTGATCTTTCCTGGTTTAAAAGTATCCGTTTTATACCAAGGAATGTCCTGGCTTGACACAGAGGAGATTGAGCGTCTCCGCACGGTTTACAACAAAGAACACCCAAAGGAAGATCCCGTTCCCAAGGGCACTCCTGAAGAAATGTGGACAAATCTTCAACATCGTCTTCACGATAAGTGCACCACTGGATCCGCTGAATGTATTGTGACCTCACTTATGCAACGACCTCGTGCTCCAAAACAATGGGCGGTTAATCGGTATGAGTGGTTATCATCAGATGATATTGATCACGTTGAAAAGAACTACATGGAGATTTTTCCAAAGTATTTCTTTGTTGGATGCATTCCGATTGACTTTGACTTAAAGTCTGAAACACAGGAGTGTATTGTGAGCACTCTTTGTAGTATGAAGCTTCCAGAACTGGCCAAAAAGGGTCATGAACAAATTGGTATTGTATTTAATACCGATCCCCATGATGGTCCTGGTGAACACTGGATTGCTCTGTTCTGTGATGTCAGAGAGGAACTTGAATATCCTCGGATTACGTATTTTGATTCTTACGCCCATCAACCCGAAGCTGAGATCAAAGTCCTGATGCGCCGCTGGAAGGAACAGTGGGACAAGACTGGCAAACATAAGCAGGGTATGAAGATGACATTTAATGCCACTCGACACCAATTCAAGGATTCTGAATGTGGAATGTATTGTTTGTATTTCCACCATTGCTGTCTTATGGAAATCCCTATGGAAGAGCGTATCCCCGATGAGGTTGTCAATGCCTTCCGTGGTCTTTTGTTCAAGATGCCAAAATTACCTTCCGAGAAGAAGTAATGGAGACAGTTCTTGCAGCGGCCCTTGTTGGCGTTCTTGGTTATACGATTTGGCGTGAGACAAAGGATGAACATGAAGAAACAGCCCCACCTCCAGAGCCCAAACGTCTCTGCGACTATGTAATTCGCGGTGGCACCTACGAACCTGCTTCCGAGGTTGTGGCAACAGGTCGTAGGCTTCTAGAGGTTCATCTATATTCAGATGAGAACGGAAACCCAATCGTTTCTAAGGTTCCTCTGAATGGCGGATATGATTATGCATACGATAACTGGACGTTCGACTCGGTCTGTGTAGCCTTGATTCAGGCATTTCCCAGTAAACATCCTTTCATCCTATCGATTGTTCCTCATACCACAAATGTGGTGACGCTTAACAAAGCTGCAGACTGTCTGAAGACAACTGTTCATCGTAACTTGCTCCCTCAAGAATACACAGATCCGCAAACTATTCAGATCGAAGCACTTGCAAATAAGCTCATTATTGTTTCAGGTGGTGTGCAGGGATCTGAGCTTGCTGACTTAGTGAACATGTCCTGGACAGATTCTCACCTCCGTCGCCTTACATTTGGACAGGCGGTTCACCCTCGTGATTACTCCGAACTCGTAGCGTTTAATCGTAACTCGATTACACTTGTCGCGCCAGACCCTGTATTTGGAAAGGAGGGCATTAATCCAGAGGTTGCTACTGCGTATGGATGCCAATGGATTCTATTTGGGTCCACGCCGGGTCTAGTTGAAAAACCGGCGGGGCTCCAATAACTTCTTGAGCATTAAACAAAATGGCAAATAAGTGGCTCGCGCATGTGAAGAAGACGATGAAGTCCCACAAGGGAAAGAAGTTCGGCGACATCCTCAAGATGGCTAAGAAGACCTACAAGGGTGGTGCAGATGTCACGCCCCACAGTGACTTCGGATTCAATGCGGATATCACAAATGCTGGCCCAAACAGCACAAGCCCGTTCCACCCGTCCGATTCCGCACCCGCCGGTGGAAGCCGCAGGTCTCGCAAGTCCCGCAAGACTCGCCGCGGTGGAATGGACTACTAAAACGGAAATCTCTGAGTGAAAGCAAACCACTTCAAGATGGATCCACCTAAGACACGTCGCGAGTCAAAGAAGACTGATAAGGAGAAGAAGGCAGATGTCTACTCTGCAAAACACGCACGATTGCAAGAACAAGCTCTAGCGAACTCCAAGAATAAACCCAAATCAAACAAGTAACCTAGAATGAGAAACACGGAAGGTCTTTCGGTGATCACGGTCCTTTGTACGACCACTCGCCGTTTTCCTACACGTTTTTCCATGATACGTCTTTTTGGAGCAACCGCTCCTGAAATACGCAAGATGATGAGAAAACCCCTTGAAAGACGGCATAGGTGATCCAACCTTTTTTGACAACGCACTCAACAATCCATACATCCATTTCATATAGGCCTTTCGTGATGCTAGTTCAGGTTCGTGAGCCGTAATGTACTCTGCATAAACCTTGCGAAGTTCGGGAAATGGGTATGTATGATGAAGTGCGTGTAAAAAGGTCCTCTGGGTTGCCATCTGTTCGGGTTCAGGAGACTCAGGATAGTTCGCCGCAATAGACCCAAGAAAGTCGCCGCCTGGAACCGCAGTGGGCTTGAGGGTCATGTAATGCTTTTTAACAGCGTCAAACTCTGGATCAGGACCAGGATCTATGACAGCTGGATCATCCTTGCACTGTGTTCGTAGTTTGTTGTTCACCATATTGTGAATGTCATACAACCACCGCCCAGGGTCGCCACGGAGGGGGTGCTTGTGGACGAACTCGGTCGTCGAAGCCCTGCAATATTTACAAGGCAACACATCCTTCATCTGATTGAGAACATCGTCGGGATGTTTGGAGGTAAACGCAATCAAGTGAAATAATTGCCACGCACTGGGTCCCCAGAACCTAGTATCCATTGTCTTTACGAAATAAAGTATACCCATCATAATAAAAATGCTTGATACACGGGACATTATCATCCTCACTGCGTCGTTCTATCTCGGAGGTGTTGTTGGAGAGTTCTTCAAGTCCCTTTCTGAGGACATCATCACCCCGCTCCTCGCCCCGGCCGCCGCGGCTGGCAAGGGTGTTGGTGCCTTCACTGTCTCGATGGGTGGCGTCACCCTCAAGCTGGGTGAGGTGCTCGTTGCCTTCGTAAACCTCGTTGTGTCGTTCGTGCTGGTCGTCTTCACGATCGGCCTCCTCCGGACCTACGTGTTGTCCCGGATCGGCGCGAAGCGCGCTGAGTAAGCTTGCGTCGTCGCCTACGACCGCCCGGAACACTCACTCGTAATACAGCCTTCTCAATAGGACGCGAATCGGGATTACTACATAACTTCGATTGATCAATCTTCTTGATCTCGTCCACCACATCTAACAACGCACGGTCTTTTGACATATCCTTATAGGGCCCAAATGGGTCCCTCTTTGTCACACGACTCCACAACGCGAATTTTCTAATCTGAATTCCGTTACGGTAGTTGGCTTCATTCTTAATATTGATCTCATAGTCATCGATCAGGATTGTGTCGCAGGGCTTGAAAATTCCCTGATCCCAGATCCAATTCAGGTTTTTCTGGATCTTCTTCGCAGGGTTTGCGTGTGCCTGCGCCTGTTCATCATCTTCATCACACCAGACGTGTGTAATAAATCCTTCACCCATCCTCTCCTCAATGATCTCCTTCACCCAATTTGCATAGTCGCGGTCAGACAGCGTCCATAAGTTTACAGTCTTTGCAAGCTTCTTCATCCACGCCATAAAGTCCCACAGCTCAGGTCGTAGAACAAACCCCTGGTAAAAATCGTATTTCTTCTTCTCCTCTTCAGGGAGGTCCTTCCAAGGAGCGTCCTTGACCATGTATTCAAGTAGGGTGTTGTCGATGTCTAGAATGATATTCAACTTCCCGTTCATTAAAAAATAACGTGATTTTATTAAAATGGGCTGGGATCCTCGCACTTGGTTTTCATCTACACCTGCTACACCAGAGCCTGTGAGCTCACTACCTGCACCTACGCCTGGTTATGGTGCCCGTCGCCGCAAGACCTTCCGTGGTCGCAAGGGCTCTAAGCGTTACCAAGCTAAGCGGACCCGAACTGGAAGGAAGTCCAGCCGTGTTTAGGATGTAAACCGTAGGTCACTTCCATCCTCTTCTTGAGCTCAACCGTTGTGCCATGCGTAAGGTTGTTCTCTTGTTTCCACCGCTGGAACTCTCGGTTCATCATTGCAGTGGTGACGTACTCCCCGGTCTTGACACCCTCCTCCAACGGGTGAACAAACTCCGTGATGAACCGCCCAACAACATCCGTCTCACTCTTGTACTCACTGGTACTCAAGGTGACCTTCTCTGGAACAGGAAGCTTCCTGAACCCATGTCCCTCCTTGAAGATCGTCACCAGATAGTTCATCATACACTCAGCCCACTCAACACTCTCAACCTTCATCTGAATGGTCTTGTCATCTGGCAGTTCATTCGGAGCGGTAGGATTCGGAACGAACTTGTTCGGGAAGTCCACAACCAGCAAACGGCGCCATGTGCCTCCATCCTGTGTATCCACTTTTGGCTTGTTGTTGCAAGAGACGTGATACTTTGCTTGAATCTCAATATCAATCATCTCCTTGGAACCCGCATACAGATCACGAGCAGTGATCTTCTCGCAAGAAGACAGCTCCTTCATCAGACCCGTCTTAATGTTGGCTCCCTCCTCGGGCTCCTGCATGGTCACGAAGCGCTTGCCCTTCATACGGACCAACTCGGGATTTGCAACACCTGCCTTGCCCCGGTCCTGCGTGATCAGTGTGATCGGAGCCTTGCAACCATATGTTCCCATGCACGTTGCCATCAGGATCACCAACATTGACTTTCCATTGGAGCCAGACCCCGTCAGAATGTGGAACTTCTGTGCAGGGTTTCCTCCGACCATACAGGTTGCAAGGTGGGCTAGAAAGTAGTTCAGAACCTCTGGATCGGGAAGGATACTACTGAGGAACTTCCAGAGCTCAGGCCAGCATGCATAGTCGGTGTAATGACGCTCCTTATGGTAGTCCAGACCTGTGCTGAAACTTAGATAGTCCTCTGCCTTTCCATCGCGGAACTCCATGTTCAGCGTATCAAAGATCCCATTGTTGAAGGCAATCAAGTTCTTGTTTGTATCTAGCTTGGTGGCAAGCTCCTCATCCAAGAATAGTAGCCTGGCCTCTTCCATCACGTTCTTCTTAAAGGCAGTCGTCTTCAACTTCTTCTGAGCGTCAACATAGCGCTGCTTCTTCTTCTCAATCTTGCACATCTCACAGGGCTCTGCAGGCTCCTCACCCTTCTTCTTGCTTCCACCACACGAGCAGGGTTCCGTGACCTCCTTCAAACGTCCCATCGCATTCTCCTTCTCCACAAACTTCTTCCAGACGTCGCTGGAGAGCTTTGCAAGGAGACCGACACCCTTCTTGGTCAAACGCCACACGTGACCCACGAAGCGGTACCACTCGTTCTGACCGTAGTCTGAACACTTGAACTCGTCGCGGAACATCGCAAAGACCACGCGAGCCATATCGTGCTCCGTCATCGTCTTTGTAGCCTCCTCCACCAGCTCCTCAATGTTCTTCATCTCAATCTTGTCGTACTCACCTGGGTTGTCCATGCGAGACCACATGCGAAGACTGCGCTCTGACAGAACTGGACCATTTGTGCGGAAGCTGAAACTATCCCATTTGGACTGCGCCAACTTGGGATCGTAGTTCTCATATTGCGCACTGAAGTCGTAGAATACCGTCTCCAGGGAATCTGGATGGATGTTCTTGAGGCAGATGCCTGTGTTAATCCAGTCCTCGTAGCTCGTATACCTGAACTCAGCAAGGTTCATTACGTGATCGCGGTAATACGCAATCATATCATCTGAAAGAGGTAGGCGGTATGTGTTTCGCTCTGGAGTGGATGCCCGAGATCCACGCTTCTCACCCTCCTCGCGGGTAGCAGCGCGGCCGCGCTGAGCACCCGTAGACGCCCGGATCTCCTCCTGCTCCTTCTTCTTTTGAAATCGGGAGTTTGCCTCCTCAGTCATTGGAGTTTCGCTTGAAGGGCTGGC
>Ga0209086_10002293_pt1 | contig 14986 bp, 12 predicted proteins | sample M_130207_XF_Meta_FD_187312 | JGI IMG/M metagenome (GOLD analysis project Ga0209086, IMG submission 187312) | Freshwater microbial communities from Lake Montjoie, Canada to study carbon cycling - M_130207_XF_MetaG (SPAdes) (version 2) | ecosystem: Environmental > Aquatic > Freshwater > Lake... | reverse complement strand
AATCCCCAGGGTGGCTCCTGCGTCGCAACCCTGGGCTTTGGGACGGAATCCCGTTGGGATTCCCAAACAGGCGCACGCCGCCGCCGCCGCGGTCACGATGCGGTTCGTGCGCAGCTCGATCTGGCGGATTTTTTTGAGAATCTCGCGGGGAATCATGCCGGGAAAAAGGATGAAGGATACAGGTTGAATGATGAATCCGCGCAGGCGAAATTCGCAGACACAATCGCATCCATCGTTGAATCCCAAAGGGATTCAGGCATACAGCCCAGGGTTGCGAGGAACGAGCTACCCTGGGTAAACAGAAATTTATTTCCACCTACCCCAACGGGGTTGTGACAAATCCCGAGCGCGCCGGGAGAAGACGGGATGGCCGCAACCGCGTCGCGGTTGAAAACATTTTGCGGACGAATCCCCAGGGTGGCTCCTGCGTCGCAACCCTGGGCTTTGGGACGGAATCCCGTTGGGATTCCCAAACAGGCGCACGCCGCCGCCGCCGCGGTCACGATGCGGTTCGTGCGCAGCTCGATCCGGCGGATTTTTTTGAGAATCTCGCGGGGAATCATGCCAGGAAAAAGGATGAAGGATGCAGGTTGAATGATGAATCCGCGCAGTTGAAAAACCTTGCTTGCGTGAATAATTCAAAGGGGTAAATTGCCGCCATGAGTGCAACGCAAGTTATGGAGCAAATCCACAAACTTCCATTCGAGGAACAATACGAAGTCTTCGCGCATCTCCGCGATGAATTCGACCCCGAACTCACGCCGGAGCAGGTTGCAGAACTGGAACGCCGCGCTGAAGATGCGCTGAAAAATCCCGGACGCGGCAAATCGGTCGAACAGGTCTTTGCTGAAATTGAGGAACGCTTGCGCGCCAAGAAATGACTTTCACGGTCATAGTCGAGTCCGAGGCGGAACGGGACTGGCATGAAGCTGTGATGTTTTATGACGAGCGCGAGGCGGGAGTCAGTCATCGGTTGAACGTCGCGCTTCGGGAAATGCTCAACACCCTCGCTCACCAGCCCGAACGATTTCTTCGCGCTACGCCCAGAACCCGGAAAGCCAAAGTTCCGCCGCCGTGGCCTTACTCGATTTACTTCACCGTCAACACCGAGCATCGTGAGGTCAAAATTCTTGCCGTCTGGCATGGCGCACGGAATCCGATGGAACTGTGCCGGCGCCTGAAATGAAACGCCCGCGAGCGTTTCGGTCACGATGCGGTTCGTGCGCAACTCGATCTGCCGGATTTTTTTGAGAATCTCGCGGGGAATCATGCCGGGTAAAAGGATGAAGGGTGAATGATGAATGATGAATCCGCGCAGTTGAAATTCGCAGACACAATCGCATCCATCGTTGAATCCCAAAGGGATTTCGGCGCATAGCCCAGGGTTGCGGCACAGGCGCTACCCTGGGTAACAGAAGAAAACAATTCACCCAACCCCAACGGGGTTGCAGCCATCGGCGGCGTGTCATCAGATGATTCAATCCCACACATAACGTTCATCAAATTCGGTTTCGTGTTTGCGCAACAGCGTGCGTAGCTCGTCCTGAAACGTCGTCTTCCGATGATGCTCCTCCTGGCTCGCGATGTATTGCTTGACCTGCTCCAGGTTAGATTGGCTCACCGAGAAATCCGCATAGCCGCCCTGCCATTCAAAATCGGCGTGGTCGCGCCCATGTTCTTTGAGCCAGCCATTGGAAATCCGTTTCAGTTCCTTCACCCATTCTGCCTGGGTGATGGTGCGGGCAAAACGGCAGAGCAAATGAACGTGGTCTTCCACCCCGCCAACGATGAGCGGCGGACAATCCAGGGTTTTGGACACGCCGCCCATGTAGGCGTGCAGGGCATCACGCACCGTTTTGTCGCGAAGGAATGGGCGGCGCTCCTTCGTTGAGAAAACCAGGTGGAGATAAACGGCGGAGAGAGATTGCGACATGGTGTGTCAGACGGGTTGCCGCAACCTCGTTGGGGTTGAGATGATGAATGGTGAATCCGCGCAGGCGAAATTCGCAGCCATCCAGGAATCCCAAAGGGATTCAGGCATACAGCCCAGGGTTGCGAGGAACGAGCTACCCTGGGTAAACAGAAATTTATTTCCACCTACCCCAACGGGTTTGTGACAAATCCCGAGCGCGCCGGAAGAAGACGGGATGGCCGCAACCGCGTCGCGGTTGAAAACATTTTGCGGATGAATCCCCAGGGTGGCTCCTGCGTCGCAACCCTGGGCTTTGGGACGGAATCCCGTTGGGATTCCCAAACAGGCGCACGCCGCCGCCGCCGCGGTCACGATGCGGTTCGTGCGCAGCTCGATCTGGCGGATTTTTTTGAGAATCTCGCGGGGAATCATGCCGGGAAAAAGGATGAAGGATACAGGTTGAATGATGAATCCGCGCAGGCGAAATTCGCAGACACAATCGCATCCATCGTTGAATCCCAAAGGGATTCAGGCATACAGCCCAGGGTTGCGAGGAACGAGCTACCCTGGGTAAACAGAAATTTATTTCCACCTACCCCAACGGGGTTGTGACAAATCCCGAGCGCGCCGGGAGAAGACGGGATGGCCGCAACCGCGTCGCGGTTGAAAACATTTTGCGGACGAATCCCCAGGGTGGCTCCTGCGTCCCAACCCTGGGCTTTGGGACGGAATCCCGTTGGGATTCCCAAACAGGTGCACGCCGCCGCCGCGGTCACGATGTGGTTCATGCGCAGCTCGATCTGCCGGATTTTTTTGAGAATCTCGCGGGGAATCATGGGTTTTCAAAGAAGAATTTCAGACCTCTGCTGAATTCCTTCTGCGGCATTGGTACAGTGCTCACGGCACAGGCAATTCATCAAATATTTTCTGGATGACGGCTTCGCTGGTCTTTTCTTCGGCCTCGGCTTCGTAGGTGATGGCCACGCGGTGGCGCAGCACATCCATGCCGATGCTTTTCACATCCTGCGGCGTCACGTAGCCGCGCCCTTTCAGGAACGCGTGGGCCTTGGCCGCCAGCGTCAGCGCGATGGTCGCGCGCGGCGAGGCCCCGAGCTGGATGAATTCCTTCACCGCGATCTTGTAGTGATCCGGGTCGCGCGTGGCGCAGACGAGGTCCACGATGTAATCCTTCACCTTGTCATCCACATAAATGTCGTTGATGACCTCGCGGGCCTTGAGGATCTGCTGGGGGGTGACGACCGCGCTGCAGCTCGGCTGGCCGGAAGTTTTCGCCATGGTCTCCAGGATCTGGCGCTCCTCGGCGCGCGACGGGTAGCCGATCTTGAGCTTGAGCATGAAGCGGTCCACCTGCGCCTCGGGCAACGGATAGGTGCCCTCCTGCTCGATGGGATTCTGCGTGGCGAGCACCAGAAACGGCTCGTCGAGCTTGTAGGTCTGGTCGCCGATGGTGACCTGCTTTTCCTGCATGGCTTCGAGCAATGCGCTCTGCACCTTGGCGGGCGCGCGGTTGATTTCGTCGGCGAGGACGAGGTTGGCAAATACCGGTCCCTTGCGCGTGGTGAAGCCGCCGGACTGCGGGTTGTAAATCTGTGTGCCGATGACGTCGGCGGGCAGCATGTCCGGCGTGAATTGGAGGCGCGAGAACTTGACGCTGATGCACGCCGCCATGGATTTGACGGCGAGGGTCTTGGCGAGGCCTGGCACGCCCTCGAGAAGGACGTGGCCGTTGGCCAGCAGACCGATCACCAGCCGCTCGGTCAGGTATTGCTGCCCGACGATGACCTTGCCAAGTTCGTTGAAGAGCGGATGCGTGAACGCACTCGCTTCCTTGACCGCTTCGTTGATGGCGTTGATTCCTGTATTCATATTTTATTAATCATTCTTTAAAGGATGCAAATCTGACAAAAAGTGTTGGGCCGTGTTCAACAATAATGCGACGCCGCAGCATGCGAAATCGATTTCATGCGCCGGGAATCACTTCCACCTGTTTCGCGGGCATCCATCCAATTTTCCCAGCGGCATCGGCAACCTGCACCCAGCCCTCGCGCCGTCCCAAAACAGATAACTCCGCGCCATCGCGCGCTGTGAAAATAATTTGCGCGTCTTCGAACGGCCCAGTGCGGGCGGCCACGTTATCCGCCACACAGATGGCGCTGGCGGTTGAAAAATGGGCGGCCGCCTGCCCCGCCAGCAGCAGGCCGGAGACAAGCGCCAGCCCGCCAAAAACCCGGGTGAGAGTTTTCAACTTCGCGACCAGCGCGGGACGGATTTGGCGCGCAATGAGCAACGCGAGCACGATCCAAAAAAATGTCGCCGTCAGCGTAGCGCCCTCGTTGAGGGTGAGGGTGCTGACCCAGTTCTGCCAGCGGCTTTCGCGCCGGGTCACTCCCTGCACCTGATTGCGGACGAAGGCGAGGTTGGCCCGCAGCTCCGGGTCGCGCGGCGAGATCTGCTCCGCGCGGCAGTAGGCCGCGATGGACCGCCCCAGGTGACCGGCCTTGAATTCCGCATTGCCCGCGTTGAAAAGCAGGGCCGCGGAGCGGGCGCCGGACTGCAACAGTGCGTCATAGGCCTTGGCCGCCTCGGAAAATTTACCCTGGGCGTAGAGCCGATTGGCCGCGGAAAAATCAGCGGGAATATCCGCCGCATAAAGAGTTATAGAGAAGGCGAGCGCCAGCGCACTCACAAAAAGTTTTTTCATGGCTTCACCTCCTGAAGCCCTGCGAAGATTTTCTCACAGCGAACCGCAAGGGAATTCAGCTCGCTGCTGCCGCGCACCGGCGCGTAGCGCGCCTGATTGCACAGCTGAAACAATTCGTGCAGGCCTTCGCGCGTCTCCCGGGGCGCCCCGCGCAACACCGGATGCTCCTCAATCACGTTCTCGGTAATCGCCGTGGCGGGGCAATCCAATCGCTGACCCAGCTGCTCCTGCAGCAGCCGAAACAGGGTGGCAAAAAAATCGTCCGGTTTGTTTTCCGCCGCGGACTGGCGCAAGTCCCTCAGACCCGCGCGAACCAGCTCTGCCACCACTCGCTGCCGGCGCAACCGGGGATTCCTCGTCAAATGGTCCGCGCGCCGGCGCCAGAGGAACGCGGCCATCAGAGCGATGACAGGCAGGCCTTGCACAGCCAGGAATTGCGTCGAGACAATCAGCGGGGCGACTGGTGGCAGGATCGTTCCGATATTTTCCTTGATCGGAAAAAGGTCCTGCGGGGATGAGGGCCGCTCCTCATCAGGACTTCGGTTTCCAGCGACGGTCGGCAGGGGCACGGCGCCGGCGGAATGCACGGTGAGGGGCGTGGCCGGCTGGGTGAGCGTGTGGTACGCACCCTCGTCGGGGTTGAAATACGAGAAGGTGAACGGCGGCAGCTCCCGCACATCCGGGTTCAGGGGCGACACAATCTGCTCGAACGTCTTGACGCCTTGGAATCCGAACGCGTCGGTGTTGGTGAGGGTAGCGGTGGGCGGAAAGGTTTTAAAATTCTGCCAGGCCGCCTGCGCCGGCAGGGTCACGGCATCCAGCGCGCCGCGTCCGGAAATCTGAACCCGGACAGTGACAGGGTCCCCGACGGTGACGGTTGTTGGCCCCGCGGTGACGTTCAGCGAAAAACTTCCGATGGCTCCGTTGAAATCCGCCGGAACATTTTCCGCCGGCAACGGCAGCGCCTGAAGCGTGACCGCTTCCGAGATAAGAGAGATCTGGCGCTGCTCGCCCTGATTGAAGAACTGGCGGAAGATCGGGTCGCCGCCCTGGTTTTGGGAGGGCAACACCACCACCGCGCCGGCGGTAATGGGGCCGAGCGTGAGCGGGCCGGATTTCACCGCGGTCAGCGGCAGCATCAGCGGAATGACATTGTAGATCCGGTTACCGACCTGGGCGCGGGTGCGCTGGCCCTCCACCATTTTGCCGAGGCTGAACCCGGCAGCGGGGGTTCCGGTGAACTGGAAGTTGCCAAAGTTTTGCACGTCATCCCGCAGGTACAGTTCCACCCGGCCCAAGAGGGTCTGACCGGAGTAAAGGGTTTCGCGCGGCAGAACGAGCTTGAGAAATGCCACCTCGGAGCCGGAATTCACGGCAGCGGCGGAAGGGGCATCGGGCTTGTGCACGCTCAACGTGAGCGGCTCGGTGGTCAGCCGCTGGCCGTTCACATCCGCCGTGAGCGCGGGCAGGGTGAAGTCGCCAGCCCTCTGGGGCGTGATGGAAAAAGTGACCGTGACCGTGGAGCTCATCTGGCCGTTGAGGATGCTGACGTTCTGGGAACTCCCCGACTGAACAATCCGCAAGCCGGGCACGGAGGGGGTGGGCAGGTTCTTGGCCTGGCCCCCCTCAAAGGCCAGCGACAGCGTGGCGGTTTCGCCCAGCGCGAGGGCGTCGCGATCCAGCGTGGCGGTAAAGCTCGCCGCCCACCCCGGGGCGGCGATCAAAAGCAACGCCATCCCTAAAGAAACCAGGGCGTTCCGGATTGTTAAGCCATTCCTTCTCATGCAACAAGGGGCTTTGATCGAGCCCTTCCATTCGGGAAAATATGACAGAAGCCCGGCCAAAATGTTCACACTTTCGTGAAGAGAATGGCCGGATTCCGGGGGGATGTCCATCCCCGCCGCAACTTCGAAAGGGAGAACCCAAGAACAGACCCTCCAAGGGGGCTGATCCCGAGTCAGTCAACCTGTTTCAGCTGGCGTTACCACTCAACGACAGGGCTCCGATTTCGATGGGGGCATCTTCCCAGCTATATAGCAGTTCTTGGCAACTTTGGGTCAGGTAGGGCGCTCCGGGCGCTCCGTCGTGTTAAACCCGCACGCGCGGGTTGGCAATAGCGGCGGGCAGGGGACTGCCCGCCCCACCTGCGGATGTGCCAAGGTTAAATGCCATATCAAATGGATTTTCGGGGAAACCACACCGGTCCGGGTGGCCAAACGTTCCCCTGATGTCATTACTACAATTTGAGTCGATGAAACTCCCGAGCCCGGATTACCGCCAAACACTTCAGCCCAGGGACTCGCCGTGCCGGCGGAGGGAATCAAAATCCCCATTGGGGAACAGGGTGGTCACAGTTGCGTGGGCAACGCCCAACATCATGAGCATCGCCAAACTTGCGATTTCTTTCATCATGCCAGCAGCTTCATTGCGGGGTTGAAGAACCCTGTTCCCCGGCGGAACCCTACAGTTTCAATTGGGGATTTTCGAGGTCGTCGGCCGGTCTGGGGGCAAAAATTTCTTGTAAACACGGACATAATCCACCGTCAGGCGCTGCGGGAATGTGGTGGTGACATCCGGATTGCCGGGCCAGCGCCCCCCCACTGCCAGATTCAGCAGCAGGAATTGCGGCTGGGTATAAACCCAACGCCGGCCCGCCGGCAACTTGGATGGCGTGAGGGCGAAGTAGGGTTTCCCGTCCAGATACCAGCGGATGCGATTGGTCTCCCATTCCACGCCGAAAACATGGAAGCCATCGGCAAATGCCGCGCCTCCGGGCAGGGCGGCCGGGCCGCCAATGCCACCGGCACCGCAATAACCCGGGCCATGCACCGTGCCATGCACGGTGCCGGGTTCCCGGCCGATGTTCTCCATGATGTCAATTTCGCCGCAGGTGGGCCACGGGACGGAATCGATGTTCGCCCCCAGCATCCAAAACGCCGGCCAGATTCCCGGGCCCCGTGGAATCTGGATGCGCGCCTCGATGCGGCCATAAGCCCATGCGCATTTGTCCTTGGTCAGCATCCGCGCGGAAGTGTATTTCTTGCCCTGGAAATTTTCCTGCCGGGCTTCAATCACCAGCTTACCGTCCTCGATGCGGGCGTTGTTGGTGCGGTCCGTGTAGTATTCCAGCTCCTCATTGCCCCAACCGCTGCCGCCCCGGTCGTAACCCCATTTGCTCGCATCCGGCGAACTGCCATCCGGCTGGTTGAACTCATCGCTCCAGATTAGGCTCCACTCGCCCGGGGATTCATCGGCCGGCTCAGCGGCCTCAACCTCCGGACCCGCCGGGGGCGCGGGCACGACGCGGGCCATATTCAAATTCAAGTCGTCAAAATAAACCGCCCCGGCGGAGTTCGCCGCATCCCCCTCGAACACCACCTGGTACCGCACCCGGGTGCTTCCCGCCGGAGCAACCAGCGTCCTAGCCGAGCCGGTGATCGTGTAAGTGCCCGGGTCGTATTGGTTGGTGACCGGCAATTGCAGCCAAACCTCCTGGGGAAACACGCCGGCACGGATGTCGCCGGACTGGATTACGCGAGAACGGTGGAGCGCGAGCATGCTGTCGGCGGCATCGCGGAAAGTCACTTCAATCCAAGCCCGGTTTTGCCCGGCGGGCAGGTTGGCGGAACTGATTTTCACCCAGCCCTCGGCCGAACAGGTCGAACCCGGCCCGGCTGGGATATCCTGATAGACGCCGCTGTAATTGACACTGCGAGTGAACCCCGAAAAAACCTTCAGCGCATTGACGCCGTGACGCACCCCTGAACCGCTCTGATTGTAATAATTGGGCCCGTAAGGGGTCCAACCGACAAGGTTTTGGTGCTCGCCCGGCGCATCCGCTTCAAAGCCAGGGTTGACCAGAGCATTGCCCGCCCAGAGCGGCGTGACCAGGACAGCCAGACCGGCAAGAAATTCAACGGGTTTGCGAATCAGTTTGTTCATGGGGCTGGATCTTGGTTTGCGGGCTGGCGCCTGCTGTTAAAAGCGGCTTCCCCATTCTGGGGCAGCCACCCGGGATTCATTCAAACCGGATGTCGTCCAGATAAAAGACCACCGGCGTCCCCTGGCCCGCCACCGTCCATACAAATCCGGTCTTGATGCGGCTCAAATCCTTGCCGGACACGTCGAGAGAATATTCCTGCCAATTCTTGGTCAGCGCGATGTCGGAATTTTCACCCGTGGCGCTGTCGGAAAACTTCTTGTCCGCACCCAGCACGCCGAATTTGAAACTGACAATTTCCCCGCCTTTTTCGCCGCGCGCCCACACCTTGAGGAATTTGGACCCAGTCAGATTCCAGCCGCCGGCTTGATCCCCCCAATCATTCGCCGGATCCTGCCAGACGATGCCCGCCCAGTCGGCAGCCTCGGCATATTCCACCCGCAGACAGGTTTTACCCGCGTGCGGGTTATTGGTGCACCCCTCCTCGAATTTGATGCCCTTGGTATTGCCCATCCAGCCGGAAGGGATGTAATGATTACCCTTGCTTCCCTGTTCATCATAAATGGTGAAGGGGAGCGGGGCGCTCTTGCCGGCAGCATCCCCGGCTAGGCTGCGCTGAATGCCCGCATTCAAAGAAGCCAGCATACATACGGCCGCCAGGCTGCGGATTAATTGGAGTTTTGTTTTCATGTTTTTATTTTGTTGGTTAGTTGCACTGCGACCCACCTGCGGACTCGATTTTACTGTCCGAGTGAAAATCAGACCCTGGAGACACTTCCGGGATGAACGGGTTCCCAGCCGCTGCAATCCGCTTAGATTGGGCGGTCTTCATTTTAATGTTTTGATTCCGGCGGATAGGTCAGCCCAAATCCGAAGGGGAATAACGGCGCCTGGCCCGGCGCGGCAAAGACCGCGCTGTTCAACTGTGAATTCCCCTGCGGCCACGGGCGCGGCAGTTTCCCCGCCGGCTTGAAATCGCCGAACAACACTTCCGCCATCCCCTCCCCCTCGGTGCCGGGCAGCCAGGCAGCCACAAAGGCATCGCTGTCGGCCAAAGCGGTTCCCAGCACCAGCGGCCGGCCGGAATACAGCACGGTCACCACCGGCACCCCCGCAGTGCGGGCCCGGGCCACCAGCGCGCGGTCGCCCACCGACAAGTCCAGATTGGTCCGATCGCCCACCCTTTCCGCGTAGGGGGTTTCACCCACGACGACAATCACCGCATCCGCTCCCGCCATGTTTTTTCCATCCGGGGAGAAAACCACTTCGGTATGAGCCGAAACCGTTTTCCGGATGGCGGCGAGCAGCGTGGTACCGCCTTGGGTGATCGGGCCGCTGCTGCCCTGCCAGAAAATCGTCCACCCGCCGCATTGCATTCCCAAATCGTCCGCCGCCTTCCCGACGACGACCAGATGTTGGATGTCCTTCGCGAGCGGCAGGGCGTGTCGCTCATTCTTCAGCAGCACCAGCGATGCGCGAACGCATTCGCGGGCCACCTCCCGGTGCGGGACGGAGCCAACCTGGGCCAGCAGCTGCAGATCGGCATCAGGATGCTCAAACAGTCCCAGCTCTAGTTTTGCGCGCAGGATCCGGCGCACCGCATCGTCGATCCGCGACTGGGGCACGCTTCCTGCAGCGACCAGCTGCTTCAGGTGCTGGATGAATTCCACGTAATTATTGTCATGCCCCGGCCCGTAGGGAATCATCACCATGTCCATTCCCGCGTTGATGGAACGCTCGATATCCTTTTTGTAGTCGGCCGAAATCTGATCGATTGCCGCCCAGTCCGACACCAGAAAACCCTGGAAGCCCAGCTCGCGCTTCAGCACGTCCGTCAGCAGATATTTGTTGTCCGACATCTTCCGGCCATTCCAGCTGCTGTAGGAGACCATGATGGATTTCGCCCCCGCCGCCACCGCGGCGCGGTAGGGCGGCAGATAAATCCGGCGCAGGGTGTCCTCATTTCCGACCGCGTTGCCCTGGTCCATGCCCCCCTGAGTTCCGCCGTCGGCCAGATAATGTTTCGGGCACGCCAGGAGGGTGAAGCCATTCGGCAGCGGCGCCTGCAATCCACGCACCTGCGCCGCCCCCATCTCCGAGACCAGCGCCGGGTCGTCGCTAAAACTTTCATAGGTGCGGCCCCAGCGAATGTCTTGCGCCACCGCTATGCAGGGCGCAAACGCCCAGTGGATGCCGGTGCCGGCGACTTCCTCGGCGGTGACCCGCGCGGCCTGTTCCACCAGCCGCGGATTATGCGTGGCCCCCAGTCCGAGGTTGTGGGGAAACACCACGGCGCCATCAATATTGGCGTGCCCATGCACCGCATCGATGCCATAGAGCAGCGGGATGCGCAGACGCGTTTCCAGCGCCACCGCCTCCAGTTCCCGCACCGTCTTCAGCCAGGTGGCCGGCGCATTGTCGGCGGGATCCGAATCGCCGCCGCTGAGCATCGAACCCAAAAAATATTTCCGGATGTCGCCCGTGTCCTTCAGCGCCAGCAAGTCCACCTGCACCATCTGGCCGATTTTCTCGTCGAGGGTCATCTGGGCCAGCAGGGCCTCCGCCCGCTCCCCCGGGGTGGCTGCCGCGAGCAGGGCGGGGCTGTTCCAGACCAGAGCCAGCAGAAGAAGAATCCGGATCCCCCCCGCAGCGACGGCGCGGTTGATTTTCAAGGGCTTGGAATTGAAGAAGCACATAGTGGCGCGAGCGTACCGGAAGGGAACCCGTTGCTCACGTCCAAACCACCGGAAGCGGTTCCCCAGGGAAACTAAAAACGGTGGAGTCCGGTTGGTCATGAGCCTTTCAGGATGGCGCCCGTCGCCCGCCGGAAAGCGGATCGGTGCAGGCCGGCGGTGATGGTTTTGACCGCGCCCGAGCGCTCAAACAGGGCCCGGCTGGTGGGCTCATCCAGCACCCGGCTCTCCTGGCGGCGACGGCGGCCATCGGAAAATTCGACCTTCAGAAAGGATTTGGGTGCGAGCTGATACACCACCGGCACCTGGCAATAGGTGAAGGCGAGAGCGCCGGTTTTCAGCGGCAGCGTGCGCACCCGGCCGGTCACATCGAAATAGGTGAAGTCGGCCGGGGCCTGCAGGAATTCCTCCGCGCGCAGCAACCGCGGATCCAGGTGAATCTGCCCCGCGCGCACGCAGACGCCCAGCTCGCCGAAGCGGCACAGAATATCCTCCTTCACCTGGCCGGTCAGGCCCGGCTGCCGCGCGCCGGTGTGCGCGGGCGTGTGCGAATACGGGTCCATGGGAAACGCGCCATAATTTTCCGGGGTCTTGCGATCGCCGATGCCCGCCCGGATGGCGTGATACTGTTCCGCCAGCCGCCCGGCGAGCGGCGATCCCTCCGCGCGGAGAAACGATTCCTGCGCGGCGAGCAGCAGCTTGGAAACCATGTGCCAATAGATGCAGCCCAGGCCTTCGTAGCCGAAAAAGGTCCCCGAGCGCCCGGTGAAGGAGCGGTGATTGAACATTTTTTCGAACAGCGCCAGCAGCGCGGCCGATTCACGCTTTACCAACAGCCCGTACCCGGTACCTCCCAATTGCTGCAAGATGCGCTTCACATCGCCGGCATTGCGGATGCCCGGATGAAAATGGCAAACGCCCGTGACGTCCCGCTCCACCAACTGACGGTTGCCGTCGGACAGAAGTTTCCGGAGCAGCGGCGAGCGCGCCACCCACGCCGCCGGCAGGTTGTTCTTCTCCACGAAGCGCGGCAGGCGGCGGTCGGGATAGAGCAGATACGAGCTCTGGTTGGCGCGGTAAATCGGGCTGCGCCGGAGCGCCGCCAGCAGATCGGACGATTCCTGCGCGGTGAGAAAATCCCCCCCCAAGACGGCAACCTGGCCTTCCAGCATTTCAGGCAACCGCCGCAAGGGAATGCCGCCACGGTCGCCAAACTCCGCCAGATTGTAAGAGTGATAGAGCCCGTCGGCCCGCTGACTGAAGCGGATGGATTCATCCGTCAAAACCAGTGCCGCGCCGAAGAATTCCAGCAACTGTTTTTTTTCCACCCCGGTTTTGCGCCCGGAAAAACCCTCCGCATAAATCCGCCGCCGGTAGTGCTCCGCCGCCCGGCCCAGCGCATCCAACATCGGACGCCGGTCCGCATCGCCCGCTTTCGCGGGCCGCGGACGCTTCAAAATCCGCGCGGTTGCCGAAAGCCATTGTGCCACCTCCACCGACAGCCGCACGTCGCCGCCCTCGAAGGAGAGGAACAGCTGCCGGCAAAACGCCAGATGCCGGCGCAGTTGATACACCGTCACCATCGAGACGCCGTTGCCCACGAGGGCGTTGTTGGCATCGTTCCATTCCGGCCGCTGCGTGTTGAGCCAGATGCCCGCGCCGGGAATGAAGTTGGAGAATTTTGCCAGCAGCGGGATGAGCAATTTCTCCGCGAGCGAGACATGGACCACGCGGCCGCGCGCATCCCAAACCAGTTTGCCATCTGACCCGACCTTGTCGGTGCGCTGTCGGGTAAGCTGATTCAAATCAGAATCGAAATCCACCGTCTCGTGCGGATTGGCCAGCAGCTGCGCGTAGGGCCGGATGCGGTAGGGAACATTGGCAAAGGAAAAAATCTCCCGTTTCAGCAGGCCGCGGAGCGTCGCCGGCTCGTGGCGCTCCAGGATCTCCAGCAGCTTCAGCAGATAAATGATCTGATGATCCCCCCAGTAGCCGATGTGCGACCACGGGTCCTGGGGGTCGTGGACCTCCCAGTCGATGCCGTCGCGCGTGATGCGATACGGATTATAGCCGTCCGCCGTGGAGGCATTCACAAATTTGCAGACCATGCCGGAAACAAAGCCCGGAAAGGAGACCGCGAGCGCCTCCCAGTTCTGAAAAATGTCGCGCCAATTGCCCTCGTAATTTAAAACGCGGCGGCCCTCCGCGCCGCAGGGGGCGATGGAAAAGCGGTTCCACGGACGGCTGGGGTCGCCATGCCGCCGGCTGAAAGCGAGCGGGAGGTATTCCTGGCAGAGCCGCTCCAGGTCGGCATCGCCCGTCGCGCGCGCGCGCGCCAGCACCGATTCGCGCAGCGCTTTTTCGCCAAGCCGGCGAAAAAACGCGCCGTGGCGGGCGGCGACGGGGCGGTTGGCCTGACGGACAAAGGCGAGCAGATCGGCGGCCCCTATCTGGTAGCCGTCGAAAAAGAGGCCGCCGCGCATGACGTTGAAGAGGACGTTGCTGGCGTGGCGGGCGTCGCCGAGGGGGCGGGCCGATTTCTGCAGGCCGTCTGCGCGGGCCACAATGCGCCAGAGCTCCTCCGTGCCGCGGGCGATGTCCGCCTCGACTTTTTTTTGCAAGGCAGCCGGCGTGCACAAGAGTTTGCGCAGGTGTGCCACCGGCACCGGTCCCTGATCCACATCCGCGACCAGCATCCACGCGCGGGACCGGCCGGGGCGCAGGGTGAACTTGGATTCGATGAAGTAAGCGCCGCGTTCGGCGCGGACATCCGTTTCGGTTTTCAGCGGCCGGCCCTGGCGGAAATTTTCAAGCTGGACCGAGGACAGAAGAACGTTGCGCCGCGGGAGGCCAGCCGACCAGACCGTGGTGGCGCGGAGGGATTCGGCCGGCTCCGGGCGATCCACCGGAACGGAGCTCAGGAGAAAAAGAGCCAGACCCGATTCCGGCAGCAGCTCGTTTTTTTTGTAGGCGTCGATGAGGGTGCTCTTCTCCAGCTGAAACTGGCTGCCGATGCCGGGGGGCAAAAGGTTTTGAATCCCATCGAGCAGGCGCACCCGAACCGTTTCCGCCCCGGAGCAGGCGAGCGACGACTTCCGCACCCAGCCAAACTGCTCGCTGCTGACCCAGCCGGTGCGGAAAGTCAGGCCGAGGTCGGCATTGATTTCCTCAAAGAGAATTTTGTTGCCAGTGAAATTTTTGAAAAGATTGCGCTGGATGGAATAAACACCGCGCCCGCTTTGAGAAAACGGCTCCCAGAGATAAAATCTCCCGCCGCGCTCCACAATTAAAATGGTCTTGGGCCCTGTGATCCCCGCCGCGTCGTGAATCTTGTCATCGGTGTCATACGGGAACAGCGCGAGGTCGGGATTGCGGCGACCGGCGGTGAGCGCGCCGTTGCTGGAGATGAACATCCAATGGTCCGCGCTGCTGACGATGCTCAGGAAAAACGGCCGCAACCGGTCGCTATGGGTGATGCGATAATACGCTTCGCCGTCCAGAAGGACCTGTCCGCCCTCCACTTTTCCTGTGTTGGACGGGACCCGTTTATTTCCGAGGAACATTTTTTTCATCCGGGTCCTCTTGGGGCGGGGATCAGGGCCGCGAGGCGACCGTGGAAGTTTTGGCCTCCACGTAGAAGGGGATGTTGGCGTGGGCCGCCTTGCCGCGGGGGTCCAGCACGTACGCAAACAGTCGGTAAGCACCGGGGCGGGAGGGCG
>Ga0209086_10002292_pt1 | contig 14998 bp, 15 predicted proteins | sample M_130207_XF_Meta_FD_187312 | JGI IMG/M metagenome (GOLD analysis project Ga0209086, IMG submission 187312) | Freshwater microbial communities from Lake Montjoie, Canada to study carbon cycling - M_130207_XF_MetaG (SPAdes) (version 2) | ecosystem: Environmental > Aquatic > Freshwater > Lake... | reverse complement strand
CAATCCAAATGTTTCACCGCATGGTAAATCTCCATGGAAAATCTGGCCGTGCTGATGGGACTGGCATTCCAAGCCAAGGCGGCTTGCGCTTGTGTCCTGGCCCACTCCTCTGCGTAGGCTTTCTTGGCCAATTCGCCTCGCTTTTCAATTTGGCCTTTTTGGTTGTTGGTTATGGCCGATTTGAGCGCCTCGATCAATGCGGGCATCGTGGCCTCGGCATCTGCAGGCATGGAGACATCGATTTCTTGGTAACGCTGAAAGTCCTGGTAATTCGCCTTGGTGATCAACTCAGCTGAATTGATGCTGATGAGCTTGGTACCAGGCTTGACTTTTGAGGCCTGTGTACCCGTGCCTTCATTCAAACCGTTGTCAGTGTATTGATTGACCGTGGCCCAAAAATCAGACAACTCCAAGCCCAAAATCACATCGGCATTGCCAATCACTGAAACTGGACTGCTCAAGTAATGGGTTTTTGGGAAATTCATGCGGCCGCCCTGATCCACGACACGGGCTTGCAAGAGCCCAGCCAACTCCACCAACAGGTCCACACCTTTGGGTGTTCTGGCACTGCGGTCCACGACGATCACAGGATTTTGTGCCTGCGCCAATAAGCGTGCAGCTTCCTTGACCGCGCCCGTGTCACCTTGAGGAGGGCTACTGGGGATGTACCTCGGAATGGTGGGCATGAAGCCGCCCTTTTCTTTCACCGGCTCTTGCTGCAAGGCGGCATCCAAAGAAAAAGCCACAGGGCCAAAGGGCGGGGTCATCGCAATTTTGTAGCCCCGAACCATGGATTGAGCAAAGTGCTGCAAGGACACAGGCGCATCGTCCCATTTGGTGTAGTCACGCACGATGGCACAAATATCTTGCGCCGAGTGAAAGGTTGGGACACCTGGTGGACGATAGGCCGCATCGGTATCGTTGCCCCCGATCACAATGACAGGCACGCGGTCACACCAAGCGTTGTACATGGCCATGGTGGCATGCTGCAAACCCACCGTGCCATGGCACAAAGACATCAAGGGCTTGCCAGAGGCTTTGAAGTAGCCATGCCCCATGGCGACACCCGACTCCTCGTGCATACAATTGATGTACTCGGGCAAGACGTTTTGACCGTAGTCAATCAAGGACTCATGAATGGCTCTGAAACTGGATGCACAATTGGATGGGATGTATTTGATGCCCAAGGTCTTGATGACATCGACCATGAAATCTGAACCGGCTTTGCCATGCACACGCCCGCTCATCTCATGGGGCATACCGCTTTCATTTTTAATGCCTTGGCCAGAAGGCGGCAGTGCAGACGGTTTCTTGGGCTCAGCGGGTGCTTTATCGGCAGCTTGTGCCACGCCAACAGTTGAAGCACTCATGACGCCTACTGCACCACTGGCAACCACGCTGTTTAAAAATTGCCGCCTGGCCAAGGTATTTTGCGTCTCTGGCCTAGGGTCTTGCTTAGGCGCTTGTTTTTGCTCTTGTTTCATGGGCTTCCTACTGGTTGGGTGTTCTAAAAATGGGGCTGGAACAATGCCCACTTTGCACCCAACAAAGATAACCAAAAATAAGCCCTTTGCGTACACGCATTTACCCTAGCCCAAGATGAATTTACCTACAATTGAAACGGTCCACCACCCACGCCAGCGACCCTTGAGCTTTGCGACATCCACTAGGAAAGACCTCTATGCAGTTTGAATCGGAAGCGATGAGCGCAGTTTTTGCTTTGCAAAAGGATTTGTGTAAGAAAACGCAAGCTTTGAGCTTTGAGCATCGGCAAGCTCAATTACAAAAGCTCTTGGACTTTGTCAGAAGCAAGCGAGGTCAAATTCAAACGGCCATCAACGCGGACTTTGAAACCAGAAGCGCCCACGAAACTTTGGCCGCCGAGATCATGACCAGCGCTCAAGAGATTCAACACACCCTCAAACACTTAAAGTCTTGGATGAAGGACACCCGTGTGGGTGTGCCGTATTGGCTCCAACCAGGCAAAGCCATGATCATGCACCAAGCTTTGGGCTGTGTGGGCATCATTGTGCCTTGGAACTATCCCCTTTATTTGGCCCTCTCCCCACTGTGTTCGGCCTTGGCTGCAGGCAACCGGGTGATGCTCAAAATGTCAGAACACAACCCGATTTTTTCTGCCTTCTTTAAAGAGGAGATGGACCTCATTTTCTCCAATGAGGAAGTGTATGTGGTGACTGGAGGGCGTGAAGTCTCTCAAGTGTTTTCTCGTCTGCCTTTTGATCACCTTCTCTTCACAGGGTCCAGCGCCGTAGGCAAAGAAGTGATGAAGGCCTGTGCAGCCAATTTAACGCCAGTTACTTTGGAGCTTGGGGGCAAGTCCCCTGCAGTTTTGACCCCTCAATGCGATGCACAAGATGCGGCCAAAAAAATTCTCTTTGGAAAGATGTGCAATGCCGGACAAACCTGCATCGCACCAGACTACGTCTTGGTGCAAGCATCTCAACGCGAAGAGTTTTTGATGCATTTGAAAGAGGCTTGTCAAAAACTCTACCCAAGCTTACAAAGCAACCCCGATTACACGGCCATCATCAACCGCGCTCAGCACTCGCGACTTCAAGCTTTATTGAGCCAAGCTCAAGGAGAAAATGCCCAAATCGTTGCTCTTCACAGCGAGAACTTGCACCCAGAGAGTCGAAAATTCGCACCCGTTGCGGTCTTACTTGACATGGACACGAAGCTTGATTTGATGAAAGAGGAGATCTTTGGGCCCATCTTGCCCATCTTGGCCTACCAAACCTTGCAACAAGCTTTGGACTTCATCAACGCAAAGGACAGGCCATTGGCCTTGTATGTGTTTGGAGAGCGTCCCGAGTTGATTCAAGACGTGTTGGACCACACCCTTTCAGGCGGGGTGAGCGTCAATGACGTCTTCAATCACCTCTTGAGCCCTGAGTTGCCTTTTGGAGGCGTCGGACACAGTGGCATGGGGGCTTACCACGGTAAAACAGGGTTTGATACCTTCAGCAAGAAAAAAAGCATCTTCAAACAAAGCGCTTACGCCTTGGGTGGTCTTTTTTACCCGCCCTTTGGGGGCTTGTTCAATCGAGTCATGAGGCACCTGATCGGCCATTAAATTAGCCAAGCAAACAGGCCAGGTAAATAGGCGAGGTTATTAGGCGAGGTAAATAGGCCAAGTAAACCGGCTATGAATGTAGGCCAAGAAAGAGCGTGAATCGCACCTCTTTTGCTCTATCGTTAACCCTGAGCGCCATCTCGAGAATTTGAGGTTCAATAGGGGGGTCTTAGAAACATCAATTTCGAATGTTTTTTTTACTCGGTCTTTCATCTGGAAATGGTCCTCTTTTAAAGAGGATTTTTTTTAAATGAACCCTTTCTCTTTTTAATCTTGATTTGATTCACCCATGCTTTGTTTTTCTTATTTCACTAAATCTTACTTGCTTGCATCGATTTATTTGAGTTTTTTACTCTCGCTCTCAATCGCTCAACCCTCTTACGCCCAAAGCACCTCAAATTATCCCAGCAAGCCCATTCAAGTCGTGGCACCTTCTACGGCGGGTGGTGGATTTGATTTGGTGGCCCGGGTCTTGGGCATCAAACTCTCTGAACAACTTGGACAACAATTTGTCGTTGAAAACAAGCCTGGCAGCGGTACGTTGATCGGGACTCAAACGGTTGCCAAAGCACCCCCCGATGGCTACCACATCTTGGTTGGCGGACTCTCCAACATCGCGCTCAACATGGGCCTGTACAAGCAACCCGGATACGATCCCATCACTGACTTCATTGCGCTTCGATTGGTGGTGAGCCACTCTTATACATTGATTGGCACCAAGAGTTTGCCAGCCAACAATTTAAAAGATTTGTTCGCCTATGCAAAGGCCAATCCTGGCAAACTCAATATTGGCTCAAGCGGTCCAGGGAGTGGTCAATTCATTTTGGCAACTCTCATTCGAAGTCTGGGAAATGTCGACATCTTGCAAGTGCCCTACAAGGGTGCTCAGCCTGTGTACATGGATTTGATCTCAGGTCGGGTGGATTTGTTTTTTGACAACTCCACCACCACGCGCTCTTATTTGGAGGCTGGACAGGTCAAAGGCATTGCCGTGTCCAGCAAGTCACGAGCACCCGACGCACCGGGCATTCCCACGCTCAAAGAAAGCGGCGCCATGGATTTGGAAATGGAGACTTGGTTTGGATGGTTTGTACCGGCCAAAACACCAGCGCCCATTGTTGAAAAACTTCGCTCAGAAATTGACAAAGCCATGACCCAACAAGATGTCCGATCTAGATTGCAACAAGGCAGTGGTCGTATTTTGCAAATGAACACCCAAGAAACTGAAGTTTTCATCAAAAGCGAAGTTGGCAAATGGACCCAATTGCTCAAGCAAGCAGGCATTTTTCCTGAGTAAATAAAGAAAAACAATCATGTCAGACACCTTTTATTTTCTAGAAAAACTAAGCATCTATGAAGTGGTTCAAAGTTGGGCCTTGTACCGAGATACGGGAGACTGGGAGGGTTTAAGGTCCACGGTCCATTCAGATGCGCACATGACGGCGACTTGGTTTGATGGCAGTTTTGAGGACTTCATCACAGCCGTTCAGGCGTCTTGGAGAAAAGGCTCCAAGAGCCAGCACTTTCTTGGAGGCACGGTGGCTCAAATCAATGGCAACAAAGCCATTGCCCAAACCCGCATGTCCATCATGGTCAGAGGCGCACTTGACAACCAAGTGGTCGACATCACTTGCACAGGACGTTTTTACGACCGCGTCGAAAAAAGAGATGGCAAATGGAAGATCTTAAAAAGAAACGTCATTTATGAGAAAGATCGCATGGATCTTCTCGACCCCAGCGCGCAATTGACGCTTGACCCCCATCGCCTGAACAAATATCCTGAGGGCTATCAACATCTGGCCTACTTGCAAAGCACCCATGGAGCCGATGTCAGTGTCCACTTGGCCACAGGCAGTGGTCCAGCATTGGACACCCTGGTCTTTGAGGCCCAAGAATGGCTCAACACCCCAATCGCTTCTTGACCCAAGCAGCCTTTGAACGCCAACACTTACCCAAATTTCAAAGCTTTCATTTTTTTCACCAAGGAGAACCATCCATGAAACTCTTTTCTTGCGCCTGCCAAGGACTTGATCATCCAAGCCACCTTTTATCTGGTCAGCCAAACCGCATCGACACGTCCAAACGTGGTTTTTTAACCGGCCTGAGCACGCTTGCGGGTGCTGCCGCTGGTGTGGGCAGCGCTGGGTCTCTTCTTTTTGCAGGCATGAACAGTGCTCACGCACAAAGTGCAGCCAAACCCCACCGCATCGATATCCATCACCATGTCGTACCACCCGCTTACGTCGATGCTGTGAAGAACCGCGAAGGTGTGGCTGCGCCCAAATGGAGCCCACAAGCCTCGATTGAAGACATGGACATGAGCGGCATCGCCACGTCTGTCGTCGCCTTGATTCAGCCAGGTGCTTATTTCAAGGACATTGAACTCGATCGCCGCTTGTCCAGAGAATCCAATGAATACGTTGCAAAAATGGTCCAAACCTACCCAGGCCGTTTTGGCTCCTTTGCCACGTTGCCTTTGATGGATGTGCCTGGCAGCTTGAAAGAAATTGAATACGCCATGGATACCCTCAAAGCCGATGGCATTGGCTTGATGACCTCTTACGGCACCAAGTATTTAGGCGACAAGCACTTTTGGCCCATTTGGGAAGAACTCAATCGCCGTGGGGCCGCCATTTATGTCCACCCCCTGATGCCTGAATGCTGCAAGAACCCCTTTCCAGAAGTCCCGCCCTCTGCGATTGAATATGCAACAGACACGACTCGCACGATCGCCAGCATGCTCTTTGGAGGTGCGGCCAACAAATTTCCCAACATCAAATGGATTTGGTCTCACAGCGGTGGCACGATGCCTTTCCTTTGGAGTCGCTTTACTCGCCAAGAGGTGGACATGAAAGAGAAGGCCAAGGAAGTCTTGCCCAATGGCGTTTTGGCTGAGGTCAAACGCTTTCACTATGACACCGCTCAAGGCCACCACGAGGGTGCAATGGCTGCACTCAGAGCACTCATTCCCACCTCCCAAATCATGTTTGGCAGTGACTTTCCTTACAGAAAAGGTGCAGAGGTCAGAGACGGCCTGGGCGCTCGCAGTTTCACGCCCGAGGAGAGAATGGCCATCGATCGCGGCAACGCTTTGAGAATCATGCCCAAGCTTAAAACGATTTAAAAGATTTAAACCAAGATCCTCTTATCCGAGCCCAAAGAACTCGGTGACAGCACAACAATGCCCTTCAAAGGGCATTGTTTCTTTGGGGGGACAAGAAGATTCAATCAAGGGTGATTTTTTGACTTTGGATCCACTCGCTCCACTGCGCGCGACCTTTCACAATCAACGCTTGAAAAGATGCTGGTGAGCCCTTGCTTGGCTCAGTCCCAAAAATTGCCAATTTATCAACCCCCTCATTTCAACTGACCTACAATCGAGAGCCATATTGCAGATTTTTTTTACGGATTGTTCAAAGGCAAGATGGCATTTACCACCAGTGATCAAATCAGTCCATGGAGAGCTTTGCTGCGCTCCTTGTGCACGGGTGCATGCTTGGTTTTGAGCCTAGGGACAAGTGCCGAAACAAGAAAGGAGCCAGCTCCTTCAAATGCCTCGCAAAGCAACGAGCAATGCATACCCGCTGCAGCCGCTTACCATGATGTCAATGCAGCCATGCTGAAAGCCATTTTGATGGTGGAGTCTGGCCTCAATCCTTGGGAAGTCAAAAAAAACAGCAACGGCACCTTGGATGTGGGCATGGCAGGCATCAACTCCATTCATTTCAAAGAAATTGCGAAATTCGGCATCGCCCCTGAACAGCTCTTGGATGCCTGTGTGGCAACCTATGTCGCCGCATGGCATCTGAAAAAAGGAATTCGTCAATATGGCAATACTTGGTTTGGTATTGCGGCCTACCATTCGGTGACACCCTACTTCAATCATCGCTACCAAATCATGGTGTACAACCAATTGGTCAAGAACAAGTCCATCAACGGACAGCTCTTAAAAGTGCCGGCACTCCAACCTTAGGGCCCAAAGCATGCATCGCCTAAGCATGCATCGCCTTGGCTTGGCTTGACATGTCCATGCGTGCAATGTGCGCTGCTCGGGTTTTAATTTACAACTTGCAACACGAAGGGTATTCCCTCGATCAGTGTTTACCGAGGGTACAAGCAAGGAATTTCAGGGGTAAACTTTTAAATTATTTCTCAACCCCCAAGATCTCAAGCCGCCATGACTCAAACCCCACCCAAACCCAAGCTTCACCAAGTCACCGCTGAAAATGCGATGCAGTCTTTGGGAGAGTGGCCGATCCAAAAGTTCCATGTCTCTCACTTGGCAGACGCTCAGTTCAAAGGCGAAGGCCTGCGTCCCTATATCGTATACCGAGACCTCGGCGCCAAGGAGGCGACTGGAGGACTCGTTGATGCCCACATCAATGCCAGAGGTCGACCCTTTGACAAGGAGGCCGTGACAAAGCGGCATTACCACGATGTCAAATTCCAAATGGTTTATGTTTTAAAAGGTTGGAACAGGGTTGAATTTGAAGGCCAAGGCGAATTCATGATGAAAGAGGGCAGTTGTTGGATTCAGCCCGCTGGCATCAAACACACGGTGCTTGAGTATTCGGATGACTTGGAAGTGCTTGAGATCATCATCCCAGGGACATTTGACACGGTGAACGTGAACGAGCCACCCGGATTTGACTGACCAAGGAGCCTAGCCCACTAATTTGGCATCAAAGTCCATGGCCGCTTTGGTCAGTGCGCCCAGCAAATACGATCCATCGCTGCCGCCAGTAAAAATCTTCGCACCCATGGCACGCAGCTGATCCGCCAACTCGTGCCCCGCCTCACCCACCACAAAATGTTTGCCCGCGCTCTGCGCGGCCTTTGCCGCTTTGAGTGTTGCCTGGGTCACCCCTGAATGTTGGGTTTGTCCCGGCACGCCCAGCTCAAAACTCAAATCCATGGGGCCCATCATCAATGCATCCACGCCAGGCACGTTGGCAATGCCTTGGGCGTTTTCAACACCCAGGGCAGTTTCAATCATCGCAATCACAAAGACAGCGTCGTCTCGCTCTTGCTTTAAAGTTGGTGCAGGTGCCTTGTGATAAAGGGACGCAGCGCTCAATGCGGCCATGCTTCTCTTGCCCAAAGGGGGATATTTACACATCTGAACGGCCTTTGCGGCCTCTTGTGCATCACTGACATGCGGGAATATGATCCCAGTGGCTCCTGCATCCAAGATGGGCCCCACAAGAGACACGCAAGCCTCGGGCACCCTGACCCATGAAATCAAACCATTGGACGTCGCGGACAAAGAAAGGTCTGAGATCTCACGCAAAGAGAAGATACCATGCTCAGCGTCTATATAAAAGCCATCGAACCCGGACTCTTTGACCAAATAAACAATGTCAGCGGTTTTGATTTGTCTTAAAGAGATGATTTTGACAAACCCATTTTTTTTCAAACGTTCACTAAAACTATTGTTCATATGCCCTTTCATTCATTGCGTTAAAACCAATGCAACACCTTCATGCAGTCTGAGGAGGTTGATAACCTCGATTTGCAAACCCCGCATCCACCGTAATGACGTGTCCGGAGATGGCGCCAGCCTTGGATGAACAAGCAAAGGTGACGACATCGGCGACTTCCTCGGGCGCCAGCAAATGTCCTCTAGGAAACTCCCGCGTCAACTCTCGCCAGCGCTCCTCGCTACCGAGTTCCAAGAGAGCACGTTTTTTGAGAGACCTCTTGGACTTCTCGGTCTCTACCCATCCAGGATTGACCCCCAAAACACGCACGCCATGATCCATGCTGACACTGCCCAAGGTTTTGGTGAAAGCGACCAAAGCGGCGTTGCCCATTGAGCCAGCGACATACGCATACTCTAGTTTTTCAGCGCCAATGCCAATGACATTCAGTATCACCCCTGCTTTCTTGTCAACCATATAGCGGTAGACCTCACGGGTCAAATTGATGTAGCCAAAGATTTTCAGCTCCCATCCACTGCGCCAAGTTTTTTCATCCAAATTCAACAAGGTGCCTCTAGGTGTATTGCCCGCATTGTTGATCAAAATATCCACCTGAGGGCACTCGCCCATCAACATCTCAACGGCGTTCGCTTGAGTGATATCAATTGCATGGGGCGTGACTTGAACGCCATAGGTTTGGGCAACTTCCAGGGCAACTGCACGGAGTTTTTCTGGCTCCCGTGCCACCAAGTGCAAGTCACACCCTTCTTGCGCCATTGATTTTGCAATGGCCAGACCGATGCCTTGAGAAGCACCCGTGATCAAGGCGAGTTTTCCTTTGAGCTCAAGATCCATAGAGTCCTTTTTCCTTTTAAAAATTAGACCTTGATCTCCCTCAGCCCACAATGGGTCTGAGTTCAATCAAATCAGGACAACAACCCTCAGAGGATGACAATGCATAAAGCGCAGCGTTGGCCACATCTTGAGCGGCAATGGGCTTGAACGCTCGACTGGCAATGGCTTTAAGCACCTCAGGATGTGTGATGGCACTGCGCATTTCGGTATCCACCATGCCAGGGGCAATTTCAGTGACTTTGATCAGATCTTTTTTCAACTCCAACCTAAAGCCCTTTGCCAATGCCGATAAAGCATGTTTGGTTGCAGCGTACACCACCGAATGCACATTCACATTGCGTGCAGCAAGGGAGGTGATAAAAATCAAATGCCCCGAACCTCTTTTCTTCATCTGCTCGGCTATGGCCCGGCTCACGTCGTAAGCGGCAACCACATTGATGGCAAACATGTGCTCACACTCGTCGGTCGTCACCTCCAACACAGGTGCATAGGTCAGGGTGCCGGCATTGTTGATCAAAATTTGGGCGCTTGAACTCCACTCAACAAGCTCTTTGACAAAGCTGCGCTCTCCCAGGTCCCCCGACATGTAGGGTGCTTGAACGCCATGGGATTGGCACTCAGATTGAACCGCTTTGAGCTCAACTTCTTTTCTGCCCGTGAGATAGATATTCACTCCGGCACGAGCCAAGGTCAGGGCACAAGCTCGACCTATACCTGCACTGGCTCCGGTGATCAAGGCCCATTGGCCCTTTAAATTTGGATGGGTTTGCATGAAAGAGACTCCTTAGTCTGGAATACCAACAGGGGGCTCGTTTAAATTGATCGTATCGTAATTGGCTGGAATGATCACCTCTAAAATTTCCAAATCATCTGAAAACCCGAGCACGGTGTGTTTGATTTTGGGAGGCTGCAGCCAACAACTGCCCTCTTTCATTAAAAACTCTCCCTTGCCTTCGAATTCACTTCTCACCCAACCTTTGAGCACATAGACCATTTGGTAATGAACATTGTGAAAGTGTCGATGCGCAATTTCTTTTGCATCATAAGGCTTGGCTCTTTTATTGACATGCACATCCACCATCCCACCTGTGGCCTCGATCATGCCCATGTCACGGGACAAAGCCCAAGGCCTAAAGCCATCGGTCTTGAACGAGTCTTTCTCTAAATGACTGACATGAAAGGCTTGCTCAGGCCAATCAGGGTAGTCGCTTGCTTTTTTTTCTGCTGGGTAATCTTGCTCTTTAAAAACCTTGAATTCTCGGTCTTTTGTATTTTTCATCGCCAACTGCTCCTGTGTACAAAGTTAACTTCAATATGATAAGGTCCAACGCTTAAATTCAAATAGGGGAACCCCCTGTCAATCAAAGAGACGACGCAAGCCTCTAGAGGAGCTGCGCCAAAGAATTTCTGAACGCTCGCCAACCCCAGCAAACGCTTTGTATGAAGCTTCAAGTGTGGCTGCACTGGCGCTTTTTTTTCTGTACTTTAACGGGAGCAAGAAACATGACGGGCACACCCCTGCCAATGGATGGAGGCTGGCAAGCCAGGGCCTAGAGGCCTTGGGCACGGGTGCCAGAGTTACTCAGGTTTGATTTTGGCAAACTTGGCCACGTCCGACCACACCTGCAAGTCATCTCGAATCAGACGCATGAACTTTTGAGGATTGCTGCTGCCGTCCAGAACATTGGCCGTATTCAATAACTTCTCTTGCACCTCGGGTTTTGCCAAGACTTTGTTAAAAGCCAACGCCAAGCGGTCTGTGATGGGCTGGGGCAAGCCTTTAGGCGCAAAAATACCATTCCAGTAACTTGCATTGAAGTTGGGGTAACCCAATTCCTCCATGGTCGGTATTTCTGGAGCAATCGTGAGACGCTCTTTGCTGGCCACCGCCAGGGCTTTCACCCGACCGTCCCGCGAGGGCGGCAGCGCTGTAGAGGCCACGGCGAAGTAAAAGTCGACTCTGCCTGCGATCAGCTCAAGCATGGCCTCTGGTGAACCTTTTGTGGGCACCTGTGTGGCTTTGATTCCGGTTCGCGCTCTAAAGAGCTCTGCAGCAAAATGCGAAGGACCTCCATGACCCGTAGATGAGTAAAACATATTGCCTTGTCTAGCCGTGGCCAGGGCGACCAAATCTTGAAGCGTTTTGACATCCAGTGCGGGATTAGAGACCAAGACCATGGGCGAGCTAAAGACGTGGACGATGGGTGTAAATGCCTCAGGCATCTTGTAAGGGGTTTGCGTGCCCATGGCAGCCAGCATGTTCATCGCTGCAGAATTGAAAAGCAGTGTATAGCCGTCGACTGGCGCATTGGCCACAAACGCCGAGCCCAAAGCCCCGGCGGCACCCGCTTTGTTTTCAACCACAATGGGTTGCCCGAGCTCATCTTTTAAAGCATCTGTGATGCGCCTCATGACAGTATCAATTGCACTCGATGGCGGCCAAGCGATGATGACTTTGATGGGCTTGTTGGGGTAGTCGGTTTGAGCAAAACTGATCCCTGGCCATGCAGAAATCAAAATAAGGATGGTTTTAAATATTTTAAAAATCATGCGCAAACTCTCCCTTGGAAATAGATTGACTGAACTTTGGACCGAGTCCAAGGTCAAGTCAATCGGGATAGTCCCACTTATAGATAGAAAGACCCTCATAATGTCAAAAAGCCAAATTTAGCGTTTCGGCTTGAGTGGCAAAACCGAGTTCAATGCAAACCCCTCACCACTTAAAACCTTGAAGGTCCTTAAGTTCTCAAACTCACCCAACATGGTGGGCGATGTGGTGTGATTTTGCGTCAAGAGTTGAACCAAGGCCTCAATCTTTTGACCCAAAAGATCCAAATCGCGTTGCACTTTTAACTCATGGTCTTCAACGGTGGGCAGCGCTTTTTTCTTACCAATCGAATGATCCTTTTGATCTTTCTTGCCCTTGCCTTGATCAACTTGCTCAAAAGCGGGTTCAGGAATTTGAGACAAGGCCTCTTCTAATTGATCGACACGCATTTGTTGTGCATCGTGGATTTGTACTTTTAAATCCAAATACGCCTCGTAAGCACCGTATAAATGGTGCGCGATCTCTTTCTCAGACGCCATGATGAATGATTCCAACTGTTAAAAAAAATGACTTCCATTAAGCCCTCTTCAGAATAACAAAAAAATCTCTCTATGGGGTCTTCTCCCAACAAAAAAACCCCCAAGTACAAGCGTAACTTGAGGGTTTTGAGCCCAAAAAGACTTTTTTTAACCGTTAAGCAGGTAAAAGTACTTGTCGGTTGTATTTTGGACCTATTTTTTTAAGCCTCTGGCCGCTCAGGGCTTGGCATGAGGAATCTTGAACACATGCTCTGCATTGGTCTGGAAAAAAGCCAATTTGTCGGCATCAGAAATGTTCATCTTGTCCAAGAATCCCACTTCCTCAGGGGCGTATTGGTAAGGATAGTCCATCGCATAAAGGACGCGATCCACGCCCAGGAAGTCTTGGCTGAACTTGATCGCAGGCTCCCAAGCCACACCAGAGTTGGTGATGAAGAAGTTGGACTTCAAGTACTCGCTTGGTTTTCTGAGCGTGGGTTGAATGGCCTCATAGCGCTTGGACTTGACCGTCGCATTGTGCATGTAATCCAAACGGTAGGCCCAAAATGGAAGGGCCTCACCCATGTGACCGATGATCATTTTCAATTTGGGAAAGCGATCAAACACGCCTGCAGTAATGATGCGAAGCGCGTGAAGGCCAGTCTCGACACCAAAGCCATAAATAGCGCCATCTAAACCCGCTTCCAAGAAAGGCTTGATCATGTCTTTGGGCAGAGAATTGGGGTGCAGATAAATGGGCGTATCGTGGGCCTCAGCGGCTTCAAAGATTTCCCAGAATTTGGGGTCAGACAAATACTCACCATGCGTGTGCGAGTTGATCACCACCGAATGCATGCCCAACTTATTGACGCCACGCTCAATCTCTTTGGCTGCAGCGTGCGGGTCTTGAGGGGCCACCGTGATCATTCCGACAAACCGTGTGGGATGGCGCTTACACGCTTCAGCCAAGATATCATTGGCAACGGGCGCAAATGCCACGGCAGTTTCTTTGTCCATGATCTGCACACCCGGAGAGGTCAAGGCAATGACTTGCACATCCACACCGGATTCGTTCATGTGGCCCAAGCGAACCTCGTCCAAGTCTTGCAAGCAACGCATGATGTGCATGGCCCGATCACTGGGACTGGACATGTAAAAGCCCATCAAATTCGCAAAACCAATATCGGTATTGCCTTTGGCCAATATTTTGTTATAGATGTCAAGCATCTCTTTGGGAGCAAACGCCTCCTCAGTGGCGATGCGACGATAAGGGACTTTTGCGGGAGCGGGAATTGACATTGGATACCTCTTGAAAATTTACAGTATTCTATGATAAGCCAGACGTGTTTTCTCTGGGGAATGTCCCTGATAGACCCAAACGCTGCAAAAAAAATCAATTGACTTTTCGTTTTTGAAATTGTGGCTGGGCTTAAAATTACCCCACAAATTCAACACTCTTTAAGTTCAAACATGAAAGACGCACTCATTGGCTTTGATGTTGGCGGAACGAAAATAGAACTCGCCATCCTGACCCCGCAAAGCGAGGTGCTGTGGCGCGAGCGTTTGCCCACCCCCCATGAGGACTACAAAGCAACGCTTCAAACCATTGAGCGTTTGCTCGCGCGCGCGCTTGAAAAACTCAATATACCCAAACCACAGCGCATTGGCTTTGGCATTCCAGGGTGCCTAGATCCGCAAACGCAACGGGTGCGTGGCGCGAACTCCCAGGTCTTGAATGGCCAAGCGCTCAAAGAAGATTTGCAAGACCTTTTGCAAACATGCGTCGTTTTAGAAAACGATGCCAACTGCTTGACCTTGAGTGAAAGCGTCGATGGCGCTGCCCAAGGCATGCCCATGGTGTTTGGGGTCATTTTGGGAACCGGTTGTGGAGGGGGTGTGGTCTTTCATGAAAGGGTTTGGACTGGCGCCAACCACCTTGCTGGGGAATGGGGGCACACGCCCTTGCCGCTTGCGGGTCTTCAAGAAGGCCGCAACAAGACTTGTTGGTGTGGCGCACTCAACTGCTTGGAGGGCTGGATCAGTGGACCTGCCTTCCAAGAGGAGCACCAGAGGTCTAGTGGCCAAGACATGACTCCAAGCTCAATCATTCAAGCCATGAGACAAGGCGATGAAAGGGCTCTTGAAAGTTTCAATCTCTATGTTGACCGACTCGCTAGAGGTTTGGCGCAAGTCGTCAACACCCTAGACCCCAGTTGCATCGTCTTGGGTGGCGGCATGAGCAATGTGCCCGAGATCTATGCCGCTTTGAGAAGTCAAATTTTGAACTACACCTTCACGCGCCCTCTTCAAACGCTGATCCTTCAAGCAAAGCACGGTGACTCCTCGGGTGTCAGGGGTGCTGCGTGGTTGAGTCGCACCAGCTTGCACACCTAACGATCTTCTTACACTGAGGACATCTGCTTAAAAAAAGGGGGCGTTAACCAAAGGCGCTCAAGGTCTTGCCACCAGCCTCAACAGGGTGGGCATGAATCAAAATCACCGCCATCACGCAAGACTCGGTCCCACGGTTGATCCAATTGTGAACCGTGCCCCTTTGGACCAT
>Ga0209086_10002287_pt1 | contig 15022 bp, 19 predicted proteins | sample M_130207_XF_Meta_FD_187312 | JGI IMG/M metagenome (GOLD analysis project Ga0209086, IMG submission 187312) | Freshwater microbial communities from Lake Montjoie, Canada to study carbon cycling - M_130207_XF_MetaG (SPAdes) (version 2) | ecosystem: Environmental > Aquatic > Freshwater > Lake... | reverse complement strand
TTGGGGTTGGGGTTAGGAATAACTGAAGAACCTTTTTTAATAAAGTATATTTTCTTTGAGGAGTTAGGGCAATCCTTTTCTGCGTAATCAACATTGACAGTACCTCTACTTTTTACGGTATCAAATTCATCTTTATTAACACTTTTCCAATATCCACCTGACTCATACGCATCTTTAGTACTTTTACATGGGTCAATACCACATTTTTCAGGAAACTTCGTTCTAGCCCAACTTAAATCACAAGTCATTAGAGGTATCCACTCAGCCTCAGGTTTTTGTGTTATATTTTTTCGTACGCAAAAATCCCAAATTTTTCTTGTGGCAACATAAGACCCAAAATTCTTTCTTTCAAAAGTATGATAGTCTGGATATTTTTTTTGAAAATCTGCATCATTAAATTTTCCTTTAACTGCCGTGTATATTTTAAGTCTATTTTGTTGTGACATAATTTTTTATTAATTTAAACCTTCTAATTCAGATGCTGGTAATGGTTCTAATGAGTTATCTATATTATCACTATTTGGACTTTCAGAATTGGTTTCCTCTGACCCACTTGATTCATCAAAGTCTTTCGTTGTACCAAAATATTTTTTACCATAACCTAAAAGTCCCATAATTGTTCCACCACTTAGTAAAAATAAGATAATCACAGTAATTGTGGTGTTTTGGATATTACCAAAGGCAAAAGTACTTACTTTTTGTAATAACTTCTTAATGTAACTTGGATTAGCCTCAGCAAATTGTTTTGCTGTTGCATTACTCGATAGTTCATCAGTTATTTGTTTTGCAACTTTTAATTTTACTTGTTCGTCAGTTAGCGTGCCATCTAACATTGAAATTAACGTTTTTTTCATATTTAGTTTTTGTTGGGATGTTAACAGTTTAAATATCTCATTCGACTCCAACCATTTAATAAGATTCTGTTGTCTTACATTTTTTGCCGTTAATTCAGCTAATTTTTTGTCCGCCTCTTCCATTTCTTTCTTTAATTGTGCGGTTAATTCATCAGCCGCCTTAGATCCACTTGTAGCACCAGTATCAATAGTTGGTTTTAATTTGTTAGCACCAACGGATTCTATACTCTTCTTTTGTTCTGCAAATTGTTTTCTAAGTTGGATTAAAGAATCTGGTGTTGGAACTCCTTTAGAGCTACCCGCCACTATCTTATCATCTAAAAGTTTAATAACATCATCAATGTCATCAGAAAGACCCGGAGTTGATAAGTCCATATCACTAATTGCTCTTAATACATCATATACGTCAGGACTAAATAACTTAGATGCTTCTAAATTTTTAATACTACTTTCAGCCGCCTGTTTTGCCATTGTGGCAACTTTTGATTCTATAGATGACATGATTTTTGGGTTTTTTCTGATATACCCAAGTATTGCTTCCTCACTAACATCATCTATACTACTAACACCCGCTTCGGCAGCTGCTTTTTTAACTAAATCATCAGAATTTTTAACACCTATTGCCGTAAATTCATCAGCTAAAGAATCTAAATCCAAATCATCTACTGTTTTCCCAACGATATTATCAATATAACTATCAGTGTATCCTAAAGATTTTAAAATCATTCTAAATCATTCTAGTTCTGGCATCAATAACCCCCTCGGTTATTATTGATAACCCCATTATCTCTCTCATTCTATTTAATTCTGAGAGAACTTGTTCATTAAGTATCTTTTTCATAATGTTTTTTTTTTATAAATAGTAGTTAAAATGAAAAAAAATTACACATTAACTTCATTTCCGTTTATTTTAATTTTTGTATTCCCGTCTGTTGAAAATTCAATTTCTCCATTTTCTTTATTTTTAGTTTGAAATGTCCATTTAGTTTCACTTGCCGTATCTGTCCATGACTCAACTTCAACCCCTAATTTACTAATCAATAACGATAAGGCTTCCGGTTCTGTCAAAGTTGTTACTTTGGATATGTCTCTTAAAGTTTGTCTTTTAGCCAATCGAAACTTAAAAACACTCTCATCGACAGATGTATAAATGTCTGTCATTATCTCTCTTTGTTTTTCGGTTTCAGATTCTAATTTAGGTTGTATTAAATTTTCTTGAACCACATTACTTTCAATAACCTGATTGATCATATCAGGATTATTATCGATAGTACTAATAAACACATCATCAATTTGTTGTTGTAGCATTTGAGGACCTAAACCTAAATCAACTTGTAATCTAGCCAAGGAATTAAAGTATTCATTTTTTGCAATCGCATCTTGCATTTGTTTAGTAATCTTTTCTGCAGATTCAGGTGATATTCCTTGATTAACTAAATGATTGTAACCTTTTAGAAACGAAATTGTCATACCAAAAATTGGAACTCCAGCTCTAATAAATTGTGGTATAATTCCTTTACCTGTAACGACATTAACATTTTGTAAAACAGTATTTGCAACTTTACCTATTGTTGTATCAGGTTTTTTCGCCAATTGTTCTACAATAACATCAGAATTTTGTTTTAACACCAATTTTATACCTTTTTCTAATACCGGACCATTTGCTTGTTTTGAAATGTCCTCCATCGTTTTCAAGAATATCATTTGTCCTTCGGGTGATAATGTTGCCAAAAAATTCGCAGTTGCAGTTTCGCTTTGTGCAATTGCTTTATAACCGCCAGATTCACCCATTTTTGCAACTATTTCTTTACCTATTTTTTCACTTGCACTTCTTGATACTTTCCCCGTTTTAAATAATCTTGACACTGCGGGTAACTCAGTAAAAAATGGTAAAAAACTAAAAACCAAACCTAAAATTGCATCATCATAATTTCCTCTTTCATAATTATAAGCCGTTGGTAATGCCATTAATCCAGCCTCAATTAATGAACCAACAATAGGCGTTAAAATAGATGTTGATCCACCAAAATATGCGGTCTCTCCTAAGGTAATTACTAAACTACCTAATCTAAGACCTAAACTACCTGCTCTTGCGGCCGCTAGTAATGCGGTTGCCGCACCTGCAGTTAAAAATCCTGCGGCAATACCTATTGTAAGTTCTATCGCAATACCCCATCCTGAATCCCACCAATTATCGAATTCTGAATCTGGATTGGCATCTACATTTGGGTCATAAGATCTTAATTTTCCTTTTTCACCACTTGTCGATGGTTTATAAAAGAAAACTTGAGGAGGATTCAAGGTTAAATAAAATTCCCATCCCGCAGCACCTGCAGTACATTGTCTCGACGCTTCTTCACCAGATATTGTTTTACCATTAATAATCACCGATTGTGATAACCTTAGAACTACTGAATAACTTTTTAGTGTTTTTGGATTGGTAAATGCATATACGTAACCTTTGTCAGTGTGTAGTTTGGTCCAATTCGAATCAGGAAGACAATATTTTTTATTGTCTTTTGTGACGTACTTTCTTCCAATTGGAGCCTCAGACCCATTATCTAATTTATCACCATCAACAAATGATGTCACATTCATTCCTGAATCCGCAAAAAACTTTTCAAAATCACCCTCTCCTTTGAATTGTTTTATGTCTGGTGCGTTCGAAATAGGATTGTAAACTATCGGTACTTTATACCCGGCTAACATCACTGGATATTTGGTACCTTCACCTATTTCTATTGTTTTCCAATCTTCAAAAGTTCCCGGTTGTGTTTTTTGTTTTTTAAGCTCTTTACTATCTCTACTTGCCAAATAACGTTCATATGCGGTATCTTGTTCAAAAATTAAAGAATTGTCGTTATCGTTATAATTCATTAATTTTTTCATTCTACGTAACTCAGTAAGTAATTTAATGTCCATATTCATATTATTTAAAATTGTACAAAAAATGTACTTTCACCTCCAGTATCGTCACTTGAAGTTTTTTTATCAGATGACTCTTCTCCTGTTGCAGATTTCGATGTTGCCGAATCTTTATTAATTTTTGGTTTAATGTTTGACGGATTATATGGAATTGATCCACATACTCTTCCTGAAACCCTAGGTCCTGCAAAATAACCCAAAAACAAAATTTGATCGGGTCTTAAGATTGCAGTTTTAGGTCCCTGTTTTTCTGTATATTGAAAACATGGTGTGTATGTATTTCCGTCAAACTCAATTTTGCTAATAGCCCCATCTTTACAATTAGTTATAAGTACGGACATCTTGTAAGTTGCAACACACTGCTCAAAATTTTCAAAACCATATGGTTGTAACATGTTGGTATCTTTTAATGTATTACATATATAATCTATTGATGAACTCTGCCATGTATCTTTTCTTGTGTTGTAATAATTTGAACAACTTTCAATTCTTGTAATTTTAGCTGTTGTTGGGACTTTTAAAGTCGATCCATTATATGACATATCAGACTTTAAATCTAATTCAACTTGTTTTTCTACGCTAACAACGCCTTTCCCGCAACATTCGGACTTAAATTCCAAACAATTTGTATTATTTGTACATTTACAAGTTCCGTCTCTCCATTTACCTAATTCAGGGTATTTAACACTTCTAACTGATCCTTCTTGGAATTCGGTTAATTTTGTACTTAAAGGTATGCAAGATTCTTTTAAATGTCTTTTATTCTCATTCAAAGTTGAACGAGTATCGTAAAACATTTTTGTCAGAATGTATTTTCATTTGTGCTCATAATAAAGTATTTGCTTTTCCTCGTGTTATTTTGTACAATGAACTCCAAGTTACCTTATCGTCTATTTGATTTGCCATACCTCTTGTTAAACCCGTTTCCCACTTAGTTACGGTTGGGTATCCTTGTCCCCCTGTTGCTGTTGTTGATCCCGCAGCATCTTGCTCACCCAGTTCTTTATTATTATCAACTATGGTATAATGATTAAAAAAGGATATTAATTCGTCGTAATTCATTTTTTTATAAATACTTCTTGTGTGAAAAAAAAATATTCGTATATTTGTAAAAAGAAAGTAAAACTATGAAAAGATTATTATTTGTATTTGTTGGTGTATTGGTTTTGTCGTCATGTGTTAAATATGCCGAACCTAAATCATTAAGTTTAAGTGGAGAATATGTTATTGACAAAATTGTTTATGACAATAGAGATAACGACAATTTAGATTATGTGTATTATCCTGGAGATCTATACGTAAATCCAAGTGAAACACTTCCTTTAGACACGATCAAAGTTGGTTTAACTAGAATTGCCATGGACTATTCAACAATCTACATGAAACCTGTTGATTATGCAAATGGATCAACTACATGGACTGAAGAATATTTTTATTTTGTACATGGTCAATATAGCGCATATGATTTGGGTTATATCCAATTTGACTATCAAGGAACTCGTCGTACATGGAAAATTGTGGATGACGGAATGGAAAGTTTAGTTTTACGAACTTCAGGTAGCTATGATAATGGTGCTAATAGTAGTGGTGAAAGTACAACTATGTTTTTAACACGAGTTGGTCCTTAAATAAATTCTGACTTTGGTAACTTTTCTGGATTTACAATGTAATATTCATTCATAAAAGACATTAGAACTTCTTCATCTACTGATTCGAAATCAGACCAATCATCATCTTCGTAATCGTCATCAGTAAATTCGTCAAGAATATCTAAATCATTTGAGATTATGTTATATCCGAATGTTTCTGCTTCTGTTAGATCAAAAATATCGGATCTAAATACCTCTTCTGAATCTTTTGTTAATCTAAAATTTACCTCTATTGTTTTTGTGTTTTCGTGTAAATAATAAAATATTAACTCTTGAATTTCCATTTTAGTTATATTTTTTAAATCTTTTGAACATGTCTAAAGACTCGTTTAATTTTTCTTTAAACTCATCAACAACTTCATCATCAACTTCTTCATAAACATCATCCATAGGACCTGACATAAAATCATCTAACTCCTCAATGTCGTATTCATATTTCATTGGCTCTTCATCTATATCATCCTCAACACCAAAAACAAACATTGTGTCTTCATTAGAATCCTCATCACCAAAAGAATTACCTAATGAAATGTACTCTTCTTCATCTTCATTTGGTGATGGGTAAGTATCGTGATATAATTTGGTATTTTTTTTCATCGTTGTAGGCAAACTATCAAGATCTACAGTACCATTCTTTAAATCCATAGGACCATCACCGATTCTATCCAACATATTTTCGTTTATACCAACGTTTTTATATTCAGTCACCTTACCTGTGTTTGAAACCGTGATTCCTCCTTTATCATTCGCCAAATCCTGTACGTATAAAGGATATTGGTTACTTTCTTGATTATATCTTGTAACATAACCATCGTACAGACTTTTATGTTGATCTAAAATATTATCTCTTTCTGCTTTACTTACACTAAAAAAATATTGTGCCATAATTTCTTTTGTTTATAAATATCAATGTTTTTTCATTTTTAATTTATCATACTATAATACCATTAAAACTAAACAATTTATTATTATTTGATATTTATAAACATGGATTTAATTTTGAACGAAAGTCAGTACAAAAAAATAATTTTAGAGTCTTCTCAAAACAAATATAAAAACGAAATAGAAGATAATAGTAATATAATACAAAAAATCGTTGGGGGCATTAAAAAAGATTTTAAATTAGACGTTAAATTTATATTAACTTGGAGTGTCCCTATTGGAGGTTTAATAGGCCCTGTTTATAAATCAATTCATGGTGAAATTCCAGATTTAAGTGATAGAGAATTGTCATTAATTGCGTTGGGAACAATTTTGTCGTTTTTTTATGAAAATTCTGCTCTTCTTAAAAAAGTTTTAATTTTAATAAGAGACAACGGATTAATTAACGAATTTAATCTTATGTTATCTAAAACCGAAAATTTAAAAAACACGTTTTCAGAATTTTTAAACAGTATTAATGTTACAATTAACCCAATCTTAAATGTGCTATCATTTACGTTTTTTTTAGGTGTGTTGGGTGCGATTCACGAATTGGCCAAAAAAGGTTTTGATATTGATCATATAAAACCAATTATTTTAGGTTTGGCGGGATATTTTGGGGTTAAGATGTCTAAAAACACAATGTCTGAAGTTATTGAAAAAATGATAAAGAGATTCAAAAAAATAAAATAAGTTAGTTTTCTCTATAGTAATCCAATATTTTATTGATCACAAATTCGGTATCTTCTTTATCCATTTGATGTATCATTTCATGAGTGTTAAACCAGTGTCTTACGGTCTTTTCAAATGGTTCATTTCTTAATTTAGATAGACGTTTAAACCCATAAACTTGAGCGTCAATTTCATGGGGTTGTGTATAATATACTTTTGGATCTTCGGTTGATAGTTCACCTTCATTATCAAAATCAAACATACCTGTGGAATGCTGATCAATGTGTCTTATTTCGTGTGCAATAATTTCATTGAGTTCTCCCACAATATCGTACAACAATTTTATTTTTTTCTCAGGGTTATAAACTATTGTAATTGCAATTATTTCATCATTATAAAAATAATCAGCGTCTATTATAAAATCTTCGATATCATCATCAGGAAATATAGTTAGCTCTATTACAAAAATTGTATCTAGTTTATCAAACATATATATTTGATTATCTTCATCAAAATATTCAGGTAGGTAAAATTCACCTTCTTCTTCGTTTTTATATACTTTGATTAAGTCAGAAACAATATCTCTTACAATAGACCTTCTTTTGCTAACCTCATTTAAATTAACCTTTTTAAGTTCAATATATTTGTTCATATAATATAAAATTACCAAGTTTTACAAGCCCAATATCTTGCTTTCCATCTCGGACCAGGATTGTCACAATTGTGTCTTGCTCTAAAAGATTTTCTTCTTGCAGGATTATTCTTTTTTATTAACATTCTTTTTCCTTTAGCCGATTTCCCGCCAAAACCAAAATTTACTTTAACAACGTTACCTTTGTCGTTTTTTACATATACTTTGAATTTTTTTACGTCTCCTTGCATTATTTTACCAAGTTGGACTTTTCTACCTTGGTATTCCGCTTCAGATAAAAAACTTCGATCTTCCACGGGTACTTCTAAATAAATAACCTGACCATTTTCGAGAATAACTTTTTTTCCCAAATCTGATTCTACAATGTAACGATCTTCATCGTTTAGATCGATTAGATTTTTATTATATAAATTTCTCACCTCATTAATCAGTTCGATAAAAGATCTTGAATATTCTTTGAATACGTTTTCTTAATCAGTTCGATAAATGAACTTGAATACTCTTTGAATACGTTTTCGCATAATGGAATATTTTTGTCTAAATGATATTTAAGTTTGTCAGAAACTTTTACATTACCTTTCAACCTCATCGGCTGGTTAATCATTTCCATTAATACTTTTCTAATAATTTTTTCAACCATAATTACATAATTAGATATTTATTAGTATAAATAGTGTATAAACTTAATAGTTATTAGATATTTATTTTAAAAAAACTTCTATATGAAAAAATTTATATTAAAAGAGTCTGAATTAATTGATTTGATAGGAAAACTAGTCAAAGAAGAAATGAAAGAGACTAAGAAAGGAAAAAAAGACGGTAAAGGTCCTCAGTGTATGCCAGAAAACGTAATTCCACTTGATGAAATTGTTGGTCAATCTGACATGTATGATAATTATGGTGTTGGTATCACAAAAAGATCAAGCGGAGTTAATTCCATGGTTGATACATTGGCCATGTTAAATAACATTCGTCTGTTAAAAGATATAAAAGACGGTGGTACTCATTTGGCATACGAACTAATGAATAATTTGAATCGTTTTAGAAATAAAAATTACTATGATGAAACAACAGGTAATTGTAATAAAGCGATGGATAAAATTATTGAGTTATATAAAGAAAATGAACATGGTACAGAACTAGTTAAAGATATTGAAAAGGTTTTGAACTTACAAACAAGAGAAGACAATCTAACTCCATCTCCAAGAGCGAAAGAATATCTAAAACAATCAATAAACTTAGTTAAAGGTCTTTAATCATGACTAAATTTAAAAAAATCACAAGTAGTTATTGGAAACCGACACCAAAAAAGTGGAGAAAGTTGGGTGATACGTTTTTAGCTGTATCTTCAGTGTTAGCAATTGGTGGTTTATGGCAGTTTGACAACCTAAAAGACATATTTACTACATTCGAGATCAAATCAATGATAGTAAGTTCTATTGCACTTGGTGCTTTAGGTAAGTTTTTAACTAACTTTTTTAAAGAAGAAACCTCAAAAAACGAGTAATTTACACTCAAATATACCTTATTTTAACGTAAAAACCCCCTATTTTGGGGGTTTTTTATGTCTAAAAAGGTCAAATTTCACTACTTTTTATTGAATTTTTTGGTAATATTCTTGAGTTTTTCATCAAAATTACTTATTTGACCCCCATAATTGTTCATATTTTGGTAAAATTTTTCCATATTTGACAAATTATTGAGGTTATTTGACGAATTTTGCATGTTTTTTAGGTCTTTTAGGGTAGAAAACAGTGATTTTCCGTATTTTTTCCACCAAATTATCATTAAAATGGTAAAAAATAGTATAGAAACACTAAAAACGAGTAAAGAAATAGATAAAAGTGTCATAATTTATGTGATTTTACCTAAAAATAAGTGTTTTTTTTAATAAAATCAATAAAAAGACTTAATATACCACTGTAATATTTCTTTTGTGAGTCTATTTATCCTATTTGTTGCTGATTGGGGGGTAATTTCTTGATTTTTACGTTCCAAATCAGTAATTGAGGCTGAAATCATGATATTTCTTACTTTTTCACCCATATCTATGATTTTTTTAATCAATTCTTCGTCATTATCGTCTAAATCTCGTTGCATTCGGTATAAATCGAAGTATTTTGTTAGATATTCTTTAGTTTGACCTAAAAATTGACCTGATTGTAGCATATTTACCACTCCTAAATCTCTAATTGCCATTAAAAAATCTAAAACATACTGTAAATCAGTCTTTTTAAACAATTTTGACCACTCATGGTGTCTAATTAGGTCATCTAAGTCAGTAAAACGGGCTTCTTGGAGGTTTTTTTGACTAAATTCAGGATCTAACATCCAAGTATCACTCTGTGGGAGTAAAGATAAAGAAGAAATGACATTTTCATCATCATCATACCACTCCACATCATACATATAGTCAAATTCTGACCCAAAACTAGGTTGTTGACCTATTCTTTTAACCTTTCCTTTGGTTCCTGTATCAACATCTTCACCTGGCATGTATATTAATACTATACGATCACCTTCTTTTAACTTAGGATTTTGTTTTTTACTCATATAAATAAATATCTCTTATCTAATAAGTGTTAAACTTCCTATAAATTCTTTTATTTCATCAGTTTTAGGAGATTTAAACTTCAATTTCCAAGTATATACCCCATCTTGACACATAATTGTGTTAAATGTTCCATCCCAACCTATATTTGGGTTGTAAGATTCCCAAATTACTTGTCCCCAACGGTTGTATATGTAAAAACTATAGTTAAAAATATCCACACCACTTGTAATTATGGGTTTAAATGTGTTATTTCTCTCATCACCATCGGGTGTAAAGGCATTTGGTATGTAAAATATCTCATTTGGACACAATTCTAACGTCACAACGAAGTTTTGGGGGTTAGAAACACACCCATTGTCCCATCTAACCACTTGAAATTGGAATATTCCGTCTTGATCCCATGTAATACTTAAAGTTTGACCGATTGTTGTGTCTCCAAATGAATACCATTCGTTATATCCACCACTTACTGATACTACATCAAAGATATCAGTGATAGTATCCCCTTGACATATCTCATGATACTCGTCATTTTCACCAACAACACCATTTACCACAGGAGTTATTAGTGGTCGTGGGTAAACTTGAACAAAAATACTTGTGTCAAACCAACAACCTGACTGAGTATATGTATAATCTACCTGATCTAACCCGATAAATCCGTTATTAGGACAATATTGACCATTCCAAACATTCATACCACTGAAATTACCACCTGCAGGAGTTGCATTTAAGTTAATACAGTTGTCATATTCACAAAATGGTCCGACTTGAGTAATAACAGGAAGAATATTTAACACAACAATGTTAAAAGTTTGTGGTAATGACTGACATCCCACTTGATTTACACCAATAACAGATAATGCGTTGTTATATAAACCACCATTTACTCCTGAAACATTCAAATTTATTTGATTTGTCCCTTGACCTGACGTGATATTTCCAATTCCATTAGTCCAAACATAGTTTAGACCAGGAAAAACACTGGAAACGTTGTATAAATTGGTTGTGGAGTTATAACAAATGGTGTCTAAACCTGTAATTGGGTTAATTGTTACTTGTAAAGGATCAACAAGTGTAACATTTTGTGTTGCAGGACAGTTATTTGCGTCATAAACTGTGACAGAATAATTTCCTGAACATAAATTAGTTGCCGTTTGTGTTGTTTGATTATTATTCCACATAAAAGTGTAAGGAGAAATACCATCAATTGGATTTACCGTTGCTGATCCGTCACAATATCCATAACAAACAGGATTAGTAGGTGTAATTGTTGGTTGTTGTAAAGGTGCCGGATTGTTTAATGTAGAAGTTCCATTATAACTACAACCTATGGCGTCTGTTAAAGTGAAAGTATAAGTTCCTGAACACAAATTATTTAACGTTAAAGTGTTCCCACCGTTATTCCAATTGATATTGAATGGTTGAGTTCCACCAATAGGAGTAACCACAATAGATCCATTACAACCATTATTACACAATGGGTCTGTTGGTGTTATTGTTGGAGCTGGTAGGTTAGGTGTTGGAACAACAAGTATAGTGTCGGGACCTAAACCAACACCTTGTTGATTACAAACGGACCAACCAGCATTACAAGTGGGATACACAGGTTGGCAAGTATAATACGCACCACCTAAAGGAGGTGTGACAATAATTGTTAAACCAGTCCCAATTGGATTTGGGTTTCCTACTTGAAACCATGTATAAGTTGGTTGAATTGGTGGTCCTGAAGGTGTATATCGTCTTGCGTCGTTAATTGTTGTCCATTGAGTTGAGTTTCGACCTGCAACTGTTACAGCTTGAGTCCCTGTAGGATTATGAATACCCTGAACTGCAGTTCCACCTGCCCACTGAAGACAATTTGGTTTATTTACAATATAGTTTTCAATAACATTTGTGGATTCGTATAAGACAATATGAAAAGTTCCTTGTAAGTTGGTGCAAGAAAACATAGGAACACCAACCCAACTAACCGTTAATTTTCTACAAGGGGCAACTCCTGAAGTTTGAAATCTAATTTGACCACCGACTCCAGGATTCCAATCTTGCCATGGACCCATAATACAATTTTTAGGTGCCGCAGCGTTTGGTGTTGGGATTTGCATTGAGGTAAAGTTTGCTGGTTGAATGCCAGGTCCTAATGAAACCCACCCATTTGATCCAATTCTGAATTGGGTATAAGATTGTCCATAAAAACAAAATGTAAAACCAATATTATATACGTTTGATTGAACGTCATCTCCTAATGGAACAAGTTGTCCGTTATTTGTTTGAGCAACATACGGTATTGTTGTTACGTTATAATTTGTTGTTGAATTTGGGTTTGATCCTTGACCGCACTGTGAAAGATCGGCAGTTAAAGTGGTTTGCGTGACACCACAAGGAAGATTCAAGTCAGGTCCGATGAACGGACAATATTGAGAATAGATAAAAAGGGGGAATAAAAATAAAATTAGTAGTTGTTTCATGTTAAAAATACGTTATTAAGTTTAGTAAGTTGTTCTAAAATGTTAAATGAAAATCCACATATACTAATTACTTGGATTTCCACTCGAGGTAAATGGTATGAAAAACCATTAAATTAATCAACACGCAAAATAAAATTTCTAAAAACCAATGCCAATCAACTTGAGTAACACCCATGTGAATTCCAAACCACATAAATGATCCGTATTTGTTCATTAACGTAATATATAAATATTTTAAAAAATCTTTCACTCAGGTAAGTTAGAAATTATTTCAGATTCAATATAATATCTAATTATCTCATCAATTTCGCGATAAGACATCCCAGGATTTCTTTCTTTAACATAATTTAATAAATCATCATCATCACCCATATAATCTTTAGATACAGAATACTCAGTAAGTTTGCCTCGTTTATTTAATTCGAACATTAAATAAAATTTTTCACCATCAAAAAGTAAATCACCGGCAATTTGTTTTGTACCATCTTCTTCCTCCAAAGAGTCTTCATATAAAAATTCGATATCATTTAAAACGGGAACTTTACTAACAATCGAATGTCCTCTTTTTTCATAATCTTTTTCGAACTTTTCTTTTGGATTTACAAAATCGTCAGCATGTCCCTTATGTTTTGAAAAAGCGTCTAAGTAATTTCTTTCATCAACCGATAAAGAATCCATACCCTGAGAAAACATTTTATCCAATAGTCTATCGATCTCTTCCTGACTTTCGGTAATCATTCTAAGTTGTTTTTCGGTGATTAATATATTTTTCATGTATTTTATTTTATAAATATTTTACAAAAACAAATTATTTACCATTATTGTAATATGAAGAAAATAATCTTAGACTTTATGTTTTTTAGACATAAGAAAAGTTTTAATTTAAAATTAATAAGTGTTCTTGTTTGGGGATATCTATTAACTTTTATTTTTAATATATTCTTATGGATTTTTTATTTAACAACTTTGTTATGGATTTAACTTCACAAATAAAAATAAAATAACTACAATTAATAAAAAAAAATTATGAGTATAGTAAATGAAAACAGCACCGTGTCTGTACATTACACGGGAAAATTTGAAGACGGGACTATTTTTGATAGTTCAATGGTTGAGGGGAGAGACCCATTAACTGCGACTTTAGGACAAGGTATGTTGATCAGAGGTTTCGAATCAAGTCTTTTAGGAATGCAAGCAGGAGAAAAGAAAACTGTAGAACTCGCATGTGAAGAGGCATATGGTCAATTGAATCCAGATCTAATTGGTGAAGTTCAAAAAGACAGAATTCCCGCAGAAGCTCAAGTAGGTCATATGTTACAAACAATGACAGAACAAGGACCTATGAATGTTCGAGTTATGGAGATTAATGAAAATTCAGTAATCTTAGACGCAAACCATCCTTTAGCTGGTAAGAGTTTAATTTTCGATTTGGAATTAATTTCTGTTGAGTAATATCTAATAATATTAGAAAAAGTAAAACCCCTCTTATGAGGGGTTTTTTGTTATATTGAGTTATCTAAATTTTTTCCAATTACTTTATATACCGGTTTGTTTCCATGAGGTTCTATTTTACCGATTGGAGGTTCGATTACCGCAACTCCATTATCTTCAAATTTCTTGTAGTAGTCTCTAACTTTTTTCTCGGTCATATTTTTTAATCCACCCCAACCCCAAGATCCTTGTACCACAAATAATTTAGCATTTGGGAACTTACTTTCTAATTCGCTAATTAATCCTGATATATCATCACCAGAGTTAAAAGCCCCATTAGTTCCAATACAAATTGCAATGTTTTTTACGTTATCAGATCCTGGATGTTTTTTAACCGCACTTAATAACCAACTTAATGTTTTTCCTCCTAGCCAAAGAGAAGATTCCGATCCTTGAGTTGAGATTAATTCAAAACTATCACTTCCATTGCTAACGTATGGAGACTGAGAATCACCTATTACAATATTTTCAGGTAAATCGTCTTTTGATGGTTGTAGTTTTTTTGGTTTGTTTTTAGAAAATAGCTCTTCGAATTTTTTCATAAAATCCGTTCCTTCTTTTTTTCCGCCAGTAGTTAATTGATTTATAAGTTTTTTTAAATCGGAAAAAATTCCTGTTTCCGTAAAACTCTCATGAAGTTCTTTAATTTGTTTTTTTTCTTCTTCAGTTATTAAGAAACCTTTTTTCATAATTTATATTTTACTATAAATATCATATATATGAAATATAATTAACTCCTTTGACTTTGATTTTATCTGAAAATCGTTCATTTAACCATTCATTATAATATAATTTGAACTCATCTTCAAAAACCGGTATATATGAGGTAAAATATG
>Ga0209086_10002286_pt1 | contig 15023 bp, 9 predicted proteins | sample M_130207_XF_Meta_FD_187312 | JGI IMG/M metagenome (GOLD analysis project Ga0209086, IMG submission 187312) | Freshwater microbial communities from Lake Montjoie, Canada to study carbon cycling - M_130207_XF_MetaG (SPAdes) (version 2) | ecosystem: Environmental > Aquatic > Freshwater > Lake... | reverse complement strand
TTTTTTTATTCGCGTTATCAATTAAATATCCTACATTGATGCCTATTCCGTCTTTATAGCAAAATGTAGTAGTAGTTTCTCCTTGTCGAATATGTCTGTCATAATATTCTGTAAAATTATTGTGATAATCTGTATTAACATCAATTTGTGTAACATTTCCATGGGCAATCATGTGGTCCGCGATTAACCTGGTTTTGGAAGCAGAATTTAAATCTGATGGGACCCATATAGCTAATTGTTCAGGCATATATTATAGTAAGAAAGTATTTCAATAAATAAATAAAGAAATTGAAATACTTATATCCTTGATATAAACCGATATAAACAACCAATATAAACAAACAATAGCAAAAAGATTCTCTTTCGACGATGGATTTCTTTATGTATGCTTTAACAAAGGAAACTAATATAAACCAGGCTCAATTATATTGTTCCAAGTGTAGTATTACAGTAAATATTACTGCGGCAAATATTATATCCCTTCCAACCGACGAACCGACGAACAAATAGATAAAATTACATTTACACATAGTCCAATATATGGCGGATTATGTTTAAGACCAGAATGTGAAAAGGCGCAAGACAATTAAAACTCCAAACAAAAAGCTCTAAGTTTAGCCAACTTTTCTCTGCGTGTAATTGATTGTAGAATAGCGGACACAATTTCATGAAGCAACTCGTAGCTGTTATGATATGAATTCTCCCAATCGACTCTCTTTGTAACTAGCTCATCAAATTCCTTAGAAAAATGGTTAATTAAATGCTCGATTGCGTCATGAAAAAATACCAGAACTAAATTATTCGATTTATTTAGCGCCATCTTAATCAAAATATTAAAATCATATCCAGCTCTTTTTTCTATTTGATTTACCGATGATTTCGTAATAGGTATCACTTGTTCCAAAAGCGCCTTATATTTTTCTTCCATATTTGAATACTAATATTGTTACGGAATTGTCTTTAAGCTGTTTTAATATATATATTATACGTTCATTTGATCCTGATCTGCATATTTAAATACAAATCCACCACAAGTTTTAGTTCCTGGACGATCTTTTGCACAAACATGTCCAATAGTAGATTTATCTAATTTTAATAATATACCTGCTCCTTTTATAGATTCAAATTGTGCTATAAAGTTGCCTGATTTGTCATACTGATTAACCTTTCGTGAATTTTTTTTAATTAATCCTGTTGCATGAGCATGTTTTGTATTTTCTGATTTTGTAACCCATTCTAAATTATCAGCATAATTATTTTCTTTATTACCATCTATATGGTTTACAAATGATTTATTTTCTAAATTAGGAACAAATAAGTAAGCTATAATTCTATGAAATTGATGCATAATATGTTTATCATTATTTCTAAAAGATATTGTAATATAATGAAAACCACTTTTAAAATTAATAATTTTACCTCGATTATTTTTATATCGTCCTTTATTTGAAACCCAATAGTTATTTTTACCTAATGTAAATTCTTCAGGTATTTCTTTCCAAATCTCATTATCTAAATTTTTACAATCAAGATCAGTATATTTCCAACTATAACCATGACACATATGATTTGAATTTATAGAATTTCTTATTCCAGCTAAACATGAATCTATACATTTAGATGTTCCTTTTGCGTAAAGCCATTCCGATGCCTCTGCCATTGTCCTAAATTCCATAATTTTTTCATTCGTTATTTTATCAAAACATGCAACACTTCTAGCTCTTGATGTAGTTCTTTTTGTTGTTTCTGTTTTATAATTATAGTCATTTTGTTCTTTTTGAGTATTCCACTCAAGATTTGTAACTCTATTGTCATATTTATCATGATTTATATGATTAACTGTTAATTTATTTTCAGGATTTGGTATAAATGCTTGTGCGACTAGTCTATGAATTAAAAATGCATTTCTTTTATTATTTTGATTTAAATTAATTGTTGAATATCTTGATGATTTTTGTATTTTTAAAAGTTTATTATTTGTATTATTTGTATTATTTTTTACATTACCTAAATTGCTAATAGAATAATTATCATAATCTTTGATAAGTTTATATATTTCTGGTTCTTCGTTTAATTCCATTATACATATATTAATTATTTGTCTTTAAATAGTTTAAATAACAGTATATGTAAAATGGTGTAATTATTATGCTGTCACAAATTTTAAATCTATGCAGGCACGGAAGAGCCTACTATCATCCCGTCCTTATACAAAACGCATTTAAATTTCTGCTTGGAAGGCACCGAACAGACCTCCTTGTTGCTATTCAGCTCATTTATAAACATCAACGAGATCTGGTCGCCGTAAAACAAAAGCAATGCTAACCCGGCCCCGGCCACGCCGCCTAATAAAAAGTCACCAATAAGACCCATTCCAAAAGTTATACACTCCATCAAATATAATTTCATGATTATATCAAAGCAAATATAAGCAGCGAAAAATGCGACAACATAAGGATTCACCATATTTTCGTCGTTTGTCTTCGTCAGAATGATCATCGGCACAACAAAATAGCATACGGTATACATCATGATAAAGGTGCTGTATGTTCGCCCGGTATAGGGCATTAATCTCCCATTTTTACACTTTTCATTGGCTTCTGTGCCATATTCTTTAACAAATGTAAATAAAAACCCCATTCTTGCCGCAGTTACACACAATACGCTTGCGATGTAAAACAAACCTTTATATAAAGCAGATGAAAAGATGGAAAAAATCAAAATGGATAACATTGTTATCAATGGCGAGTATAGAGATAATGCTTCCAATATAGAAACAGGAGTGTTACTAGAAATCGAATTAGTTAGATTTAGTGCCATTACAGGTGCATTCATATATAATTTTAATATATTATAATTTCTTATTTTAGACATCTGTTTTAAGGAATGCGGCATATAATCATCGAAATATATAATCATCGAAATATATAATCATCGAAATATATAATCATCGAAACATTATTCCATAATTAACGCGACTGCTTCATCGATATGACCCACTTGGTAAAAACTGATTCCCTTTACTAGGTCAGTTTCCCCATATTTTTTAATGAATTCGTCATAATCCTTCACATTCTCTTTCGGAAATATGAAACTTTTTATTCCCGCTTTTATACCGCCCTTGAATTTATATGATAGCGCCCCAATTTCCCCCACTTTTCCATTTAAATCCGACGCCTCTCCTGTAACCGCAAAGGTGTTCTTAATCTTTCGCCCACTTAACAGACTATACATCAGCAATGTTATCGCAATGCCAGCGCTAGTGCCGCTTTTGGACACCGATCCGTCGCCCATATGGAGATGAATTCCCGAACTGGCCTGATTTGTTAAGAGCGCTTTCTTCTGTAGTTCGGTTAACATGTCGTAAGCCATCGTCAGCGAAATTTGAAACGATTCCTGCATCATCTGATCTAACAGGCCAGTCAGCTTTAGTTCCAGGAATTTGGTCGCCGGAAAGAATTTTGCGCTAGCAGCCAGTATCCCAGAGGACCCTAAACTCGTCGCGTAAAGGCAGTTAATTGACCCAACCCGACTCTCATCAGCAATCCGCTGTACTCGAATCTCACGCTTGTCTTTGAAATATTTCGCCTTGACATCGTCAATCGTTACGATTATTTGTGTTAGTGGAGAATTAGTTAGTGGAGAATTAAAAGAAACATTGGATTTCATAATTTCTAAATTTATTTCACCAACAATCTCGTAAAGCTTCTGTTTCAATTTCCTAACACCCGGCTCCAAAGTATATTCCTCAATAATAAATTTCAGCGTTTCTGGTTCTATTCTAATCATCCCTTCTAACCCTACTTTCTTGTAAATATCCGGCAATAAATGATTGTTAGCTATCTCAATCTTGTCTTCAATTGACAAATTATCGAACTTGATTCGATGGACACGATCTAACAAAATCTTGTCAATCGCATCCACATCATTATAAGATAAAATAAACAACACCTTAGACAGGTCCAGATCTATTCCTGAGAAATACTTATCCTGGAATCCATCGTTTTGAGTCGTATCTAACAAATGTGTCAGAATACCTATTATTTCCTTACCATGTTCGGTCTTGCTAATTTTGTCCACTTCATCAATCAGAATGATAGGATTCATACATTTTTTGTCCATAAGAATCTGTACAATTTGCCCCCAAGTGGATCCAACATAAGTGTAAGAATGCCCTACTAGGCTAGATGAATTAGCGTCGCCTCCAATGGCGATTAGCGAAAATGGCCGACTAACTCCTTTGTCGTCTTTTAAACAATTGGCCAACCCTTTTGCCAGAGTGGTCTTGCCAATTCCGGGCGCGCCCTCGAACCCTAATATGTAACCAGAGTTGTCATTGCCGGCAATCCATTGCGCTATTATCCGCTCTACTTGCTTTTTCGCGTTTTTATGCGAGTGAACCGCGGCGTCTAGTGTGCCGGTTACAGAATTCATATATGTATTTATCTGTTCATATTTTGCGGCGAGTTGGGTTCTTAAAATGAGTTGACTGCTATTTTCTTTTTCTTTTTCTTTTCCTTTTCCTTTTCCTTTTTCTAAAGAAAAAATCTCGTTTAGCTCTTTATCCTTATGTTCCTTTAAGAAAGTGTGTAATATATTTACTATTTGCGCGACCGTTTTGCCCGAATAGCAAATCTTCTTATTTGTTAGTTTGTGCTTGATTATAAATTCATTTACCTTTAATACATAGGTTATTAATTCGCTTTTAGATGTTTTTTGTAGTTGACTTAATATGTTTGTGTCATTGTCATTTATATCATGGTCATTTATATCATTGTCATTTATATCATTGTCATTTATATCAACCAATTCCGGCTTAAATTGCTTCAAATAATGGACGATTTCCAAACTTGTATAAGCGCACGCGCATCCAGATTTGTGCTTTTCTTTAAGTTCTTTTATATATATATTATCCAAAACAGCGGTTCCCTTTATTAAATTCGTAAAATCTGCCTTGATTTCGCTCATCAATGTCAAAATCGGTTCGCGTTTGAAAATGTTGAATGGGATTTTTAGCAGACCATCCAAGTATTGGCGCGCTTTCGACCCCGAATCCTCCGATTTTGCTTTTATTTCCTTCAGCTTCTGCATCGCTTTTTCCTTTACCGAATCAGGCGCCTTTAATAAACAGATTTGCTGCTCTAAAGGAATCTTCTGGCTATCAAAATTTGTTAGTTCATTCGTATATTGAATGGTTCGCTTCATCGCATCTTTAAAATATTGCTTTATTGACCAAGGAAAACTGTCGAGCAATGTGGTCTGTTCTATCGTGTCGATTACATTCGTTGTTGCGCTAACATTCGTTGCCGCGCTAACAGAATTGTTATTTAAATCATTCGACATCAAATCATATAGTAAATAGGCCAAATACTGGTTATCGTGTTTGTCCGACTTGATTAAAAGCTGTATGATGGTGGACCTTTTTGAAAACAGGTCCGCCGTAATAAACTCTTTTACTGTTTGCCCAATTGTCTTTTGATTTATCGCAGCTAAATTGCTTAAATATCCGATATATTTCGAATAAACATCGCATGGTTCGTTATAAATCAAAAAATCCTTTAACAAAAGTGATTTAACATATTTAGCAAATGCTTCGTCTTTAAATTCTGGTGAATTCGGCACAGAATCCTTGATTGCTTTCATTTTTGTATTGATAAATAAGTTATCTAATAAATCCACTATTATGTCATCCACAATGCCGTAAATAATCAGACTCTTTTTGTTATGAACAATTATTTGTAAGCCGTAGACCTTTAAATGAAATTGCTTGACCTTTATACTAACATCAGTGGCATCCAAGTTCTTGGATTTCTCTGAAAAAGTTGGCGAAGACAACGAAAAAGGCGGTATTGCTGTTACTGCTGATGTTGCTACTGTTACTGATGTTGTTGCTTTATTCGCATTCAACATTTTGTAACTAGTCGGATGGAAATACTTCTTTAAAAGTTCGAATTTCTGCTTCTCCGTTTCCAAAGACGCATAAGCATTTACTGAATTGTTACCAAAACATATCCACAATAGGTCCTCAAATTTGTCGGTCCCGTAGATTTTAAATATAGTCGATAATTCATTATTTATATTCTGTAAAACATTGATTATATTGTCGGTTGTCTCCGACGAGACATATGTTCCGGATTGAAGGTTAATCTCCTTCACTTTGATGCTTAGCTCAAACAGCATCTGTATACAATTATTTACCTCACTTACGCTTATTATATCTAACATCTTGTTCCTTTGTACATGTAAAATTGTCCTCTGAATAACATCTTCGAAAAAAGCAACCTTCTTGGAAATTAAAGCTATTATATCAGTCGTCGTCTGTGATGTTTTTTTTTCAGCCATCACTTTAGTCATTATTATTATATATATATATCTATTACTAGATTTTAACTAAAAAATTCTATTGTTAGTTTTAACTATATTAAATATTAAAATATATTAAAATATATTAAACACCACTCTACACAATATATATAAACTAACAAAACATGGGCATTCCTAGCTACTTTTCCTATATAGTTAAAAATCATCCGAAAATCATCAAGAAATATTTCAAAAATGTCTTAAGAGTCGATAATTTGTATCTCGATTGTAATTCCATCATCTATGATGCTTACGGTAAAATGTCTTTTGACCCGAAAAGCAGTGGGATGACTGAAAGCATCGGTCTAACCATTATTAGACAAGTCATCGAAAAAATAGAGTATTATATTAGCATCGTGGAGCCGCAAAAAACCGTCATCATCGCGTTCGACGGTGTCGCGCCTGTAGCCAAGTTGGAGCAGCAGCGCCAGCGCCGTTACAAGTCCGCGTATCAGAATGATGTTTCCAGAGAGATTTTTAAGAAACCTGAAAAGGAGGCCGGGGAAGTATGGAATACCGCTGCGATTACGCCTGGGACCATATTCATGTCCGAATTGAATGCGATAACTAAGGCGCACTTTAATGGTTTAAATGCTAAAAACGAAACATCGTTGAATATTCTTGTTAGCGGCAGTAACGAGGCCGGTGAAGGAGAGCATAAGTTATTCGATTACATTCGAAAAAATGTAGAGAAACATGCTTCCGAGACAACCGTCATTTACGGCCTAGATGCCGACCTTATTATGCTCTCCATCAATCATCTTCCGCTAAGCCCGAGCATTTATTTATTCAGAGAAACGCCGCATTTTATTCAATCAATCGACTCGAGTTTGGAACCGGAAGCTAACTATTTCTTGGACATTCCAGAGCTGACAAATGTTATTATTTCGCGCATGTGTTCTAATAATGATGTGATTGAAGTAAATGAAGATTTAGATTTAGATTTATCTCTGCGTTTGAAATCGAATTATAACAAAGTATATGACTATATTTTCATCTGCTTCTTTCTAGGTAACGATTTTTTGCCGCATTTTCCGGCAATTAATATTCGCACCGGCGGCATAGATAAGATGCTAAGTGCATACAAGGCGACGATTAAGGTCGACGAGTTTTTAACAAACGGCCAAACCATTAATTGGAGCAATGTAAGAAAACTGCTCTCCTTTTTAGCGAAGCAGGAAGAGCAATATATTATCGCGGAGCACAAGCAGAGAGACCGAGGGGGAAACAATATTCGCAAAAATGCGAATAAAACTACTTTACAAGATGATGAATTCAAGAAATTCGAATTATGCCCCACTACAGAGCGCGAACTAGAGAAATATATAAATCCATTTAAACCTTGTTGGCAGCAACGGTATTACAGAGGTCTGTTGGGAATTAGGTCTGATACCACTGGTCAAATAACAAAAGAGGTAGCAATCAATTATTTACAGGGCCTGGAATGGACAATGAAATATTACACGACGGGGTGTGCGGACTGGCGCTGGCAATATAAATACAGTTATCCGCCGTTGCTACAGGACTTGATTAAGCATGTGCCGGTATTTCCGACAGAGTTTGTTCCAGTCAAGCCGTTTAATCCGGTGACAGAAATTGTCCAATTGTGTTATGTTTTGCCGAAACATAGTTTATCGCTTTTGCCGAAGAATTTAGGACAGGTTTTACAAACCACCTTTAGGGATTGGTATAAGTCGGATTGCGACTTTGTTTGGGCGTATTGTAGATATTTTTGGGAAGCACATGTCGTAATGAATGAGATTGATATTGCGGAATTGGAGCACTATTTAAAGACAAATAAACATCTTTTTGTTTAAAGCGACTTTAGAAGCGACTTTTATAAGCGACTTTAGAAGCGACTTTTATAAGCGACTTTTATAAGCGACTTTTAAGAATTTAGAATGCTGACTATGAAAAATGTATTATCATAATATATAAAGACAATATGGGCTATAAAAGTAAGAGAAATAGAACAAAAAGCAGAAATAAGTATTCGAGAAGAAGAAGAAATAGGGTTACAAAACGCGTTTCAAATAGAAGAAGAAATAGGGTTACGAGGAAGTATAAAGGATGGGGTGGTATGAAACCACATCGAACTGGAATCGCAGACGCGGAAAGAATACCTAAAGAAATAACCGATTTAGCACTACCACGCGGTAATTTAATGTATGAACACAACAAGCGCCAATTTAAACCCGGTCATTACCAGGGCTTGTCAGAATATGATATAAATATGGTTGGTCCTGATTTTGATCCTATTATCATACCTAAGGAGGTAGATTATGTATTTACTTGGCGCAACGCCCCCGCAAATAAAGAAGTAATTCCTCTCTGGTCTGAATATATCGGCAAGCTTTGCGAAGTTCCTCCAGGTTTTTTTGCGAATAATGAACGACGACCTGCTGGAAATTTACAGCATGTTAAAGAAAATAATGCTAATTTTGGTCCAGACCTTCCTAAGGATCTTACAAACGCCAATATAGTTGAAATTCAGACTTATATACTAGGTTTAGCTCAAAATGGTAGAGCGATGAATTCTGATGACCACCCTGTTCCTCGAGGAAAATATAAATTTGTTTTAATGGAAAATGATGAAATAAGATATATTCCCGATACAGGGAATATAAATCCATATTATTATTTTCCATCAATTATGTTATATTTTTATAATGAAAGGGTAATTACCTTTGAAGAATTAAAACAATCTCTAGGTAACGAATTACCCCATTCTTTATTATTTGATGCCAAATCGGAAAAAATTATGAGCGGAGGCGATTTTACTATAGATGAAAATGGATATCTTGCAAAAGCGTCGGGTTATAGCGGCCACATAAAACCATTACCATCGAATGTTTATCTTGCCATGCAAAGATTTATTGACATGGGTTATCCTTTAGATCTAACAAGAAACAATAGCTACAACAGTTCACAAACAGGAAATACAGGCAGAACTAATGATTTTGAGAGACTGTTTGGCGCTTATTTACATATCGAATTTTTTCGTTCTTCTTCGGCTTTGGGTGAAGCGGCAGCTTTGGGTAACGGCGCCGCTGTATCAAACAAAAAAGCCAAAAAAAACGAAGAAGACGGCGACGCCGATGTATCTGGTATTTAGCCAGTTCGTTTAATTTAGAAATAATTTTATCTACTAGTTATAAAATTATTAAGGGAACTTCCTATAGATTAAAATATCTGATTATTGTATTACATGAGTGCGTATGTTAGTCCAACAGATTGGGCCGCAATTAAAGACACTTTATTAGCAGGCGATGGTCTCAACCCTGGAATCGATGATGAGAACGCTGAGTTAATAATCGCGTTGCTACAAATGGCTGAAACCCATAATCCAGATATTAGCTCCAGAATGTTTGAACTCGCTGATAAACTAAAGTTATTAAGTTTAAGAGAACCAGGTAGTCTAGAACGGTTAAATGCTGAGCTTGTCAATATAGCTCGGGCCATAAATGTACCATCGAAATTTATATCAGTTACTGAACAAAATGTTAAATGGTGGCGAACTTTTACTACATATTTATTTGGAGCAGGCGTCGCAATTGCGGTAATAAATGCATTTGTTCCTATACAATTTGGATTAATAGCTCAAACTGTATTTGCTACTGGACTTCAGGCAGCGCAAGTTTTTTTAAGAGCTTTTAGTGGAACTAGTGGGCCTGCCGCTGCTACTGCTACCGCTGCTACTGCTACCGCTGGACCTAGTATGGTTGCTGGACCTAGTATGGTTGCTATATCAGCTATTGGAAGTTTATTGTATACATCAGCGGTAGCAGCACTAACGACATGTGCAGGCGCTGCCGTTAGTCTTGCAAGTACTGTAGCAAGTGGTGCTTGCCAATTAATGACCATGCCTAACGCCGAAAAAGTCGCAGACTTAGCTGTTCAAGCAGCCACTGTTGCAGTGATTACTGTTGGAATAGATAAAGGTTGGGATTGGGCAGTAAAATTAAATAGGGGAGACTTTGATGCCGCGATGGCAGCAATGATCGATAGCGGTATTTGGGCTACAGCGGAAAATGCCGCTATAAATGCTATATTGGAAGCGGCTTATGACATTGACGCCGCTAATGCTACGCTTGGCATTAAAATGTCAGTTGAGCCTGCTTGGAGCAGGCTTTTTATACCTCCTGACAGCGCCCTTGATGTTAATATTATTCGTATTATAGAAGGAAATTTGGATGCTTTTCTAACCAAACTAAGTCAAATAAAGCCGTTAGGCGGCTACCGTAAGATAATGGAGGAACTTTCTGCTTTAGATGGCGAACCTCCGGATCCAGCGGCTATAACAAGATTAAAACCAAAGTATGGAATGCAAATTCTTATATTATATATGCTTTTAAGCCAAAAAAGTAAACCGGCTAAATCTGGATTCGGTTACAATCCAAGAATCCCCAATACTTCGCACGGTAGCTCTTCACTACCAGATACGGATATGGTTGGGTCGAAAAAAATGGTCGAATTACCCGCCAGCTCAAATTCAATGTCTGCTAATTACAATGAACCAGTTGGACCAAATCCGTATATTGTTGCTTATAATCTAAAAAAACAAATATTACTTGACACTGGGTATATAAAGGAAGATGAGAGACAATTTGTCTATATTCAAGATTTCCAAGGGGATATGAGCGACTGTGTGTACCAAGTATTGGGGCGCCTTTACGATGAAAGCATGCCTAGCCAGGGTAATATATTTACCGCAATAAGCCGGGGGAAATTGACTGATGCTGAGCAAAAAGTCATATTTAATTATGTTATGAGTCAATGTGTCAGACCGATTCTACCACCCGTTGAAGAAGAGATTGAATATGAAGAACACATTAAATCAACTGCTGCTGAAGTAAGGGCTATGATGGGTCCGCTGTCATCTATGGGGTCAGATGTAAAGATGGATACGGAGTCAGATGTAATGGCTGCGGGACCTTTTGCCGGCATTGAAAAAACTTCTGCCGCTTTTTTTGGCAAAGCTAGTCGCAATGACTTGATGCCTACTGGGTTCAACAAAAACTCACGAAAAGTGGGGTCACAAGAAGAGGGGGTACTAGGAAAAGGAAAAGGAAAACTAGACAGTAGATACACACCCTCCGACTTTAACCCGATAAAACAAATCATTGTCGATCCAAATACAAATAAAGGCGGTCGCAAATCACGGCGTTATAAAAAGAGAAAATCCACTCTAAAGCGACGCCGAATAAGGAGACGAAGGTTAACAAGAAAAGGCAGAAAAAGGAGGTATACCAAGAGACGATAATCTCAAAAAATGTAATAATTTAATACAAAATAAATACAATATTAAATTATTTAATCAAGGTAAATATTTAAAGGCCCTTCGTAATGCGACCATAAAGCATTTAACAGCCCGTATTACAGCATTTTCTTTTTAAAAAAAGAAACGGAAACAACAGCCAACTGAAAAATGTTGAAACCGACGAATAAATAACAGCCAAGCCGCCAACAGTAATAAAAACAGATGTTACAGGATTAAAAGAGAATATGTTAAAAAGACTTAAAAGGAAGTCGTATATGCCCTGTATTCCGCCAACCGCGACGCCCTCTGGTAGCGCTATTGCCGCTCTTACAATCATACTTGTGGTGCGTTTTAGCGGCCCATAGACATGTAGTAAGGCAAAAGCCTCGAATTCATTGCCATTTAATTCGTTCTGCAATACATCCTTGGTAACCTTTTGTTCCGAATCCTGCCTTGCATTTAACAATGTGTCTGTGTGTTTTAGCGCATTAATTTCTCGCTTTACTGCATTTAGTCGCGCTTCTTCCTTGTAATTAGCTTTCAAAATAGGGAAATCTTTGACCAATATTTGTTTCAGATCGACTAATTCAGAAACTTTTTTAGAAATATATTTCTGTATTTTTGAAACTGAACTGCCTTCTTTTATCAAACTTGTTAGTTTATCATGCAGCTCAAAGACAACCAATTGTTCTAACTTGGAAGCCACCATTTTTAACACTTCTAGTTGTTCGATAATATTTTCCATAAATACAGACGACAAGTTTTTTGTTTTAATGTTTTCTTGCAATCCATTGAAAAAGTTTACAAAATATTCGTAGTTGATTTTGTCGCCGTAAATGGTTAACGATTGCTCTTTGCTTTTGAAAGCAAAAAACAATGAAAAGGTATTGATGCAGTAAATTTGCGAATAATCAAAGACGAGATTTAAGTCTAAGTCTTTAGAACTATCATTTCTTTCAGTCAATTCAGAATCAAGAAATACGCTTACGGGAGTAATAATGTCACCGGTCACAAATGCAGCTGCCGCTGCGAATAAGAATGCCCCGCCTTTATTTTTTACTACTTCTTTTTTATCCGTTTTTTCTTTTTCTTTTTCTTTATCCTTAAATGAAAATCCGCCATACTGCTTCATAGACTCAATGGTGGTCAAGCAGTAAGACTTGCTGGACTCGGAAAAATCATATAGATCTTCATTGACAGCAGAAAAATAAATACTAGTTGCATCATAATCCTCGTGTAAGATCTGAATTAGATCTTTTAAAAACGAGTTTTCTCTTTGATTAAGGAAAACAATGGGTGGATGAGACATTTTATTTAGCGAACTAACAAAATTGGCAATTTCATATTTATTCTTTTTCAAAGAAGTTGTCAAATTAAAAGAGGTCAAATTAAAGGTTGATAAATTAAAAGAAGAAGTGATTATTTGTTCGTAATTTGGATCTATAAATTGATTATCGATTTTGGTCACCATGGAACCATTAGTAAAATAGAAAATAGAAAATAGGATGTTTAATAACATACTTGGTATATACTATTTTACAAAAACGATTTTAAATTGTTTTGATATAGTTTTTATATGCTTATATAGTAGATAAATAAATATGAATTTTTTTATTAAAGTATTAGAATTTACTAAAGGAAGAATAAATACTTTTTTTGATACTATGAAATTTGGAATAACAGGGACAAAATATGGTGCATTGCCTCGAACTGAGGCAGTAGATATTGAGCGTGCAACACAAACTTCAATAGTTCCTAGGTTTGCTTCGTATGATAATAATCCGAGTTATATAAGGTTATATAGTGATACTTATAGATATAAACATCCCGAAGAATATGCTCCCGAAAAATATGCTCCCGATGATGATTCCGAAGAAGATGATCCCGAAGAAGATGATCCCGAAGAAGATGATCCCGAAGAAGATTATACCAAAAAAAAAACTTTAAAATATAGCCATCGTCCCGAAAAAGATGATATTGAAGAACATGATATAAAAGAAGAAACTTTAAAACATAAAAATGCTGCTGTTGAAAAAGATTATTTGAAAGATTTAGATTCAACACAAGCTGCATTTATTGTAATTAAACAAAATGCTAACACATACATCGTTCACTTATTATTTACAAGAGAAACAAGAATTCATTTTCTAAAAGGTAAAATACCTACAATATTATTAAGAGTATTATATCTAGAGCAATTTAAGTTTGGTCAAAATATTCCTGAATCATATATTTGTGTTGGAACACTTGATGCTAATAATAATAGAGATCAAAATCAAATATCATTTCATCAAGATAATTTTCCAACATATTTCATTTCTAATCCTTTTGAAACACTATTTAATAATTTTATTTTTAATTTATTTCGTGGAACCCCACATTATCCTCAATGTGGATTTTTGGATTTTCAAACATTAATAAATATGGTTGCTACTACTACAGGAAGAGATCGAACTAATGAATTATTTAGTTTTCTTCGTGGTGCAAAAGGAAGATTTGCACCTTTTTTTGCATATTTAAATTCAATAATAACTCATGCTACTCCCGATTTACTAAAGATGGATGAAATAGAATCATATTATCGATCACAGGGTCTAGATGTTCCATTAGAAGTAAGAGAATTTGTAGAAAAGTACAACATATATTTAACTATTTTACGTGAAAATGAAAGAAAATTTAGACGGTGTTTATTAAGTTTTGCTGATTTTAGTCGTGCAAATGAAAAAAAAGCGAATGATACAATTCAAGAATTTAAAAATAATGCTACTGTAACGATTGAAGAAGATATAATTAAAAAAAATTTAAAAAAACAAAATTTAGTAGAATCATCAATATATGATCCACAAATAGAAGAAAAAAAATTATTTAAAAATAATCAATTTTCAAATGATCATGTTCGTATTAATGTTGACAAATTTGTTTACATGAAAAAAACTTTTGTAAAAGGTGTCTCAATTATTGAAGTTCCACCTAATTTAAATTATTTAATACAATTAAAAGATGAAATGTTTGAACCGACTGATACTTCAAGGCTTTTAGTAGCTCGGGATACTGGTATGGCTACATTAGTTCCATCAACTGCAGGTGGTAAACGCAAATCCAAACGCAACAAATCAAAAAGAATAAGAAACACAAAGAAGAAATACTATTTTAAGAAAAGAAGATCTAGTCAAAAGAAAAACAACAATAAGAAAAGAAAATCTAAGAAAAGTTAATAAAGAAAAACTTATAAATTATTTTATACGAAATGTATAATATAATTAATGACACAAGTAATGACACAAGTAAGAACGGAACAAAAGACGATAATCACGCATTTTAACAGCAGATTTGATTTTTTAAGGCTCCTAGAGAACAATCCTGGTCTAATTATTGTCAAATTGGGCGCCACCTGGTGTGG
>Ga0209086_10002279_pt1 | contig 15042 bp, 13 predicted proteins | sample M_130207_XF_Meta_FD_187312 | JGI IMG/M metagenome (GOLD analysis project Ga0209086, IMG submission 187312) | Freshwater microbial communities from Lake Montjoie, Canada to study carbon cycling - M_130207_XF_MetaG (SPAdes) (version 2) | ecosystem: Environmental > Aquatic > Freshwater > Lake... | reverse complement strand
TGCTTGGAAAGCAAATCACGAATTGCATTTAGATCAAGTTTTGCTGAAATCGCATCCAGAATTTGGTTATTCGGAACCAATAATTCATAGAGGCCAATTCGTCCCGAATATCCGCGTTCATGGCACTTTCTGCAGCCAATTCCTTTGGTCAATTCCAGTACGCCGTCTGAGTATTTCCCCATACTGGCTAATTCGTGCGCATCGGGGATATACGAGGTCCGACATTGATTGCAAGTCTTGCGCACCAATCTCTGTGCAAGCACGCCACGAAGGCTTGCTGCGACCAGAAAGGGCTCAACGCCGAGGTTGGTCAGACGAGTCACTGCACTTGGAGCATCGTTTGTATGCAGAGTCGAGAGCACTAGATGTCCTGTGAGGGCGGCCTGCACAGCAGTCTGTGCAGTTTCTCCGTCGCGAATTTCACCAACCATGATGATGTCGGGATCTTGTCGAAGGAGTGAGCGCAGTGCACCAGAAAATGTGAGTCCCGCCTTAACATTCATTTGCGTTTGATGCACGCCAGGCAAGTTGCTTTCAACAGGATCTTCGACGGTGGAAACATTCATGCTTTCCGTATCGAATCCCGAGAGAACCGAATAGAGAGTCGTCGACTTTCCGCTTCCAGTAGGGCCAGTGACCAACACAACGCCGTGCGGCTCGTCAATCACCTTGCGAAAAGTCGCTTCAGTTGAAGGACGAAAGCCGAGTTTATCCAAGCCAATACGAACACCACCAACATCGATCACTCGCATCACGACTTTTTCGCCAAACTTTCCTGGCAATGTAGAAACGCGCAAATCAATCGGTCGACCATTCACTCGCACGCTGATTTCGCCATCTTGCGGCACGCGGCGTTCTGAAATATCTAGGCGAGCCATAATTTTCACACGGCTTGCAATTGCTGAATGCATTCGGTGTGGTGGTTTGATACGTACGTGCAGCACGCCGTCTACGCGCAATCGAACGCGTAATTGGCCATCGTCAGGTTCAATATGAATATCCGACGCACCTTCGGCGACGGCGCAAGCAATGATGTGATTCACCAATCGCACCACAGGTCCGCTGGATGCTTCGTCTGCGCTCCCAGACATTTCAGCCATCTGAGGTTCTGAGACAGCGCCGACGACATCATCGAGATTGTCAAGAATCTCCGCAACAATTTCTTGAGTTTGAGCGCCAGATCGATCAGTTGCAGCTTCTACTTCTGGCGTTGGTACTGCAAATGCAACTTCAAGAGCCGCTGGTGTGCTGACTGTCACGCGAATACGAAAGCCAGTTAATCGCGCGAGATGTTCGGTGACCACAAAGTCATCAGGATTTGCTGTGCAAACAACCAACTCGCCTTCGGTCAGCGACATTGGCAGAACCATGTTTTCGTTGCGAATTGCTTCTGGTATCAAGGCGCGAACGCCTGGGTCGGCAACTTCGGATGGGTGTTCGATGAATTCCAAGCCCTTTGCACGTGCGAGCGCACGGAGCAATTGTTCTTGCGTCAAGAAACCGCGTTCAATCAAGATTTCCCCAAGCATCTTCCGCTGAGAATCCGACGATTGCGCAAGAAGAGCATCGCGCAAATGTTCTGCGGTCAGCAGTCCAGATTCCATAAGGACCTGGCCAAGTGAGATTGAAATTTGAGGATTGAAATTGCTCATTAGAAAACCTTGGAGTTATTGATGATCGAGAGTGAGTTCAATGACCTGATTCCCAACCGAGAATCGGGCGGTGCGTTCTCCAACTTCAATCAGTTGGAAAGTATTTCCACTTTTCGCGTCTCCCCACTTTTGTCCGACACGAAGAGTTTTCCCATTGACGATTGCGAAGGTTCGATCCAGTGTCGCTTGTAAGACAAAGGTCGATTGGATTGCAACCGGCGTGCTCGCAACCGATGCAGATGCATCGACGACAGGCTTCAGGTCGGCAGGGGAAGTGAATGGACTTCGAGCAGGAATTGCAGCGAGGTTCCAATGTGGTATCGCTTGCATAAAAATTTCTGGGATGACAATCGCAGCAGTTTCTGGCAGTTTTGTAGTCGCAGGTGCTGGTTGAGCAATTGCAGCAGCAGCCGACTTCGGTGCCAAGACCAACTTCCCACCGAAGATGCCGATAGCAATCAATGCTGACGCCAACAAGATCGCGAGTTGACGGGGAGAAGTTCCCAGTCGAGCGGCGAATGCACTCCATCGATTGGCAAAGGTCATTCTGGTTTGCCCTCTGAAGCGTGAAAGTATTCGTCGATTCCGACTGTCGCTTGCACTTGCAGGCCTTCTCGGTGAATGTCGATTGAACGCACGCGTGTCATGCCGGCTTCTTGCTCAGCTTTTTGCACAGTATTGAATACTGCGGCGAACGATCCGGTCATTTGCATTTCAACGTTGCGACGATCGAGTGCAAGACCAGCAGGGCGCACGCTCATCACTTCTCGTTCTCCAATTCGAATCGATTGATCAAGAACATCAGCCCCATCGATTGGTCGAGTCATAGCCGAAACGAGTTTGCTGTCGTTGGAGTCAGTTCGAATAGAGTGGCCACTTTCCTCGCGGCGGGATTGCAAAGATTTGACTTCCATTTGAAGGCGTTCATATTCATCGCGTTGCGTGAGAAATTCATCAGTCGCCTTTGATACATTTTTACTGTCTGCACGCATGACTGCCGCATCCCGAAAATTCGGAATAGCAAAGAAGCTGACGATGGTTGCACTGATGGTGGTCGGCAGAATCGCCCATGCCCAGAACGAGGAGATTTTCATCGTGTCGACCCTCCGCGAGCAATCTGCGTTTGCGCTGATGCGACATCGTTTCCAGAGTGATCCGACTTTCGCGCTTCTGTTTCTCTTGAAGCCGGGTCGATACGCGCACGCATCACGAACTGCTGCTCTGATCCGCCACCAGACTTTGGCGCAGCGCGTTGTTCGAGCACCGTGACTGCTACGAATGGAGCAGTCTTACGAATTTCAGCAGCGAATTCTTGGACAGCTTGTGCGTTGGGTGCAATTCCATTCATCAGCACGACATAAATCGGTCGATTTGCGACTGGAGTTTTCAATGACTTTTGCTCTTCCAATGAAACTTTCATCGATTCGAGCCAACTGCCATCTGGTAAGAGATGTGAAATTGCAGAGATGATTGTGCTGGTGCTTATGGGTGATCGCAACATCGCATCCACAGCGATTTCACTGCGGAGACTTGCTCGGTCTTGGACAGAGAGTTCGACAAGTTTGTCAATCTTGTTTGATTTTTCTCTCAGAGCGACAATCACTTCGTGCTGGGCTTTTGCTTGGCGCAATTCGACGAATGAGTTGACGACCACGCCAGTTGCAACTGTGAGCGCAAGCAGTGATCCCAATTTCACGAGTCGAAATTGAGCGCGACGGCGAAAAATTTCGCGCGCATCATCCGGCAGAAGATCGACAAAGAAATCAATCATGCGACCCTTCGTTTTTTGTTGACTGCCGCTACCGTTGTTTGTGGCAGTGCGATCGCCACAAGGGAAGTCCATGCAGAGAGCGGCCCGCTTGGTCGCTTGACCTTTGACCAGTCCACAGAATTTTCAATATTTATAAGGCGCGTTTCAGTACCACACACAGTACGAATTGCAGAAGCAACGCCAGGCTCTTCGGCGAGCGCTCCGCTGAGTGTCACGAATTCTGGCCACGAACCTACAGCGCGTCGTTCGATATGACGCAAGCATTGCAAAATCTCTTCAGCCATCTGGCGCCAACGCCACGCTTGCGATTCATCTTCTTCGCCAGCAACTGGAATTGCTCCAAGATTTAAGTTCGAACTGGACTCCCAGCTGAATGATCGATGAAAAATGAGACCGCTATTGTTCAGCAGTGCGAGAGTCGCTTGGTCAGATTCCAAATGCAGAAATGCAAAGTTTGGAATATTGGTCGTTGTCTTGATTTGATTCCATGCAAGTCGCATCGCAGCAAGTGCGCCAAGTTCTGCTTTACAAGGTTCAAGTCCGGCTTCAGTCAGTAGTGCAGCCGTTCGGTTGACAGTATTGCGTAAAGTTGCAACCACAAGCACTTCGGATGGTGCGCCGCCAAGCGTTCCTGCACGAATGGGCAGATGTCCCGCAACGACTTCCGTTCGATCAACACCAAGTCGATCGACCGCAGTCCACGAAACACTTTCTTTCATTTCATTATTTGCAAGGGCAGGGATTTCGATGGATTCTGTCAAGATCGATTTCGCAGGCAGTGAAAGCGCGCACGAACGACCAGAAAATCCACCTGAGCGGAGCGCTTCTTTGATTCGTCGAATCGTTGTTTCGTCGCTGCCAGCCTGTTGCGAATTCAATCCCACGGCCGGCAACATCGCAATCCCCTGAACAACTGGATTCATTGCGTTTCCGCCCAGTTGCAGCAGTCGTAGAGCATTTGCTCCGCATTCGACCGCAATCACATTGCGCTGGTTTGGAGACTGGAAGGGATTAAACATGGGGAACTTTGCCTTTCCTGCAGTGAACTCTGATTCACTCAACCCATTCAACTCACTCAATGAAAGTGCGCGCCGCGGATAGAACTCTCTACCCGCGGCGCGCTTCTCTACTTGATCAGGCTCCCGCCGCTCAGGGGCCCGAATGATTGCTGAACGATTCGATTATGGAGTTGGGATGACTTTGCCTGCAGTAAAGGTCCAACTTGCAGCACGATCTGCTTTCAGTTGATTCTCAACATCGGATGTCGTGCAATATCCTGCAGTCACAAGCTTCGTGAAACTTGCTGCTGCGATAGCGCCGTCAGTTGTACTGATGGCTGTTCCGCCACCTGGCAAGAATTGGTTATATCGGGTGATCATGGTCAGGATCTGACTTCCGCGGGCATCAGCCGCTTCCGTATTCGCATCCGTCAAAGCACTCGTGACCGATGGCACAACCAGTGCCGCCAGGACGCCGAGAATTACGACGACGATGAGAATTTCAATCAGTGTGAATCCGCGCTTAATGTTACGTGCAATCATTTCAAACCTCCTCAGGTTCAAGCGTTCGTGCAAGCACGACACGCTTCGGTGTAGAGCAGGACGGCGACATTCGCTGTCCAACAAACAAACTGTCGGATTCATTTTGGTGGGAATCAAATCAACTTGACAATTTTTTAAAGATTTATGTCCCCGATGTTTTTATCTGCTATTTGCATTGAATAATTGGGTTATTCCCTTGCAAATTCGCATCTGAATCTGAATATAGAAGTGTGAAGATGATCTTGAAACGAGCCGAGGGTATGGGAATGCGACGCGCTATGACTCTCATTGAATGCATGGTGGCTCTGGTCATCCTCACTCTTTCTGCAAGCATTATGGTGATGGCAGTGCAAGGAGGACTCGCTGCGCAGGAAGAAGCTCTTTCTATGACACTTGCAGGAACTGCGGCGGAATCCCGCATTGCTGAATATCTCTCAAAGTCATACCCCACGATTACAGTCGCAGATATCACTGAGGCAGCAGGAGCGATCAAAACGCCTACGGGTGAGTTCTTCAGTTCTTCCTATAACAAGATGTCACGCCGAACCGTCATTACATCGGCAAATCTCACAGTCCCTGATTTCCCTGGGCTGATTGTGCAAGGTTATTTGTTTGATGTGACTGTTTCTGATTCGTGGCAAGGGCAAGCTCGCAAGCTTGTCTCTTTGCAGCGCTTTCGCCCGTGGACAACCGAAGAAGAAGGTGCAGTCACGCCATGAAAAAATCCCCACGCGCATTCACACTCATCGAAGTCATGATCGCAACGGTTGTGACGACGATGATTGCTGGAACTGTGGTGGCACTCATTCAAGGATTTGTCTCTGCACTCTCAATTCAGGATTTGCGCAGCGAAGCGATCGTGCGTAGCGCAGGCGTGCAGTCGCATCTTGGATTACTTTCGTTGAAGACGCGCATGTCTTTGGCGCTCAGTCCACAGCGCGTATTGCTTTGGCTTCCTGCGGAAACGCTTCTAACTTCCGGCAGCGGCAGCGATGCAGCGTTTGATCGCATTGATCTCGCAGAAGACGAATTGCATTGGCTTGAGTTTGTCGAAGAAGAAGATTCGACTTGGACGCTGATCGAATGGACTGTAAAAAGCAATATGGTCGCAGCGACAGAATCAGCTGTTTTTACTGTTGATGGCGCATTTTGGGATGACCTGTTTCTTCAGCTCAACGATGCAGGGAAATTGCGCCGCTCACCGATTGCTTCAGGTCTTGCCGCACCAGAACTTGCCACGGGAACAATCAAACGGCCTAAATTTGTCTGGCAAACGAGTGACTGTTGTCAAAATCGTTCGGTGGGAGTGGAGTTTGCATTCGTCGCCCTCATGGGCAATGAAACATTGCAGGCCGATGTGCGCCTTGAAAGCGCTCTTGCGTTCTTTGACCGACACCCAATTTGTTCGGAGTCTGGATCATGAAACAATTTAATTTGTCCCAATTTTCAAGTCGTTCTCGTTCGAAATCTCGCAGCCATCGTGGAGTCGCGCTTTTGATGGCGCTCTTCGCCCTCGGCGTGGCCGCAACAGCAGGAACATCGTTCGTCAAATCGCGTGATCACAGTGTGATGGTTGGTCGCAGTATGGGTGAAGCTGCGCGTGCGCGCTTGGCTGCCGCAGAAGGACTGGCGATTTCTCGCGAAGTTCTCGCAAATATTTTTCAGCAGCCGGATGTCACCCTCGCAACGCAGTGGCGGGGGCAACTTGCGGATGGTGTTCTGTTGACGAATTATCAAATCAACGGCGCAACATTGAATGTCACAGTTGCTGATTTGACGACAGGTGCAGCACCAACGATCAGTACAACTGAATTTCAAGCGACAATCACCGTGACCGTAGGTGAAACGAGTTATCAAATGAGTGCGCAGATGAGTCTGCAAAGTCTCGTCAAAGGTCAGTATGCGATCTTTGCAAACAAACTCTTCCGCATGGAAGGGCACAACTTTGTCGGACGCTGGGAAAAAGCACCGAAAAGCGCGCTGAAATATCCAATTAATGTTGGAACGCAGGCGATGAAGACTTGGTTCAGTAACGAAGGCGTTTACTTTGGCACTGACGCATACTTTGAAGATCAAGCAGTCGCAATTCCAGGCACATACAACACATTTGCTCTCGCATTGGCGGCGAAGCCAACAGAATTTGTTCGCGCTTCTCGCGCTGGATATGCCGGCGCAAGAGTGAACAACCAAGATGTGATCTATCACTATCTTGGTGGTAAGACTTCTCTTGCTGCATCATGGGAAATTGCGAGCGATTCATTTGCCACCAAGCAGGCATATCTCTATTTCCCATCGAATGCAGAAAGCGTGACTGTCACTGGCGGAAGTGCCGAAGAAGTTGAACAAGTGCGATTGTCCGCTGGTCAATCCATCGTGATGCCTACGCCTCCATCAGAACCGTCATTCATTCCTGGAACGACATACACCGGCAATAAAACGTATAGCGGCGTCACAGTCACGCTGAATCCAATTCGCGTGAAATGCAACGAATTCTTTGGAATCCCTTATGCAGGAGGCGATCTCATCGTCTCGAATAATTCTGTCATCACCCTCAATAGCGGTATCTATCGAGTGGATGACAAATTCACCTTGTCCAACAGTCGGCTGATCATCAATGGCAATGTGAAGATTGTGATGAAGGCCAGACAGTGGTTTGATCTGGACGCAAAGAGTTTTGCGATGACAAACTCTGCGATCGAATTGAAAGCGAATTCGCAGTTGCTTCTTTTCGTTGCATACGATTTGGTCACAACAGGATCGTGGATTGGAAGCGATTACACTTGCACTTCAGACCCGAGTGCCACGAACAAACTTGGTGACCCTCACCGCAAGAAGTGGCTCAATCAGTGGGTCGCGACGGTGTGTGATCCGGTTCCTCCAGAAGAGCCGAAGTACATCGAACCTTGGAGAATTCGCATCTATCCAGACCCTGCGTTTCTTTCTTCGATCTTCATCTGGGATTTCTATAACAGCTCGATTGTCGGATCTATATATATGCCAACCAATCCTGTGATTCTGCGTGGAAACACGGAGATCTATGGTCGCATTGCGGCGAATCACGTCATCTTGCGCGATGAGGCGAGTTTCTTTTATGACCACGCTCTTGATGACATCACTGGAATCACCGAAGGGGCGCCGCCTCCACGCGGTGGTACGGCACAAATTCCAACTCGAATTCAGATCAATTTCTAAGTCAAATTTTTTCCAGCCAACAGTTCTCATTTAGGAGGGGACAACCATGCGTCGAGCCTTCACACTCATCGAACTCATCATCACGACGATCATCATCGCGGTGATCGTCTCGCTTGCACTGCCAATGTTCTCGGACCAGAGCGGAGGACGACTCTCCGCAGCACAACATCGGTTATGGGCGGATATTCAATATGCGCAGGCATGGACAATTGCAAATCCATCAACCCCCGCGAAGATCAAATTTCTTTCTGACGGCTATACGATCGAAGGACCGCCAGATGCAGGAACAGTACGGTTCAATAAAAATAGTTTTTCTGAAGCATCAGGAGTACTTGTGACTGTGACAGATGTTCCAGTCGGTGGAATTCCATTCAATCATTCTGGCGCGTTGAATATCGGACTCGATGCAGCTGAACCGCGAATTCACCTTTCAACTGGCATTGGTCATGAGTCAATCGATCTTGTTCTCCAACCCACATCTGGGCAAATTCGGGTGGAAAAAGCTATCGGGTTGCCATAAATGAGCCGAAGTGTATTACTCAGCACCGTTCACTTGGTGCAGGCGGTTTCACGCACTTTGGATATTTATCAACGAACAAGCCCCGTGTATCAGACTCGAGTGCGATCACAGCACCGTGCAGCTTTCTCTGCATGCGTCGCGAGTGCGTTCGTGCAGGTTGCACTTGCATCGGCATCAAGTTCGCCACAGAATTCAATCCCACCATTTCCTCCTGGTGGATTTGCGCCAGTCACTTCGGGTTCGCAGGGAAATGCTTCAGCACCAGCAACCGTTGTGCCTGCATCAGCTCCTGCGTCAGCTCCTGCGGCCACTCCTGCGCCTGCCCCTGCGACCACTCCTGCGCTTGCACCTCCGGCAACAGTCGATCTCAGCCCTCCTCCGATTCTTGAAGTTTCAACACACGGGACTATCACACTCTCTGCTCAGAATGTTGCGGTCGACGCACTGCTCGAACTTCTTTCTGTTCGCAGTAAGCAGAACATTGTTGCAAGCGACAAAGTGGAGGGAAAAGTTTCGGTCAATCTTTATGACGTTCCTTTTAACGAAGCGCTTGAAGCGATTCTCTCGGTCAACGGTCTGATTTCAGTTCGTCAGGGATCGTTTATTTTCGTTTATACACAAGGAGAATTTGAGGCGCTGGAAAAAGCGAGGCGCCAACTTGGCACGCAAGTATTTGTGTTGCAATTCTTGAATGCGAGCGATGCAGAATCGTTCATCAAGCCGATTCTTTCTCAGGATGGAAAAATGGCTTCGCGTGGAACTGTTGTCGCAGGATTTACGCCAACTTTGGAAAATGGCGGCGCAGATGATTACGCATTCACCGCTCGAATCGTGGTCACGGATTACGCTTCGAATTTGGCGGAAGTCGCTCGTGTTCTGAAAGAGATTGATAGCGCGCCGCAACAGGTTCGCGTCGAAGCGACAGTGGTCTCCGCCAACATCGACGAAAATAATGCATATGGTTTGGATATCGCCGCAATCGGCAATCTGAACTTTGACAACTTAGTGTCGAAGGCAATTCCGCCACTTGGAGTGCCAGATGCACTTCAAACTGGTTTGAATACGAAAAATGAGTCTTTCACTCCCTATCCCAATTCCGCGCAAGCTGCGGCGGTCACCAATCAAGTTGCACTGCCCAATGCGCCACCTGCAAACATCAAGATGGGATTTGTCTCTGATGATGTTTCTGTCTTTTTGACAGTGCTCGATGATGTGACCGACCTCACTGTGCTCGCGCGTCCAGCGGTGACATGCTTAAATCGCCAGCGTGCTGCGGTCATGATCGGAGAGCGAGTTGCATATCTCACTACGACGCAGAACCAGACCAGCACCACGCAAACTGTGGAATATCTCGACACGGGAATCAAACTGACCTTTCGGCCGTTCATAACGGATGATGGCATGATCCGAATGGAAATGTCGCCAAGTATTTCTGATTTCACACTTCGTAAAATTGGCGTGCCAGGTGGTGGTGAGACGACGGTTCCCGACTCTACAACCCAGGAATTGCATACAAATGTTCGTGTTCGCAGCGGGCAAACAGTTGTGCTTGGTGGGCTCTTCAGCGACAAAATTACCTCGCAACGCCGTCAAGTTCCCTTCTTAAGCGACATCCCACTTTTCGGTGGAGCAATGACTGGACAAGCCGATCGCGTTCAGCGTAAGGAAATTATTTTCCTGGTGACGCCGACTGTGATTGAAGATCAAAAACTCTACGAAGAAGGTAAAGACTCGCTCGAAATTGTTGAGAACGTACGAGTCGGTGCGCGTGCTGGGCTCTTGCCATTTTCGCGCGAGCAAGTCACTGCGAATTACCAACAGGACGCATTTACTGCGTACAACAATGGCGATCTCACCAAGGCGCTTTATTACTCCAACGCGGCACTTCGCATGAAGCCAATTTCGCCAGCAATGCAACAATTGCGCGAGCGGGTTATTTCGATGCCAGGTTCTGATTATCAAGATCAAATTGATCAGACACTGATCGAGCGCCGAACGTTCTCGCCCAGTACTCCTAGTGAAACACCCAAAATGAAGCCCAGCGTGAATCCGAACGTGAAGCCAAGCGTGACTCCAGCGCCAGTTGCTCCAGAGCCAAGTACGCCAGCAGTTTCCGCCCCAGTCGCACCAGAGCCCGCACCATGAACCAATCAACTTCGTACCCATATCGTCTCATTTCCGCAGGGTCCTCTTTCATCTCGTGTGCGCTCTTGGCATCTGTCGTGTTTGGATGCGGTGGTCCAACAAAGACGGGCATCGAAGCACGCAAAGTTGCAAGCGATCGTTTCAATCGAGTCGGCGGAGCAGTCGCATCTGATCAAGCTGCGCAAGCACTCGATGCTGGGCAATTCAAAGATGCATTGACGCAAATTGATCGGGTTGTTGTTGCATTTCCCACGGATCCCAAAGCCCGTCTTCTGCGTGGCCGAATCGTCCTTGAAATGGGAAGACTTGAATTGGCCATGACCGAATTTAAGAATGCTGCAGAGCTTGACCCATCATGCGCTGAATGCATGTATTACCAAGGCATCGTCTCTCAGCGGTGGGGTCGCGACGAAGACGCGCTGAAAGAATATGCAGCTGCTCTCACCATCGAACCAACAAGCACTCATTATCTTCTCGCCCAAGCGGAGACATTGCTTGTGCTCGGCCGAACAAATGAGGCGAAGACACTGATCGACGATACATCGTGTCACTTCGAATTCAGTTCTGCGCTTGCCCATCTGCGCAGCGAGATAGCAGCATCGGAAAACGATCATGCGCAAGCGCTTAACTTTATGGAATTAGCAGTCACACTTGCGCCGAATCCGTTGGATTACCAAGAAGATTTGGCTCTTGTCGCATTCCACGCGAAAGAATGGGATCGTTGTCTGACAGCTCTCGCCACTTTGCCTGCGAAGTCAATGGACCGAGAAGACATGGCTCGCATTCGCGCACGCTGTCTTGCGATGACTGGTCGTGCGCTTGAAGCTCGAGACTTGTTGCTCGCCTTCGAAAGTTCGAATGCGAGCAAGCAAGATGGAATCACGCTCGAGCACGATTTGGCTTTGGGATATATCGCTTGGATGGTCGGCGATATCGAGCGCGTCGATTCGTGTGCTCGTCGATTGATGGGCCGAAATCCGAAAGTCTGCGATGGTTATTTGTTAAAGGGAATGGTCTTGGAGCGGCAAGGCGACTTTGCGAACGCGGTAAAATTGCTGACGAAAGCATCAGAATTGGCTCCAAATCGGCGATTGCCACGAGAACTCCTTCTGCGTGCCGAGGCGGCTGAGATCGCTCTTGGAGGAGTTGTTGTGGTCGGTATGGCTCGCTAAAAAACGGATTTACAATCCTCGATTCATTTTTGAACTGCTTGATATTTCCTCTTTCTTTGTTTTCAACGAGAATCCAAATGATCAACAAGATTGTCAAAAGCCCCGGTGGTGCTGACAACAGGATTCGGCAGTTCCCCCTTGTGGACTTGTGGGTGCAGCGAATGGTTCAGATCTTGCCACGTTGCTGAGCGCGTGGGATCCTTGTGAATAAAAAACGATAGACTGAAGTGGTCGACGTACGGATGCGTCGAATGAGCAACTCACGAGGAGATGTATCTATATGGCTATTTACATGACAATCAACAAGACAAAGAATGTCAAAAAATCGGTGGGATTATTTTTCAGCTTGATCGCAATCGTTGGAGTGATTGGTTGTAAATCACAAAGCCCGATGCTTGATCACATTACTGAGGGAACCGAAGCCTTTCAAAGCGTGCAAACATCGGGCGCTCCAATTCCACAAGAAGAATTGAAGTCTGCCGTTGGCGTTGCGATACTGAAATGTTTTCAAGCGGGAGTTGTCTTTGGTTGGATGGGGGGCAATGGTGTTGCGGTGAAAAAACTTCCAAGCGGTTGGTCTCCGCCGATTGCAATCGGAGTTGTCAAAGGAGATTTCGGCGCGCTGATCGGTGCGCAGCACCTCGACATCGTGATGGTGTTCAATGATGCCGCGGCATTTGATAAATTCATAGAAAGTGGAAGTTATTTTTACGCTGGCGCTCAAGGAACAGCTGCGACGTCTACTGGCACAAACCAAGCGAGCGGGCCGCCAGTGAAGTCCTATGCCCATGCGGCAGGCCTTTATGGCGGCGCATCTATTGGCGGACTTGGCATCCTGATCAAGGAAAAAACAAATGAAGCTGCATATGGGGCAGATGCAACTCCTGTGGACATCCTCAATGGAAAGTTTCCTCAGCCTCCAGGTGGGATCGAACTTTCCAAAAAACTTGACTCTGCTCATTAAGTTTCGAAATTATCGACTTCGGAATTTTATAAAAACACCTTACGAAATAAGAACTTCTGCTGTGATTGCTTCCACATTGGGAATTGTCAGCAGAACACCCATTCGAACTTTTGCACCCAACGCAAATGGGGTGACAGGGCGGCGTCGATCCGGCAAGTCTGCTTAGTGCGTGGGGGACTTGACGGGGTATGTGATCGCCGAGCCATCTGCGCGAAACAAGTGCGCAAATTGCATTTGAAATTCGAGAGTGATCGCATCGCCTTCATAAATTGCCGCAAGTGTGTCTGTTGAAGTTCGAGAAATGACACGCATTCCATTGACCACTGCGACGATGTCTGCAAGAGGTCCATATCGTTCGATCGTGACAACGTGACCAGTCAGGCAGCAGGAATTTTCATTCTCTCCAGCGGGAAGAATTCTCAGGCGATCTGGACGAATTCCAAGCGTGACTGTGTCATGGCCAAGGGCTGAAAGTTCGACAGCAACCCATCGCTTGCAAAGCGAAAAAACGCTTTCTTTCCAGTGAAAAGTGAAGCCGCCAGTGCTGTCCCTTGCAAGACGTCCTTCAAACATATTCATCGGTGGAGTCCCAATAAAACCAGCAACGAAACGGTTTGTTGGGCTGTCATAGATTTCGGCAGGCGATCCAATTTGTTGCACGACGCCATCTTTCATCACCACCATCCGATCAGCGAGACTCATCGCTTCTTCTTGATCGTGCGTCACATAGACCATCGTGGCGCGCAGACTACGGTGCAAGATTCGCAGTTCGGTTCGCATCTCGCCGCGTAAAAGCGCATCGAGATTTGAGAGAGGCTCATCGAAGAGAAAGACAGCGGGATCTCGCACGAGCGCGCGCCCAACTGCGACACGCTGCCTTTGACCGCCGGAGAGTTCGCGCGGCGGACGATTGAGTAAGTGTTCGATGCCAAGCGTGCGCGCCGCAGTATCGACGCGCGCGGTGATTTCAAGTTGCTCTGCGAGACGCTGTGCGCGATAAGTTGAGTCCCAAATGCCGCGCCATCGACTCTTGAAGGTACGGCGGCATTCAAGGCCAAATGAAAGATTTTGTCGAACATTCAGATGTGAATAGAGCGCATAGTTCTGAAAGACCATCGCAATGTTTCGGTCCTTCGGTGGCACATCATTCACGATGCGGTTGCCGATGGAGATCGTTCCCCCAGAAAGATCCTCCAATCCGGCGATCATTCGTAAGGTTGTGCTCTTACCGCACCCCGAAGGTCCAACCAAGACGATAAATTCACCATCGGAGATCGATAAATCGACCGTGTCAACGGCTCGAACTGTCGTTCCATAGATCTTCGAAACAGCCTTGAGGTCAACTGTTGCCATCGCAGGATGGAGGTTACCCATCGCTCTAGATGAGGTACAACATCACTTCCATGAAACAGTTGACCCACATGATTTATCCAATCACAATCAATCTTCTTGCCTTTGTTCTTTGTGTTCAATCGCAAACTTCCAATGCGCAGTCGCCAACCACCGTGCCACCAGCGACCGTGCCGCCAGCGGAAGTCGTCGCACCTGACGGTCCGATGGAAGCAGTGCCGCCGACATCAAAGTGTCCACGCGATCGCAAGTTGTCAACAACATTGCGTTATGCAATTCTGCCACTCATAGGCGAGATTGGTGACGCCACTATTACAGAAGCGCTTGAAGTATTTATTAAAGGTTCGCCAGCATCGCGCCGCGTAAATGCGCTTGTGATTCAATTCGATATCACTGGTGGAACGCAGGCAGATACTGCAATTCTCGTAGATCAAATCATAAGAATTCGAAAGATAATGCCTGTCATCGGCGTGTTTGGTTCTGCGCGAGGTCCTGGCGCAGTCTTGCCAGTGTTCTGCGATTATCTTATGGTTCTCAACCCATCATCGGATGAGATCGTTATGGACTGGGCGCCTGGGACAGATTTGGCAGAAGCGAATATCTCTGACCAGATTCGAACAAATCTTTCCTTGATTACATCTCGCGCATCGGACCGTCCATATTTGAAGTCTGTCTTGAAAGGTCTCCTCGATCCAACAGTAGATCTATTTCTCTGGCGGGGAAGTGATGGTTGTC
>Ga0209086_10002275_pt1 | contig 15060 bp, 16 predicted proteins | sample M_130207_XF_Meta_FD_187312 | JGI IMG/M metagenome (GOLD analysis project Ga0209086, IMG submission 187312) | Freshwater microbial communities from Lake Montjoie, Canada to study carbon cycling - M_130207_XF_MetaG (SPAdes) (version 2) | ecosystem: Environmental > Aquatic > Freshwater > Lake... | reverse complement strand
ACACGCCCACGTAGGCATAGCCGTTGTCGTCGCAAGCCCGAGCCAGTCGACCTAGTTCTTTGGGTCCGGCCGTGCGTTCCCAGTCGGCCACGAAGTATGCGCTTTGAGCCTGAATGGGCAACTGCATTCCATATATGCGGCGGCCTTGCGGAACCGTGAACATCCCCCGAGTCATGGGTACACCTTAGGCGTTGACCACATTTTTTCTGATGGCGTGTCAGAAAGTATTTCCCTGTTCAACCACCGCTGGCTGCGATCTTGAAGCCTCACTGCCGGCATGAAAAACACCGACATTATGTGTAGACAATTTGTAGACAAAGCCAGTTCACAGGCCTAATCTCATGTTGATGACTGATTCGACAACAATTCGCGTTGACCGCGACACCCACCGCCGCCTTCTTGATCTGAGCCAAAGCACTGACCTATCGCTGATGGAAGTCCTACGTCAAGCCACCGCCGCCTTAGAGCAACAGCTATTCGTTGCCGAGGCAAAGTCGCAGATGCAACGTTTACGCGCCGACCCGCAAGCGTGGGCTGATTACTTACGCGACTCGTCGCTCACCGAAGTTTCTGACGGAGTCGATTGATGGATCTCGTTGACAGCATTTGGCTCGTCGACTTTGGGCCCAACTTTCCGTCAGAACCAGGTCACAAACGGCCGGCTCTCGTTGTTGGTCCAACCGATGATTTCGCCGATTTTCTGAGCAATGTTTTTGTCGTTCCGTTGACAACGAGTCGACGTGGTCTGAACTTTCACGTTGAAGTTGAACCCGGTGTTGACTCAGGTATTTCAGAAATCAGCTACGCCCAATGCGAACAGTTGCGTTCGATCAGCAAACGACGACTTGTACATCCACTCGGTGTCGTTGATAGCGAAGCCCGTTTCAAAGTTCGCCGAGTCCTACGGATGTTGCTCAACTTCACGTAGACCCCGGGTTATTTGAACTCAACCGGCAGGCCATCACCGAGAAAAGCATGCTCACGCCCTCAATAGACCGATGAATAAAACGTTTGATTCAATGTGTCTCACGGGTGATACAGTTTTCTCATGGGAAAAGTTACCTCAGGAATCAACGCTGTGACAGTTCGGGAATTAAGAAACCAGGGCGGGCAGGTGCTTGATCGAGTCCTCGCAGGTGAGCAACTCACAATTACTCGTGACGGTCAACCGGTCGCCGAACTTTCACCTTTGTCTATACCGACGAATTTGACTACCTTGAAAAAACGCGCTGCCAAACTCAAAGCCATCGACCCAATCTCGTTGCGAAACGATCTTGACGAAATAGTTGATCCTTGGTTATGAGCGAGTCTGCATCACCGCAACATGATGGTCTATTAGATACCGATACTCTCATTTTGCTCGCCGAGATTGAAAGTGATCTTCCTGAATTCCCAGCAATCAGCGCGATCAGTTTGGCCGAGTTGACGGTCGGACCTCTCGTTGCAAAAACCGCCGCCGAAAGATCACATCGTCAAGGACATCTGCAATTCGCTGAACGAAATTTCAGCGCATTGGCATTTGATGAAAACGCCGCACGAGTGTTCGGACGATTGGCAGCCCAAGTTCGCTTGTCCGGACGAACGTCTCGAGCAAGGTCGTTTGATTTGCTGATTGCTTCAATCGCAGTTGCCAACGAACTCCCGCTGTACTCGGTCAATGTCGACGACTATGCCGGAATTGACGAACTTGACTTGCGCGCAGTTCCTCATCCCCGCAATCAGGAATCTTCCTGATTATTTGCGGGTGAGTTTTTCGGCAAGGCCGAACAGCTGAGTGATCAACACCGCAACTAACACTGACGTCGTCGCGACGGTCCAAATCATTCCGTAATCAAGGCGGCCACGTGATTCGTTCAGCAAGTTGCCAAGCCCGTTACCCGTTGCCAAATACTCAGCAATCATCACACCAAGCAGGGCGCGCGGCGCGGCCAATCGGGCCGCTGTCACCATTGCCGGAACCGCACCAGGTAAACCGACAAATCGCAGAGTCTTCAAGCGTCCACCACCGCTGACGCGTACAACATCGATGGCCGCGGGAGACGTTGTCGCCAGCGCTTGTGAAATCGTCACAAATGACGGGAAAAATGTGACCGAAACACACACCACAACTGTTGCCAAAATGCTTCGGCCAAAAACCAAAACGATCAATGGTGTCAGTGCTGGTAAGGGCATCGTCTGCGAGACCAAAGCAAACGGCAATACTGCTCGACCAAGCGTCGGTCGCAGACTCAAAATAACTGCGAGCAACAATGCTGCAGCGAGCCCACACAGCAAACCGATCAAAGCCAACGGCAGAGTTTCACTGTATGCATCAAATAACCGTGAGCGTGAAACTGAAGCGCGAGGGTCGGTTGTGAGATATCTCACGATTGCAAACGGCGACTTGGCGACTACGGGCGACATATCCAAAATACTCAGCACCAACGCCCAAAGACCTAAGACAACTCCGGCCGATATGACTCCCCCGCCTAATCGTTTCCACCAAGGACCAGTTGCTCCTCCCATCGGCAAAGATGTTTGGATCGTGGCCGACATTGACGAGCGCGTGAGGCGAGAACCCAAAAAGGCGAACAACATGTACGCCGAAGCGGCCACTGCAGTTGCAACTAAACCGATACTCCATAAACGAGACGGATTTGCCTGACCTAATGAACCAAGCAGATATGTTCCGAGTCCCCATCGAGTTCCACCGCCAAACTCAGCGAGCAACGTTCCGAGCAAAGCTGCTGGCGCAGCGACTCTGAATGCACTCACGATGTGAGGCAACGCGCTGCGTACTCGAATCCAGCGCAAGACATCAGTTGTCGAACCACCAGCGACCATCACGACATCAACAAGTCGCGGATCAACATTGCGCATACCGTTCATCGTTGCGATATAGGTCGGGAAATACACCGCCATAGCCGCCAGAATAATTCGCGGGGTTGTGCCCGTGAATGCCAACAACAACACCGGGACAATCGCGATCAACGGCACCGCGAATAAAGACATGCCTAGTCCACGCAACAAGGTTTCGGCGATTCGAAATCGTGCAGAAATCGCACCAGCGATGATTGCGATGATATTTCCAATCACAAAACCAGTGCCTGCTGACTTCAATGTCACCGACAAATGTGGAGGATAATCAGAACGATCTTTCCATAACTGAGCCAAAATTTGAGTCGGAGCTGGCAACGCGCCCTGACCAATGAGTTCGAGTCGTCCCAATACTTCCCAGATAACTAGGACAATCAGCACTACGCCAGTGCCGCGAGCGAAACGACCGAAGTTCTTCATCTGGACAACAGTTTTCAGTGTCCGCCACCAGCGAACAACAGCTCGGACAAGTGATCAGCCAATTGATGAAATTCAGAACTACGCATGATCTCGGGAACTCGAGGCCGTTCGAATGGCACGTCCACAATTTCGACAATGCGACCCGGCCGCGCCGACATGACAGCAACTTTGTCAGCAAGAAAAATTGCTTCTTCAATCGAGTGCGTCACCAAAATGGTGGTTGGACGACGAGCCGACCAAATCCGCTGCAATTCAAGATTCATGGTGCGACGAAGAATTTCATCAAGAGCACCAAATGGTTCGTCGAGCAAGAGAACTTCGGGCTCGGTTACTAATGCACGCGCGATTGCAACGCGCTGACGCATTCCGCCAGACAACTGCGCCGGCAATGCCTGTTCAAAACCTTGAAGACCAACAAGAGAAATCAATTCTTCGATCACAGTTTGGAATTCTTTGACTGGCTTTCCCATCACTTGCAAGGGCAAGGTGATGTTCTTCCATACTGAGCGCCACGGCAACAAAGCTGGGTCTTGAAAAGCCACACCGAGCCGACCTGCCGTACGCATTTCATCGGGTGACCTCTCGCCGATGAGCAATGAACCAGCATCAGGCAACTCAAGGCCAGCGAGCAATCGCAACAAGGTCGACTTGCCACATCCTGAGGGGCCAATCAACGAAATGAACGACCCGACCGGAACTTCTAAAGACACTTTGTCAAGTGCCCGAACCACATCTTCTTTGAGGGCGAAGGTGCGCTCCACGTTTTGAACGCGGAGCGCACCACCGGCTACTTCTTGCAATGTTGACAAATTTAGATTTCCTCGAGAAGAGTTGTGTCAAACATGTCGCGTGTTCCCTTGACTCCGATTTCGGCAAGAGCTGCCAAGTTGGCCTCAATTGCTTCCTCGGACATTGAGTAAATGCCACCATCGGCTTCAATGAGCGGCTTTTGTGCCCCGTTGAAGAAAACTTCGTTTTCGACGGTGCGTCCTGTGCCCTTGAAGTAAGTCTCGGCAAACTCGGGTGGGTACTTCGCGGTGTCCTTGAAGTTTTCTTCCCAACCCATGCGGCTCGCACGCAACCACTTGATAATTTCGGCACGATTGTTCTTCAAGGCATCCTTGGTCACAACAACTGTGTCATTGAAAATGGTGAATCCAAAGTCGTACAACAAGAATGACGTTGCTTCTTCACCTGCTTGCTGAATTGTGTAAGGCACATTCGTAGCGAAGTCAATGGATGCATCAATCTCGCCCTTCACCAGTGGCGTTGGATCGTAGGCGTACGGAACAATGTTGACATCGTTCTTGTCGACGCCACTGAGCTTGAGCATCGCTTCAACTGAAAGTGTGTTTGAAGCAGGTACGGCCAAAGTCTTACCGACCAATTCGGCTGGCGAATTGATTGGATTCTTCTTCAAGCTGATAACACCGATCGGATTCTTCTGATATTGCGCTCCAACAATCACGAATGGAGCACCGTCATTGACGATGGCATTAATGGTGCTGTCTGGAGTCGTCAGTGCGAGCGGCGAAACACCCGAGAGCAATGAACTCTCAGGAATCACGTCTGGTCCACCCGATAGGTAATTCAGGTCGAGGCCCTGTTCGGTGTAGTAACCCTTCGTCATGGCTACGAAGTAGCCCATGAATTCAGCGTCATTGACCCAGGCTGCCTGCATGGACAATTTAGTTGCTTCGCTTGAGCCTGAACTTGATGACTTGCTGTCATCGCCTCCGCACGCTGCGAGGAATGCAGGCAAGCCTGCTAAACCAACACCGGCTGCGGATGCTCGAATCAGCATCTGTCGTCGTGAAATCGGATTCATAGTTGACCTTTCATGTTGTTTGTCGTGTGGGTTGTGTCACGATTGATGTACTGGGCGCAGAGTCATAACGGACCCAAGTTCTGAATCGCGCGCAACTCGGCCACAATGCCGAGATGTTCGAATTCTGTTCCTGGAACCAATTCCCAGAACACTCGTCCACTTTGACGCGAGCTCTGATCTATGTGCATTACTTGAGTGGGAGTGACCACCCAATCGACAACGACGTCATGCTTCTCTGCAGGCATAACTTCATTGACGAACTGACAGTCGTGCACGACATCGGCCACAACTGAAGAACTATCGGTGAGTCCAAGTTCTGAAAGAACCGCCCACTCAAAATCGAAATAACCATGCCCCTTGCCAAAGCGCACACCGTTGTTGCTCACAGCACTTCCACCAGTGACGAGCAAGGCGAACTTTTCACCTTTTTGCAATTCAGCCAATGGCATTGCCACGGCATAGCGATCGAATCCGTCAAGCGTCGCAGCGTAATGATGATCGCTGACCGGAATCGTCGTGGGATCTAGGCGATAAAAACCACGCACGATTCCGTAGGTAGTCATCACGAATGGAATTCCGCGCTGAATCAGTTTGTAGCGTAAATCTTCCAAACAATTATCGGGTGTAATAAAGACCTGACGATTTCCGCGATTCTTTAATGCGTCAAGTTCTAGAACTCGATCTGAACACTTTTCGCTCCCGATGAAATCACAGATGAAACTTGAGAAGTCCCAATGAAAACGTGAATCAGGTCGCGCAACCTTGGCCAATTCAGCCCAGATCTGCTCGCGATACTGATCGGTTGACAAAGCGCTGCTCACTTAATTCTCCTCAATTTCGTAGGAGCAGAATCGCGGGGCTCCCACACATCAATTTCATCAGTGTTCGTACAAATCAGATCAAGCAAACAATCTGGTTCGGCTTCAACCATTTCGTCAACAACTTGACAATCATGCACAACGGCAAAAACCAAAGCATCAGACGACAACACGCCGAGTTGCTTCATCATCATCCACTCGAGAGCGAGATAACGCTGACCGCCACCGATATGTCGACCATCGGTTGTCACTGCAGTTGCACCAGTAACTACCAAGTCAATTGTGCCAACTTGACGCAAATCGCCAGGGCCGAGTCGCCTGCCGAATCGTTCCATGCCATCAAGCGTTGCAGCCAAGGCATGATCGGTTTTTTGAATTTTTGTTCCGTCAAGAAGAATGAAGCCGCGACGTAGCCCGTATGTCGGAACCAAAATCTTCTTTCCTGATTCAAGGGCTGCCAATCGCAATTGTTCAATGCTGTTGTCAGGAGCGCAGAAAACCACATCTGCACTTCTCCACTCGGTGCGCTTCATGACTCGCTTGTGCGCAAGGTTTGATCCCGCGAAATCGGGAACGTATTGATTGAGGTCAAGATCGAAACGCGAATCAGGACGAGCAACTTCAGATAACCGTTGCCACACAACTCGTCGTACTCGTTCTTCTTGAACAACAAACGTTCCCCGACCTTGTTCGGCACTTAACAGTCCGTCACGAACCAATTCTTCGATTGCTCGACGAAGAGTTCCGCGGCTGACGCCAAAAAGTTCCATCAGATTGGGTTCGGTCGCAAGTGGTGTTGAGTCTGAAAGTTCTCGGCCCAAAACCATCTGGCTCAACCGATCGCGGACCTGCTCGTAGAGCGGCGCGTCGGAGGCGAGGTCGATCTCGGTTTGTCGAACGCTGGTCTCCCTCTTGGCCATGTGCGAACTATAGACACAATTCGTCTAGACGAATGTTTCCAATGTGTGACGATTCGGTTTTTGGGCAAAAAGTAAAAGCCCGGTCGCGGGCCCAGATTTGAGCCTTTACAGGGCGACAGGGACCTGTTTCCATTGGTTGACGTCGATTAACCCGTGGTCAGTGATGCGTAGATCAGGAATAACTGAGAGTCCCAGGAACGACAGCAACATAAACGGGGCGTCGATTGCAATACCAAAATCGCGGGCCGTTTGTTCCATCAACTCGATCTGATCAGCCACTACATCAAGGGGTTGATCGCTCATCAGACCAGCAATCGGTAACGGAACCTCGGCCAAAATCTTGCCTTCGTGTACGAGCACTTGTCCCCCACCGATTTTGGCGAGGTGCGCGACCGCAATCGCCATGTCGGCGGGCCCACTTTCGTCACGAGCACCAATCACCATCACATTGTGAGCATCGTGACACACCGTCGAAGCAATCGCTCCACGTGTCAAACCAAAATTGGCAACATAGCCAAGACCAATACGGCCAGTCTTCTTGTGGCGCTCAAGAACGGCGACACGCGCGATGTCGTTAGTGGGATCGTTGATGTCAAGTTCAAGTGCAGTCGTTCGCACGGTTCCTTGAGTGACACCGATGACTCGAGCCATGCCATCGGCAGGTGCATCAACAGTTAACTCAGCAGGGGTTGGGTTGTGATGCAAGTGCACGCGATTGCGCAACGAATCGGGCGCCGGCGTCGCTGGCACTGCACCATCCAGAATGTGACCATGTCGCGCCACCAACTTGCCCGCTTGATACACGGCAGCCGGTCGATATTCCTTCATTGAATCAAAGACCAAGACATCGGCTTGATATCCAGGCCCAAGCTGACCGAGATGAAAGAAGTTGTGAAATTGCGCAGGCAGATACGAAGCCATGATGAGCGCTTCAATCTCGTCGCAACCAGCTTCAACTGCCAAACGCACACAGTGATTGATGTGGCCAATCGTGCGAATCTGGTGAGGCTCACGATCGTCGGTGCACATTGCAGTACGCGTGACACCAGTACGCAGAACAGTCGGCAATAATTCAACGAGATCTTTGCAGGCCGATCCATAACGTAAGAAGACCCACATACCTTTTTGACGCTTTTCATGAGCTTCATCAAGCGCGAAACATTCATGGTCAGACTCAACGCCAGCGGCCAGATACGCATCGAGTTGCGGACCTCGTAAACCAGGGGCATGACCATCAACACTTCGCCAACCCGCAGCCGCAATGATTTCGCGGAACGTTGGATCACCATTGATCACTGCGGGATAGTTCATCACTTCGCCGATACCAATGGCTTTGAATTCAGAAATGAGATGTCGAATATCGGCTGGTGAAAATGCCGCACCAGGACTTTCAAAACTTGATGCAGGCACGCAACTTGATGCGGCGAGTCCAAAAGTGAACGGCATCTTTTCGGCAGCTTCAGCAACAGCCCCGACACCTTCGAGTCCGGCAACGTTGGCTATTTCGTGTGGATCGCAGGCGACAGCAGTTGTTCCACATGGCAAGGCTCCACGAACGAATTCATCAACCCATAACTTGGTTGATTCAAGATGCATGTGTGCATCAACAAATCCAGCGACTAAGGCCGCTCCGCCAACATCAACAGTTTCTTTGGCTTCACGTTTACCCCATCCGGCGACAACACCGTCAGCAATTGCAAGGTCGGTTGATACCCATTCACGTGTAATCGGAGAAAGAACTCGGCCACCAGTGATGAGCAAATCGGCAGGCTCATCACCACGGGCAACGGCAAGGGCTCGAAGTGAGGCGGGAGGTCGTGACATGGCGTGAGTGTAGACACAATTTGGGGTGGTACGCAGATCACGGGTGCTAACACGGCAAATTTCACACTCAAAATTCACTAACCTGACTCAAGATCATTGTGCTGCACGACCTGAAAACCCTCTGGAAAATCAAACGCTTTCGCGTTTTGCTGACGGCGCGCACCTTGTCGAATATTGGCAACGGCATGTCTCCCATCGCCATGGCCTTTGGGGTGCTGTCACTTCCTGGCAGTAATGCTTCGTCGCTGAGTTGGGTCACTGCGTCACACATGGTGCCGATTGTTTTGTTCTTATTGTTGGGTGGAGTTGTCGCCGACCGGATGGGACGAGCCCGCGTCGTTGGCATTACCGACATCATCGGCAGCTTCGTCGTGGCAACAAGTGGTGTTCTTTTCTTGACCGATCACGCGACTGTTCCATTGCTTTGCGTGAACGCTTTTGTTTTCGGAGTATTAAACGCATTGTGGTGGCCCGCATTTGCTGGACTACTTCCTGAAGTAGTACCGAGCGAAAACTTGCAAGCTGCTAACTCGTTGGTAGGGCTCGGTGCAAACGTTGGTTTCACACTTGGTGCAACCATGGGCGCAGCCATCGTGAGCACTGTCGGTCCGGGCTGGGCAATCATCGGCGACGGAGCATCATTTCTGATTGCCGGAATACTGGTCTTGCGACTGCAGTTGCCGACGAAAATGCAAACTGGCGAAATTGATGAACACCCATCAATGATTTCGCAACTGCGTCAAGGTTGGTCAGAGTTCTATTCACGTAAATGGATTGTTGTCGTCGTGATCTGCTTTGCATTCATCAATATGTGCTTCGAAGGATTCTTAGGAGTCCTCGCTCCGGTGCAGATGAAAGAAGCACTTGGCGGTGCACGCGATATGGGACTAATGCTGTTCGCATTTGGTGCAGGCAACATTGGCGGAGTTCTCGTGTCACTGCGCATTAAACCCAAACATCCATTGATTATTGCGATGGGTGGAATGCCTTTGGTCGGCGTGTGGATGATCGGTGCAGCGGTGCCATTTCACATTGGCGTCTTGATGATATTGGCCTTCGTATCGGGCATTGCGATGGACTTGTTCTTTGTGATGTGGATGACCATGTTCCAGACGCATGTACCCGAAGAAGCCTTGTCGCGTGTGAGTGCGTACGACGCGCTTGGTTCGACCGTGTTTGCGCCGTTTGGTTTGTTCTTAGCCGGACCAATTGCTCAGTGGATAGGCACGAGCGACACTCTGTATATCGCTGGAGTCATTGCGATCGTGATGGCATGTGTGGCACTGTTCAACAAAGATGTGCGACGCCTAGAACGCGTGAGCGATTCAGTCGCTATTGATTAGCTTCTCGTTGTGATTCTCGCGAGATGCTCGTCGCTGGCTCGTGGTTGACTCACCGAGAGAACCAACTCAACTGCCGATTGTCAGTTCTCGGGTTTCCGGGTCGACGGTGAGTTTCCATCCGCCTTCGTGGGCGGCGTGGTGATGCCGCGAACACAGTGGGACCATGTTGTTGAGATCAGTCGATCCACCATTTTCCCAATATTCAATGTGGTGCACGTTGCAGTGATCGAATATCACTTCGCAATCCGGAATCGCACATGTCGGATGTATTGCTTCGAGGGCTCGTCGTTGGTGAACGGTCGCTAATCGTTTTGATCGGCCGACATCGATCGGAACTGATCGCCCATCGAGCACTACTGGCAGAATTTCGGCTTCACAAGCCAGCCGGCGCACCGTTTCAACGGGGAGATCGGCTCCGAGGGCGGTGCGGCAGGTTCCACCAGCATGCAAACCATGCTTCAACGTCTCAAGATCAACGTGAACAACGATCTCGGCGCGAGCTGATACGTCTGATGCCGTGTCGCTGGCGCCGTTGACCAAAGCAATTAATGCTTGGGCTTGACGATGATCGTTCGGTTCGATCCACGGCATCACTTCAACGGGTACTTCTTTGTCTCCCGAGTGAAACATGCCTTCAACGAAGCGACCGATCTTTGATTTCAAGATCGACGCGCTGATCGGATCAAATTTGCCGCTCACCGACAAACAACCATCAGCCTCATTGCGCATCTTGAAAAACATTTCGCGCTTTTGACGTTCAAACGTAGATAGACCATCGTCGGTGACGACTGATTTGGCGGTCTCGGTGACCAAATGACTGAATTCAGAAGCACTCATCGTGGTTGATGCTTCAACCAACTCGGGCAGATGCGTGAGGAATGCATCGCGTTCTGCGCCAGCGATCTTGAGTCCACGGCCTAAAGCGTCAACATGAGCGGCAGTCGTGTTGCCAGCGGCTAACACAGAGGCCATTGCTGGTGCGGCTTCAGTGACAAGGCCACGAGAAACGACCTCGCGAGCTTCACGCGATGTAAGACCACCATGAGCGACAAGTTCACGTTCGGGAATCACAAACGTCGGGGTGACCGGGTCGTGCATCAACGAAATCATGCGAGCGTTCGCTTCGAGCATTTGCGCATCAAGTTTGGCTTGACGCACCCGAAGATCGGACATGAAGGAACGTAATTCAGCGATGTTCATTTCGCTGATCACGACCTTTGTTGGTCCACTCCACTCGAACAAAAACTTCAAACCAACCCCAATTTCATTGGTGATTCGTAACTTTTACTGCTACGAACGTATGTTCTAAAGATACAGGAAGGGTGTTGCAAAGTCAACGTAAAAAAGAAATTTCTTGTCTATTAATTCTTCGGATATTGGACGACGGCAATTTTTGGTTTTCTTCGTTTGTTCCAAATTATTGAACATGCAATGGTTCCCACGACCGCACCGATTGACCCAACGATGATTCCGATCTGTGGTTGAACTGAGATTTCAAAAAACTCGTTCGAACTCTCGTCAGATAGTGAAGTCAAATTGGCAAAGTCGTAGATGTAGATAGCAGCAGTAATTGCGATGCAAAGAATTGCGAAACCTAATTGAACCTGGCCAGTTTTTTGCCGAGCTATCGCGCGCCTCGAACTGTAAAACAAAAACAGAGCAATACCAGATGCAATTGCAGTGAGAATCCCATCACTGTCGGTGCCATTAATCGTTACGATAAAGACTTTCGCCCAAGGCAAGAATGAGCCGATCAGCGCAACAAGAATCGAAATTATGGCGACGGTTTCAATTGATATCCCCGTCTTAGGAACTTCTGCATTGACAACTTGAGGCCCACTTGGAGGGGGAGGTGGGATGAAGGTTCCGTCGGCGTCTCCGTTTTCTTCATTTCTCTGTTCATCAGTCATATGGAGAACAATATGACGAATGAAGTACTTGAGAATAGGTTCTTTCTACGGTTAATGGATAAATCCTTTTGTTCGAGCTTCATTCACGAAGTATTGAACGGTCCCAAGTGGTTCAAAATCCTGATGAAATATCGGCTTAGAGGATTGCAGTTTTCTCCGGTCAGTAAACGTCAACTGAAACGAATCGACATTTCGCGTACGCTGATGCACCAAAAATGAATTCAACAGTTTCTGATTGTCCAGGTTTCAAATCCTGGACAATTTCAAAATCTCTGTCGATCTGCTTTCCCGAACTGTCGACGACTTCGGCCCAAAGTTTGTAGCTCTTTGTCTTAGACGACTGGTTGGTGAACACGCCCTCGAATCCCCACTCATCACACTTCCCAGTTTGCCACTTGTAGGTCAATTCAGTTGAGGTCTTGGAACTGCTAGAAGTTTCTGACTTGCTTCCATTTGAAAGAACGCTGAACAGTAAGAACCCCACCAAGATTGCGATCAACCATTTCACCGATGATTTCTGAGAATTCCACCAAACAATGAGACCATTCATGAGTTCACATTAACCCCTCGGATTGCTTAGGTGATGTGCCTTCTGATCAGAGGGAACAATCAATCCATCAGTGCGATCAATTCAAATTGAAAATATTGAAGATATAGATCGCTGAAATTGAACTAAACATAATTCTCAAGGTTCTTTCATTGTAAAAAAGTCAGTAGAGTTTGGCCATGAGAATGTTTGTCGCAACCTCAGCTATCGGGTTACTTTTATTAAGCTGCGCATCCTTAGACACAGGTTCAACTGACACAGCGCCAACTTCCTCTACCACAGAAGTCGAAACTACGACCCTACCAATTCCAATTTGGCAGTCAATCTTAAAGCCCGAAATTATGCCCGAGGAACTTGGTTCATCTATTTGTGAAAGCCTTCATGGCAATTTTGATGACGCGTTGAAAGTTGTAGTTGAACATTTCACACTCACTGAAGAACCTTCCAAAGATCCGTACGACAGTGCGGAGTTTTTGGCATCTATCTCGTGGGAAAATAACAAGCACAAAGATGATTTTCACTATCACCAACTGCTTATCGCTTTTGCAGCACTCTCGGGAGCAAGTTCAATTACACCAGCAAGCGAACAAGCGGAGGAATTCCTCCTTGCTGCACAGGCTCAATGTTTTGATCCTGGGCTCATCAATCAATTAGTCACTTATTCATCGGACCTGGACTTCCGACTTTTAACTATGCGAGGCAACGCCAAAAATCTCCCCTGGTATCCAAAGGGCTTTGTTTCATATGACAGCAGCACCGCTTACAGATTTCTTGATTACGGAAAAGACTACCGATGCACCTACTCTTCATCTTATTGCTGGGGCGTTGAGATGTTAACGAAGTATGGCTGTAGCAGCCTCTATGCAGAAATGACGATTCTTGATTCGTCTGGAAGAAACATCGGATTTACGAATGACACTGCCAGCAGTATTAGGCCTAACGAAAAGGTGATTCTCATTTTTGATTCCTTTGAAGACGGAGCAGACCAAGGTCGTCTTGATTTAATATCGTGCTACTAAGACGAGTATCCATCACCCAATATCAGCAGTACAAGATTTGAAGCATTATTTATTTGCCTCAGATAGACAGAGTTTTTACATAACCCATCGGACGAGCCACAAACTCTCGTCGGGGTCCTAACGATTTCTCCTAATAAAGCCCGAGTTACCGCTCGATTGTTTACAAAGAATTGATTTCTGTTCAAATTGACTCATCCAAATTTCTACTTTTGAATCCTACGATTTAGACAATTAGGGCTATTCCGACCTTTTAATGAGTCCTTGTGAGAAGTGCGCTAAGTTCAATTCATGAGAAAGATTCTTGCCATCTCGGTCCTCGGACTACTTGTCGTCAGCTGTTCATCATCAGATACATCAACCCCAGCAACAGAGCCAGCCCCTGTGACCACAGAGGCCGCAACAACTACTCGTCCCGCTGATACGACCTCAGCACCAACTACCGCTACGCCAACAACTGTCGTCGCAACCACGATCGCTACAACGCTCGCTCCTGTGACTCAGCCGCCAACTACAAAAGCGCCGAGCAAAACAACACCCGCTACTCAGCCACCTGCAACGGTGGCCCCTGCTACGGTGGCCCCCGCAACACCCGCTCCGACTACGCCGCCCGTTGTCACGGCTCCAGCAACTACGCCAGCTTCATCTTCAAGCCCAGGCGATTCGAAGAACTGTTCAGACTTCTCTACGTATGCAGAAGCGAAAGCTTGGTTTGATCAGTACTTTCCCTCGTTTGGTGACGTCGCTAAGTTGGATGGAAATGGTGACGGGATACCGTGTGTAAGCCTTCCTGGCGCACCGTGAATAACTGGCCTTACCAATTGATTTTGCGAACATCAATCTTCAGTTTTGTAGTCGCAATTTCATAGAAGCAAGTTGAGTTCATTCACCCCAAACAAATTGAGTGACGGGAAATGTTGGGAGCTTCATCCCGATGCAGCAAAGGCGATGTGTGAACAAGACCCCAGCAATGCTGCTTGCCTATATGCAGATTGAATTTCAAATGTAGCATCAATACAGATTCTGTCTGTTCTAGCCCTGCGTAGTGGGACTCCTTTATAAATCAAGCCCCCACCCCCACCTGGTACCCCCACTCGCTCAAATGGATGTCCGCGCCAAAGGTTTTGTCGCCGCCATCATGAAGCCGAAATTGACCACTTCCCTAATGGGTTTCGATGCGTTAGAATAAGCATCGAAACAAAACAAATCAGGTCACAGAGAAAACATCAACCCCTGGTCACACGCACATAGTCAACACTGAGCAGCCCCAACGGGATTCGAACCCGTGCCGCCACCTTGAGAGGGTGGTGTCCTAGGCCACTAGACGATGGGGCCAAGTAGCGAAATCAAAGGATATCGCCCATTCCACAAACAACGTTTGCCTTGGCTGGGGAGCAAGGAATCGAACCCTGAATAACAGAACCAGAATCTGCTGTGTTGCCAGTTACACCACTCCCCAATGAACCCGAAGGCTCATAAGAACCACAATGCTACGGGCGCAAGGGCGTGGGCAAAACCTGAGAGCGATCACCTATCAAAGTTTCAACCCAGTAAAGATTCGACTCGGTCAAAACCAAG
>Ga0209086_10002273_pt1 | contig 15069 bp, 13 predicted proteins | sample M_130207_XF_Meta_FD_187312 | JGI IMG/M metagenome (GOLD analysis project Ga0209086, IMG submission 187312) | Freshwater microbial communities from Lake Montjoie, Canada to study carbon cycling - M_130207_XF_MetaG (SPAdes) (version 2) | ecosystem: Environmental > Aquatic > Freshwater > Lake... | reverse complement strand
CAGGATCATCGCAGCGCCGACACCTTGCAGGGCTCGGGCACCGATCAGAGCCATGGCCGTTTCTGACCCGGCTACCAGGATGCTTGAACCGACGAATACCACCACACCGATGATGAAAAGCCGTTTATATTTAACCATAAAAGTGTTCCTCATGGCATATTAAAAGGTGGAACGAAACCATCATATAGACAATTTTATAATAAAACATTAAAAAAACATTCTTCTTCTTCTTCTTCTTCTAATAATAATAATAACAACAATATTAATCGTCACAAAACAAATCATAAAAAAAAACAACCGAAACCGAAAAAAATAAAACAAGTTCGAAGAAAAACCACAATTAAAAAATATAAACTTGGTAGACATGGACAAACGATAAGTATTCTAATTAAAAACAATAAAACCAGAAAAAATATTCAGAATGCACAACGTGAATTAAAAAATGTTCCAATTCATGATGTAAGGAATACGCTTATTAAAAATAATTTGTTGAAACTCGGTTCAGTTGCGCCATCTAATGTGTTGAGAAAAATGTATGAAGATTCTTATATGACTGGTGAAATTGTCAATACGGGCGGTGACGTATTCATGCACAATTACATGACCGACAGCGAAACAAGAAAAATCTAGTTGCAAAAATGTTTAAAACATTTTGGCATAGTGCCAATCGACCAAAAATAAAAAAGAGACAAAATATAAAACAAAATATATGAACGACTATCTATCAAGATGATATAATAAAAAACAACCTTCTTTTATTAAAAAATCTTTATGATTATTAAAAAAATTAAGCGTTGCCCAAGAAAATCCATAATTATTATTTTTTAATATAGTAAGACATTCTTTGTTTATTGTATTATATGATTCTAATGAAAAGTTATGATTTATTAATTTTGACAAGTTTAATATATCAAAATTATGATACAATATTAAATAATTTAAATATATTTTATTATCAAAATGATGCCAATTTATATTATCATAACATATTTTATTAAAAAAATCAGTTAAATATTCTCTTTTATATACCGGTAAATCAGACCACCAATAATATAATGTAAAATTATTTGTAATATTTTTTAATTTATTCAAATCGTTATTATTTATAAATATGCTTGCAGAGTCTTTTATAATTTTATTTATACCCTCATTATTGTTGCCTCCACCTCCATATATAAATTTGTTCTCATATATTTTATTTATTTTATTTAAAATATTTGTTCTATTAAAATTTTCAGGAATTATAGTTATTTCTGCGTCACATACTATAAAATAATCATATTTTGCTTCGTTTTTAAGGTTTTCTAAAGCATAAAATTTTTTATAAGTTACAATACTATTATTTTTTATATTTGGAGGTAAAATTATTTTTTTTATAAAATCTTTTTTATTAAACATACTATAATCTTGCTCATCTGAAAAAATTAAAAATATATCTATATTATTTTTAGGATTTTGGTTTGTTGTGTCAATTAAATTATATATAAAATTATAGTGTTTTGGATGTATAGGAATTATTAATGCTAAAGAATCCATAATATATTATGTGATATAATAAATTCTCTCAAATTATTATACTCAATGTAAGCAAGCGCAGACCATAAAATTATTATATTGAAATGACTTAGATTCATGAACATAATAATTAATAACTATAATCACGCACACATACATATGTCATTGACAGACGAATATTTCCGGTTATCTGGCGAATACGCGCACAAATATGGAACAAAGACGATTTTATTAATGCAGGTGGGTTCATTTTTCGAATGTTATTCAAAAACAGATTCGGCTGGTAATATTACAGATGTGAATATGAAAGAGTTTTGCGCCGTTTGCGATTTGAATTGTTCAATTACAAATGGAAGGTGCATGGCGGGGTTTCCGTTTTCTTGCAATTTCAGGGATTATAGTTTGGAGAGATATGTTAAAAAGATGCAGGAGCTAGGATACACGGTAATTGTGTATGTGCAGGACGGTCAAGGTTCAAATACAACGCGAAGTTTGCATTGTATTTATTCGCCGGGCACATTTTTTTCGAATGATTCTGATTCTGTTGTGGTTCTCTCAAACAATACGTGCTGTTTTTGGATTGAGCGCGTAAACACGGGGTCCGTCGGTTCAAAAATTATTATGGGCATGTCCAATATTGATATTTTCACTGGAAGAACAACGTGTTTTGAATATGAATCCGAAATTAATGCGCGCCATAATCAAACAACATATGATGAATTGGAGAGATTTGTGTCTTCCTTTAATCCCAATGAAGTTATTATTATTTCGAATCTCTCTGCAAGCGACATTCAAGACATTATTAATTTCGCAAATATTCGCGCTTGTGCCAATCCCGTTCATTTGATTGACATTCAATCGGCACAGTTGTCGTCGTCAGCACAATTACAACACCCATTTTATATTCAAGCAAAAAACTGTCAAAAACAAACCTACCGCAAAGAAATGCTGGGAAAATTCTTTTCATTTCATGTTTGCAATTCAATATTTCAATCCTATTCTGCATATGAATTCGCAATTCAGTCATTCGTATTTCTTCTTCATTTTATACATGAACACAATCCGCATTTAACGCATAAAATAACAGAGCCCGAATTTGAAAACAAGTCGGATCGAATGATTCTGGCAAACCACACGCTTGAACAGCTTAATATTATTGATGCTTCGAATAAGAGCGATAAATTTTCGTCAGTTTACCGTTTATTGAATAAATGTCAGACGCCGATGGGGGCAAGACGATTTCATTATCGGTTATTGCACCCATCTTTTAATATTAATTCAATTCAGCGCGAATACGATATTACAGAATATTTGCTGTTGGAACAATCAGATCAATCAGGGGGGAAATATGGTAAAAAGTATTTGAAATGGCGGGCGGCGCTCGAAAATATAAAAGACGTTGAAAAGTTGCATCGTAAGATTTATTTGGGAAAGATTTATCCCAGATCTCTCTATATTCTTTATACCAATCTTGAAATTATAAATGAAATGTACGAAGGACTAAAGCGCGATCAAACGTTGTTGAAATATTTAAATGCGGATGCGAATCCAGAGAGAATCACAGAAATATGCGCAAAAATAAAAAAAGAAATAGATTCACATTTTAATATTGAAAAATGTAAAAGCATAGACTCTCTTGAATTTGACTTAAATTATGAAGAGTGTTTTGTTAAACCCGGTGTAAGCAAAGAACTCGACGATACATTCATTGCGCATGAAGACGGGTGTTCCATATTTGAAACAATTCGCGCGCACTGCAACGATCTTGTTGCGCTCGGAGAAAAAACTGCCGCTGCCGGAGGAAAAGAAAAAGAATTTGTAAAAAGGCACGAAACTGAAAAATCAGGACCAAGCCTTCAAACAACAGAACGCCGCAGTAAACTTCTTCTCGACCAAATTTCCAAACGAGTAAAGGCGAAGCAGCAGATTTCGACATTGAGTTATTCGTCAATTATCGGCGGCGGCGCACTCACAACGTTTGAATTCGATTTATCCTTGTTACAATTTGTCAAGGCGGGAAGTAGCACGGTCACATTAATTCATGAAAAAATACATGGCGCGTGCGGGTCAATTATTCAGACTAGGAGTAAAATACGAGACGAGATTGGAGCCGTGTTTGGTGCATTTGTTGGAAGTTTGAAGGAACATCAAGAAACGTTTCAGACGGTTATTTCGTTTGTAACAGATGTTGATTTGATGCAAAATCAGGCGCACATTGCTTGCACATACAATTATTGCAAACCCACAATTTCAACAGGAGCACAAGAAACAGCGGGATCGTCATCGGGATCATTCGTGGATGCGCGCGACATTCGTCATTGTTTGATTGAGAGAATCAACGAGGATGAGCTGTATGTTTGCAATGACGTTTCATTGGGAGGAGTGAAAGAAGGGGGAATGCTGCTTTACGGGACAAATGCGGTTGGAAAAACGAGTCTCATTCGCGCTCTAGGAATTTGCATAGTTATGGCGCAAGCGGGATTATATGTGCCGTGTTCCGCGTTTACGTATTATCCATACACGAATATTATGACGCGGATATTGGGAAATGATAATTTATTTAAAGGAATGTCAACATTTGCGGTAGAAATGTCGGAATTGCGGGTTATTTTGAAATGCGCAGATGAAAACAGCTTGATTTTAGGGGATGAGCTGTGTTCGGGCACAGAAATCGATTCGGCAATCAGTATTTTTGTTGCCGGATTACAAAAACTGCACGCTCTAAAAAGTTGTTTTGTGTTTGCAACACACATGCACGAAATTGTCGATTATGAAGAAATTGCACAAATGCAGTTAAACGGCGGACTTGTTACAAAGCACATGGCGGTTGCATACGACCGGGTACGCGACGCGCTGATATATGACCGAAAGTTGCGTGACGGAGCCGGTCCGAGCATGTATGGGCTAGAAGTGTGCAAGTCGCTGCACTTGCCCGATGATTTTTTGAAAATGGCGAATGATATTCGGTTGAAATATCGCGATAAAAAACAAGTTGGAGATTTGAATTTTAAATCGAGTCACTTTAACGCGCATAAAATAAAAGGAATTTGTGAATTATGCAAACAGAACTTGGGCGAAGAAGTGCATCATTTGCAGCACCAAAAAGAAGCCAATGAAAACGATTTTATTCAACATTTTCATAAAAATCACCCTGCAAACTTAATGACAGTTTGTGAATTGTGTCATTTAAAAATGCACGAAACGGGTGGACAACAGTACAGGCGCGTTCTGACGACGGGCGAAAGCGGTTATATTCTTAGGGGAACTAACACATATAATATATAATTGGTATCCATTAAATATATGTAATTTGGATCCAGATAATCAGAATAAATCAGAATAGTTTGATAGAAGTTGAGAAAAAAACGACTCCAATGATATTTCCAAGAGTAAGATCCAACTGTGGATTTACTTACAAAAAACCAGTCAATAAAGATATTGTATTGATTCTAATATAACATTAAATATAGAGGAATCTGAAATATGGTTTGTGATACATATTAATAATTTGAAATAATACTAATATTATGATCACAAATATATGAATTAAAAATATTAGGATTTTCTAAGTAAATAAGATACCAAATATTTACTTCCCACATTATACTTTTTCTTTTTGTAATGATATCTATACATTTATATTTCATTAAATCTGCAAAATATATCAGTTTTGATGCAGTTCCTCCAAAAATAGAACCAGCAAAAAACCACGCAATATGTGAATAGATATTTTTATTAAAATGTTCTTGCAAATTCCAACAACTTGCAATTCTAATATTATCATGTAGTTGTAAAGAAATACGTTGGTGTAATAAAAAAAGTTGATATTCAAATTCGCGATCGTTTCTAATCATATGATATATACCATAATCTACCCATAAAAATTCACAAATATTTATATTTATATTTTGTTGTTTCATAAATAAAATCGCCATTTTTACCCATTCTGTTTTATGACATTGTGTAAACATATATTCAAGAGTATCTTTTGTAGAATTTTTGGTAATAATTTTTAATTCAGTAATAATATTTTTGTAATGGTATAAATAATTATCTTCTTTTGAGAAAAAAATAAATGTTTTATTTTTATAAATAATGTACTCAAATAATATTTTTTCACCTTCGACTATATATTCAAAAAATAAAGGTTCCTTATTTTCACTAGTTTCATTTTTCTGATTATATTCACTTAAGTATTCTTGAAATATATGTTTTTCTATAAATGTTATTTGGGGAATATTTATATTCAACATCTTTTTTCCATAATCAATATATGTTTTATCATTTCTTCCGTTTCCGTTATTCACTTTAGTAATAAATGCTGTTACTATAATGGTTTTTCCCATTTTTAATTGATTATATAAATCATATTATTATTATTTATATAATTTATTTGTTTAAATATATATTAAAGTAATACGCTATTAATATACTATTACAAATGAAGCATATTTTTTTTTCATTAGGTTATCGTTGTTCTTCTGCAGGAATACTAAAATATTTAAATATAAAGCAAGAAAGTTATCCATTTGATTGGTTAATTTCAAGATTACCTATCATAAAAGATTGTATAGAAACTGATTTTCAACATTTTTTAAAAAAAGAAAATTATAAACAGAATGAAACACAAACCATTCATTATAATAAAAAAGATGAATTGAAAAAAATTTTCATTTGTAATGAATCTATAATCTATAATACATATTATCAAAAAAAATTTAACAATGAGGAATTCTATATACCAGCACCATTAAAATTACCATTAGATACATATGCTCATTATTTAGCATTAAATCATCGTAATATTTTAAATGATGATGATTATGATTATTTTAAAAGATGTATAGAAAGATTCCATATAATGATTCAAAATCCTTGTCCAAAAAAGTATTTATATATTCATCCTGTAATAAGTATAGAAGAATATGAAAAAAACAAAGGCAATATAATACAACAATTTATAGATTTTCATCATTTTATATCTTCAATTCAAATAACATCACTAATGAAAGGGTTGTTTATTATTATAGTAAGAACTCATTATGATAATCCTATTACCAATTATTTATCTAATATTTTAGAAAAAATAAACACAGAACAAGAGAATCTACATATTTATATTCTTTATACACATAGTGAGTTTATAGATGCCGGGGAAATATTTATGCAAAATAACTATGAATTAGAAACAAGTACATTGATAAATCTAGTAAAATCATTTGCTAGTTCCCCAGTAGGCAGCGAAACCACCTTTCACGAATAGGCGAATAATATGTAATGAATGGAATGGTTATACTTTATATATATTTAATGTATATTTATATTATTTTATTACATTACAATGTCATATCAATAAAATATGGTTATGGTCTATCGCCAATACAACATGTTCCGGTTGCTCTATAGAGTGCCAACAGAAAATAGTAAATAATCGGCGCCGACTAACAAGGAAAAAAAATAAACAAAAATGAAAAATATGGTTTGAATAATATAATATAGACTATATATATATATTACATACATTTATCCATTTATCAATATGTTGATTTTAGGTAATAGGGTTCCATATGAATATTTTATAACAAAAGGAAAGGGTGAATCGAATGCTGGGTCAGAGGGGCTACCCTATGAAACCGGCTCTTATGATGCCGCGTTGTTTGAAGCGGGAATCCAAAATACAAATGTAATAGAATACACGAGCGTAATGCCAACTGAATCAAAACAAATATCAAAAGAAGAGGGATTAAAACGACTTCAATGGGGCGAAGTGCTTGAATGCATTAAAGCGCAATCAAACGGCAAAAAAGGTTCAAAAATAAGTGCTGCTATCATGACCACGTCTGTTATTGATCCAAAAGGTAAATATTTGGGTGGTTTTGCTGTAGAATATGCAGGTTCAGGAACAAGACGAGATGCCGAAATATCTTTAGCCGAATCCGTTACTGGCATCATTGAGAGAAGAGGATACGGGAAAGTTAAAGGAGGTGGTAATCTTCAAATATATAAAGATAATGTTATGGACAATGGTTATAAAATCCATCCCGGTAAAATTTTCGAGTATGAAAATTTAGATGTGACAAAAGAGCACGGATCTGTGTTTACGGCGATATGTTTTGTCAGCTACAAGTTTCCCACATTAAAGTCAACAAAATCATCGTCATCATCCAAGCGGTCAACATCTGGATTGAGGAAAACCAAATCAAAACGGCATTAAAATTATAAAAAGTTTGTTAGTGTCATTTTAATTTTTAATTAATTATTATTTATTTATGTATAAATTATACAATATAATATACATAAATAATAACAATGGAAAATATAAAAACGGACACTCCAGCGGAATATGACAATATTTTTACATATTTATTTAGTTTTGTAGTTGTTATTTTTACTTTTATTTATGAAAATTTTGCGTACTTGTTTGGAGTAATGTTAATCATGTTTGGAGTACTAGTTTACATTAATATGACGAAAGTCGATTTAAATTCCCAACCCATGAGTAAATCAAAAACGGTTGTAATTGAAGGAATGATACACAGTGATAAACATAAAGATAAAGATGTTAATAATAGCGACGACGAATCATCATCATTAATGCCGGCGGCAACTGCAGCGGCGGCGGCGCCTTTAGCAAACACTTTATTAACACCGCCGATTGACCTTGAAAAAAAGTTAAAGTCGGGATTTTGCAAAATGCACGCTTCTAAGAATAGTTCAATGACAGACTTGGATAATGAATGTGGCGCTTTTGGAAAAACATCATGTTTAAACACGGATTGTTGCGGATGGGCAGTTACGAGCGACAACCCGGGCGGCAAATGTCACGCGGGAGATAAAGGCGGCATTATATTTAAATACGACGACGCTGGAAAGAAAATAGATGTTGATTGTTATTACTATAAAGGAGGCGCAGGAATCGGAAGCAAGTGTTCATAATCTATTATTTATTTATAATTTAAATAAAAATTGATATAAAAATATGTAGTTATATTTATATCAATCAATCAAGTCCGACAAAAACAACCCATACCAAAGATGATCATTCCGATAAAATGCGTAACTTGTGGAAAAGTCATTGCCGACAAGTATAGGTATTATCTGAATAAAGTTCGAGAGAAGAAACTGGAAGAACAACCTGGTGGTGAGGTGGCTATTGACCAGGTTTTATATTTGACAAAACACAATATTAAAAAAACACCCGAAGGACAGGTTCTTGACGACATTGGATTCACAAAAATGTGTTGCAGGCGCCATTTTCTTACCCACGTTGATATTCAATAATTAAGAATAATTCAATTATAGAATAAATAAATAAATATAGTAAATGTTATTTATTTATTTACCAATTACTATATTTTTTATTTCATAAATAAAAATTGAATTAGAATTATATATTATATAAATATATCAAAACATCAAACACACAAATATGGCGTCATCTTCAAATGCAAGCAAAACAATATCTCGACTTTATACAGCAAGAAAAACATTGTTGGAACTCATGGATGCGAGAAGGTATGATGTGAGCGAATATTCGAACTTTGGTGTCAACGAAGTGAATGCAATGTATACGCACAAGCAACTCGACATGCTGGTTGAAACAAAAAAAGGGAACGACAAGGAACAACAAACAAAAAAGACATATATAAAATTTCATTTGGAGAAAATGTTGAGTGTTTCTCATATAAATGATTTAATCGAAGATTTATATGTTTTAGGTGTTGGCGGAGAAATCAGCGGATCTGCAAATGACAATGACACCGTTCTTACCGAAAAAGATACGTTGATAATTGTAACAAAACAGGAAGTAAAAACAATGAATCAATTTTTGAATCAACTATTTTTGCAAGGTAGATTCATTGTACTATTGTCGCTCGATCGCCTTCAATTTAATATATTAAAACACCAATATGTTCCGAGTCATACCATTTTAAGTAACATCGAAGTTGATGAGATGATGAAAAAATATAACGTGACTGTGAAATCTCAGCTTCCAGACATTTCGAGATATGACCCAGTCGCGTTGGCAATCGGGATGAGACCGGGTGAGATATGTGAAATTGATAGACCAAGCAAATCGGCTATTCATGCGCCATATTATAGGGTGTGCACGCAATAAGTTTCACGCAATAAGTTTCACGAATATTAATTATTAAAAATTCAAATATACGTCCTTCGGAAATAATTGAATAATGTATTTACACATTGAATAAGCTGCAGTAAACAACCACACCATGAAAAACGGATATGCGACAATCAATATAAATATCAGTATGGATTGATTATTAAATTTGCGATAATATATCACATAAACCAATAACCAAACAAATGCACACACCCAGTATAGATTTCTAATTAAATAATACCACCAAGATACTGTTTGTATTTTTGTTTCCATGTAAAATATTTTGCGGCTACTTACGGATTCATTCTCACCCGCATTTGAAGTCGCAAGTTCCGCTTGCGGTTTAGCTAATGTAAGCATGTTATCGTACTGGGTTAAATTGTCAATGCTCATATTTTGTTTTTCAATTTGTGAATTTCCTAAATTTATTTCGTTCATTATCATATTGTGTTCTTCTTTAAGTTTTTGAATTTCTTGATTTGCATTATTTGAAAATCGGGTTCTCAATACTTCATTATATTTTTTTGGTCCATCTTTGTCCAATAAGTAGTTGTGTTCGGCTTGAGACAATTTCTCTGGAGCATTTTTATAATTTCGCTCTGCATCCAAATATTTTTTTTTCAAGTCACTTCTTTGTTTTTCCATTAAACAATCGTGGTCGCAAGAGTTGTTCACTTTTGCTATAGTATCATTTATTGTTTGAATACTTTGAAGAAGTACGGCATTATCTGTCATAATAATAATATTTGAATAATTTATGATACTATATTAACCAAATATTATTAAAAATTGTATAATTTATATTTTTATTTTTTATTCGTCTTATAAATTTTATTTATTTAATATATACTATTTATAAATTTCCGTAACTATTTTCAGATGTATATGCCATTGGCTGCGCCTCATTAGATATAAAATTATTTTTATTTACTTTTGATAATAAAAAACTCTCAGACAATTTAGACTGAACTGATGGTAATCCGGTTGTTGCAGTTGATGCAGTTGATGCAGTTGTTGCAGTTGATGCAGCGGGTAAAGATGACGTTGACGACGACGGATCGGGCGTGCCATTGATATTGTCCATTAGCGAAGTGGCTTTACTTGAAATCGAATCTTCTATGGATGCAGCCGATGATGAAACTGAGTTATATAATGATTTTAATCCAGAATCTTTATTACAAGACGATCGATCCGTATTTATTTTTTTTTTATGTTTCGGCTGAGATGATATACTAGAGGTCATTTGTTGTGAATTAAAATCCCAGTTATATTCGTCATAATTTATATTGCTTCTTTGGTACATGTCATAAATCAGAGAACCAATGTACAATGATCCGGCGAATAAAATAATTACAACCAATACCGTTACAAATTCCTGAGGTAACCAACCAAGATGCATCAATACTACAAAAAATATAATTATAAAACAAAGCAAAACAATCAATTTCATTATTTTAACGCGAGCCGTATATTGTTTGTGATAATATGTGTTAATGTCCACCATTTTTAATTTATTATCGGTTGATTGCGATTCGGCAAGTAATGCGTTTCTTTGTGCAGCTAAATCAGCTTCTTTTAATTTAACAATGGCTTGATTCGCATTTACATTATCGGTCAATGTGGAATTTATCTTTAGATCATTATCGGTGGCTTTTATAAGTGCATCAAATAACGTAGACCGAAGTGATGAAAGATCCGATATGTCTTGAACTATTGCTTTTTGATTAGCAATGTTATCCGGCGTTGGATTTGAAATTAATAAAGCATTTAAACTCTCATATTTTTGAGATTCCAAAGTTTGTAATTTGGAAATTTGTTCTATAATTTGATCGCTTGGAGACACTGTTACAAGAGTCGGCACGGTTGGTGCCGTCGTTGAGGCAGACGTTTGTTTCGGTGAATTGGGTGCAACGACGGATGTTGTTGGTATTGTCGTGTTCATATTTTATTTTATATTAATAATAATAATATATTATGCATACATTATTATTTTTATTAATTAATTAGTTTTATAGTTTTATTTTTATTTATAAAATAACGGATTTACATCATTGAATGGTAAACTGGGGCGCGAAACATTAAAGTAAACCATGATATATTGAATTATAAAATATATAAAAATGAATACTGTTATTAAACCAAATATTAAAATCATAGATGATGACTTTGATTTTTCTGATCCTTCTGATCCTTCTGATCCTTCATCATCCGCCAACTCTTCTGACGAAGACGACGACGACATGAAAATATTGCTAAACAATACAGCCACTATAAGTATGGCAAATACAAACCACAATGTATAATATGCGTAACTTGATTTGAATTGAATGCGCGTATCTTCTTCTTGACCAAGTAATGAATTGGGATCAATATTCTCGTAACGTGATGAAAATGTTTCTTTCACGTTGCTCACGTTGCCGCCGCTTGCTGCACCCTTCTTAATTTTATGAACAGACGATTCCGATGCAGACGATGCAGGCGGTGATGCAGCACTCGGTGTGACATTTGCATTTTCATCCAACATTAATTTATGAGAATCTAATTTTGAAAGTTTCTTTTCAACTGCTTGCATTGTCTGTTTTATTTGTTTTCTTTCTGATTCTGTATTTGCGTGTTGCGTTGAAATCGCCTTGATTAAAATATTTCCGGCGGTTGTCACATCATCTCGTACAGATGCTAGCGTTTTTTGAACAGTTGGTGAAAAAACAAGCGCAGTTTTTGCTGTATTAGCATCTTGCATGTTTGTAAATGTATTAATAATCCAAACGGGTAAACTATTCATTTTTGCAAAGGGACGAATATTGTTTGCGGGATCTTTTGTGGTTACAAGCACGAAATTATTTGCGTTTGTGCTCCAATAGTTCAATGATATTCCATTGCCTTGACAGTATTCATTGGCAAGTGCAATTTTTTGAGCTATCTCGTCAGCCGATGGAGGCGTTATGCATAAACCAACCCAATTGTTCATTGCATCCGCATCATAATTATCAGCACCAAATGCTGCACTGCACACCGGTTGTTGATTATATACATTCATTGTGCAGCATTTTTGACCAAGAGGTGCAATGCAAGAACCGGTATCATTTGGATTTGCGCTCCATCCTGGAACGGTTACTCCTGATTGGACACACGGAAGTAAATTTGCGGTTACGGATACGGATGTAGATTTCGGATCACTCGTGCGAAGACTTCCATTTCCATTATTCATACCGATTGCGCTGCAATCTTTGCCGCTCAAATTTGGGTCACAATTAAAACAATCATTTATTGGAACCAACGATCTCACCTGAACAACAAAATAATTCTGATTATTTAAAATTTCTTTATTATATTCAGTAAGGGCGCTTGCATATGCAGTCAATTTCGAATCAAATGCATCTTGTAATTTCAGAATATTTTGTTTATCTGTTGCGGGTGCTCCTCCGGATGCTGCGGGTGCTCCTCCGGATGCTGCGGGTGCTGCTCCTGATGCAGCGGGTGCGGAAATTTCTGCGGGTGCAGATGATGCAGATGCGGATGCTATAGCCGCTTGAGGCATAGAGGATGACGACATAACATCTCCCACAGAAAACCCTTCAATATTCATTCCTATTAATTTATCATTTCCTGTATTTTGTGCTAAATAAGTGTTTATGCTGCTTAATTTTTTTTCATCGTTTAAAAATTCACGCCCTTGTGTTAAACTAATATTTTTTAAGCTATAACCACCATCATATTCAATAGAACCGGAATTATTATCAGTATTATTATTATTGTTATTATTTTTTCCAAATATATTATCAAAAAACATGTAATTAAACTATCTATAACATATGCGCAGAAAATGTTGTTATAATTTATAATTTATTTATTTACAATAAAAATATTCAATTGAATTCAGGTGGTATTAAATCTTGCGACTTGGCTTTGAAAATTATATACAAGATCGACGCAGAACCGATTAAATACATAACACTGCTGAATATTACTGTTTTATATAATTCGTTATAATCGCTTAATGATGCAGCAGACGCGTTAATAGATGCAAGATATGCATTACCATATTCTTTTGCTTTTATATATAGTTGTTGAATTGGTAAAACTTCTGCATTAATTTTTGAAATAGATGCCGAATTTGTTGATATTTGTGATCTTACTTGTTCTAAAAGTTTGTTTGCAGCATATCGGTATTGCATTAATTCTGCTTCATTGGGATCTTTTGTTGCGGTGAGTGAAGCCGATGTTGTTGTTGTTTTCGAATCGGATTGCGATAACATTGAATTTGTATGATAATTAACATAATTTGATTTATATTTATCGAGCATGTCATTAAACATGTTGTCTACATTTGTTATTTGAGTTTCCATTGCAGTTGGCACTTTTGTCGTTGTCATTTATTAATAAGTATTTGTATTTGTGTATTTGTATATATGTATTTTATATATACAAAATTATTTATTTATTAATTAATTTACAATTAATGAGATTAATTAACTACCATTCGTACCATTCGCGTTATTGAAGAGCTGCCTTTGGAGCAGCGCCAGCAGCACCGCCAGCAGCACCGCCAAACATTGATGACATTCCTGGAATCTTGTCAAATAACTTACCCATTGAACTCGATTCAAATTTGTCTAAAAATGACTGTGCCGTTTTTAAAAGTGGTTCCATGCTTTTCATATTCTCCATTAATTTTTGTTGTTGGTCCATTAGCGTATTTGTTTGAGATGTAAGACCCCGCACTCCGTCTTGTCCCACCAAATTTTCCAAATTATCATACGCTGTTTCTAATGTTTTTGCATAATCAACGCGATTATTTATTGGAAGATCATCGTCAATACTTGCTGGACTGAGATCTGTCATAGCTTCAGATGTTGTTAATTTTTTTACAGGTTTTCCCGAGGTTCCTAAACCAGCCCCGACTACCCCCGAAGCAGCAGCAGCTTTCTTTGGTTTCGCCGCCGCTGCTGCTCCTGCTGCTGCTGCTGCTGATGGTGCCGCCGCCGGTGCCGCCGCTGCTGCTGGTGCCGCCGCCGCCGCTGGTGCCGCCGCTGCTGCTGGTGCCGCCGCCGCTGGTGCCGCCGCCGCTGGTGCCGCCGCTGCATCAGGTGCTGCGGCATCAAAACCCTCTTTACCGTTTAAAAGATTTCTTGAAACAGTAATAAAGTTTGTTAGTATTAATGTAGTTATTAATACAACCGTCATATTTTTACTAAAGTATGTTGATATGAACCCTACCGACAAAAATATCAATAGAGCGTAGCTATCTCTCAATACAATGTACCCAAAAAAATTAATAACTGCTAAAAATGCTACAATGTACAATACATTTTTATCGTGTAACATTGTTTGTACCACTTTTGGAAGCTTCATATTTATATTAACCATTTTTAATCGTATATATAAATAACACTATAAAAAATCCAAATATTAATTAATTAATTATTATT
>Ga0209086_10002271_pt1 | contig 15079 bp, 7 predicted proteins | sample M_130207_XF_Meta_FD_187312 | JGI IMG/M metagenome (GOLD analysis project Ga0209086, IMG submission 187312) | Freshwater microbial communities from Lake Montjoie, Canada to study carbon cycling - M_130207_XF_MetaG (SPAdes) (version 2) | ecosystem: Environmental > Aquatic > Freshwater > Lake... | reverse complement strand
CAGAAGCCGCTTATCGAAAGGCGTTACGGGATTTTAAAGGCCAAGCGGGAGGGAATCTTTATTACGGATTGGTGGCACCTTTTGTGGAAGCAGCCTTGGCTGATGGACAAGTGGTGATGGCGAAATCGGCCCTTGCGGAGGCCAAGCGTCTGCTCAAACCGACTCAGGACAGTTTAGTCGGTCGATCGTTGCTTGAGTTGGAAGCGAAAACTGTTTTGGAAAGGAAAAGAGGAAACTGAAGTTTTAGCTTTGATCAATTTGAGTAATGTCGCAAGGTTCCGATTCTCCCTCAAAACAAAAGGCGGAGATGAGAAAATCCGCTCCGGCCCTAAACGAGACTCTCGAGCGCAAAGGATGCTATCGCAAAGGCTATTTACCCGATTCACCAAGCGTCTTGAGCTGACGATCCGTCACGAGCCAAACGAGGCCGTTCTCTTTGGCCAATTTCTTGGATAGCGCCTGTCGTTCTGGCGTCCTTGGATACTCGATGAGCAGCACGGGCTTCTTTGCCGAAGCCAATAATTTCAAATGGCTGAGGATTTCATCTATGTGCGACTTGGGCTGGAGCTTTTTTCCGTTGGTGAACAAATCCTCGATGCCTTGGGCGCTGATGACCTCGACGAAGTCTTTGTCTGCGGCAAGTTGGGAACCGTTTTGCGGAATGACGAGTGCAGCGGGATCTTTTGCGCGGGCGCGAGCAGCGATCGTTTTCACCCAGTCCACCATGTCGCGGCGATAGGTCTGCTTGGTCTCCGGGTTCATGCGGTCGTCTAGGTAACCATCGGCTCCCTGCTCATACGTCTCAAAGCCATCTACGATGTCCAGATAGACGCCGTCGAAACCGCGGGCCATTGCGTCGTCAATCGCGCCTAGCATTAGCTTCTGCCAATCGGCGTTCCAATATTTGACCTGATAATTCCCCTTCCAATCCGGATTTTCGATCCCGAGCCACACCGGTGCGTCAGCGGTTCGCTTGCCATTGCTGACCCACTCGGACTGCCAGTAGGGACGGTATTCCTCAGCCTCGCCGATAGAAAGGTAGGCGACCACTTTTCGCCCTGCTTTGCCGCTGCGGATTGTGTCGAGGTCCGCTTGCTCCCACGGCGTGTTGTCAGCGAAGGCCGCGTCGAGCACGATCCAATCGCGTCCGCTCTCCTTGAGTTGCGCAACGGCCGCACTTTTTGTTTTAGCGAAAGAATCGGCCTGCAGGATGTAAGCGAACGAGACAGGGTTTGATTCAGCGCATGCAAAGTGTGCCAGCATGGAAGCCAGAACGGCGACACAGAGGTGGAGATTTTTCATGGGAGGCTTTTAACGAACGGCTGGCCCAGCAGCGCAGGGAGCACGATCACTGTGGATCATTCCCCGATGGAATCGCTTACGCTGAATTGGTAGATCGTCCGGGTCTGGTAGGTTTGGCCGGGACGGAGGATGGAGTTAGGAAACTGTGGCTGATTCGGACTATCGGGGAAATGCTGGGTTTCCAGGCAGAGTGAACCGCGCTTCAGATAGGGTTTTCCCGATTTCCCTTTGAGCGATCCATCGAGGAAATTCGCGGTGTAGAGCTGAAGTCCCGGTTGATCGGTGAAAACTTGCATTTTTCGACCGCTGGTTTTTTCATAAAGGGTCGCGGCAGGCTTCTTTGCCCCTTTTTTCGAGTTCAAAACAAAAGTGTGGTCATACCCGCTCCCATTAGCCAGTTGCTCGTTCGTCTGATTGATATCTCGTCCGACCGGCTTGGGGTTTCGAAAGTCGAACGGCGTGCCCGCGACGGATGCGATCTTCCCAGTGGGGACAGAAGTTTTACCGATCACAAGCATCTCCTCCGCATCAATCATGAGTTCGTGATCAAGCACGGTTTTCGAGCCTTCGCCTGCCAGATTGAAATAGGTGTGATTGGATAAGTTGACCGGCGTCGCACGGTCGGTGGTAGCTCGGTAATCGATGATGAGCTCGTTGGCATCGGTCAGCGTGTAGGTCACCCGCGCCTTGAGCGTTCCAGGGTATCCTTCCTCTCCATCCGGAGAGCTGTAATCGAATTGAACGCTGCTCCGGAGTTGGTTCGCATTCCACACGACCTTGTCGAATCCGGTGACGCCGCCATGGTTGTGATTTGGAGCACTGTTCTGCGCGAGCACATGTTCGATGCCGTCCAGGGTGAAGCGTCCATTGGCAATGCGCCCGGCATATCGGCCGAGGGTCACCCCGAGGTAGGGCTTCTTGATGGATGACCGATAGGGTTCGACGGTGTCGAAGCCGAGCACGACGTCTGCCATGGCGCCGTTGCGGTCTGGCACTTTGATCGAGGTAATCCGTGCCCCGTAGGAGGCCAGTCGCACTTCCATTCCGTTCCTATTCTTTAAAAGAAATTGTGCAGCCGAGTCGGTAACGGTCTTGGCCTCAGGAGTGCATCCAGTCAGGCCAATTGAAATTAGCAAGCAGGCGATCGGGTATACGCGATCGCACCGCAAAGGTCGTAGAAATTTAACCGATATAATTCGAACGATTTTCGTTCCTGTTTGGGAGAAAAAGAAGTGGGACATGAAATTAGCTACCACTGCTGGTTATAGTACGAAAACACTCTATTGCGACCGTTTTCAAATTCGCTCTGTTTGGCTCGCTCATTTACAAATATCCTGTACAGGTCACTCTTTGATTTAAGGGGAGTTGACCCGATTGCGGATCATGAGAAAATTGGCAGGATGGGCTCAGGAGTTTCTAATTCTCCGTGGCAATTCATTCATCTTGTGTATGTTATAAAAATGCTGGCTCATTTCTGGTTGCTTTGAACAAAGACCCCTTGAAAACCCACTTCACCCTCTTTGCGGGCATGCTGCTGACCCAGCTCGCATGCGCGGGTCCTTTACTGTGGCCGGACATCAAGGTCGAGGTTCAAGCCGACCAACCGGTCGAGACGGTGCAAACCATGACGAATGAGGCGGATGGTTTCCAGCGACTGGCCATCACCCTCTCCAACAAGGGCTCTAAAGCGCTGGCGATCGAGAGGATTAGCATCCGTATCCCTGTGGCTGAAAAACTGACTAGTGATCTTGAGATTCTTTACGGTGGCAGTTGCATGGGACGCACACCCATGTTGCGTCAGAATGTCGGAGCGGCGACTGCGAAAAGCTCCAGCCACATGTTTGAAATGGTGCGACTTGCGGACGGCAAGTATCTCTTCGCCGGGTCGCTCTCTTGGCGCATCTTCCTACCAAACTTCACGATCAAGGACGGCGCGATCGCGATCTGGTCCGACGGCGAGGGCCGGCAACTCAAACCGGGTGAGACCATTTCGTATGAGCAAATTGTGCTCAAGCGTGGGGACGATTGGCTGATGACTCTCGACCAATTCGGCACCGCCATCGCAGCGGAGAATGGCATCAAGAAGCTCAAGCCTGCTGATTTCAAAGGTTGGGCCACATGGGATTACTATGGCCGAGTTTTTACCGCCAAGGATATCTACGGCAACATGGATGTGCTTAAAAAAATCGCCCCCGAGGCGAACATGGTTCAGATCGATGGTGGCTGGTGGACCGAGCGCGGCGATTACCAGAGCGTGCGGCCCGATCTGTTGCCTGGCGGCATCAAGGAAATTGTTTCCCGTATCACATCCGAAGGCAAAACTCCGGGTATTCACATCGACGGCTTCCGGGCCGATGAGAATTCAGAGATCTACAAAGCCCACCCCGAATATTTCCTGCACGACCTAGACGGCAAGTTGATCGTTGAGGTGAACGACAAGGGGGACAAGGTGATGCGGTATATTTACTTTGATTACTCGCATCCCGGAGCGCGTGCGCATATCGCCGACTGCATCCGTAACCTCAAGGACAATTGGGGCATTCGTTATTTCAAAGTGGACTTTATGCGCTACGGCCTAAAGAACGACACTCTGGCCAAGAATAAAAACGCTAAAGGTATCAAGGCCTTTGACTCAACGATCACTGGTGTGGAGCGTTTCCGTCTCGCGATGAAAACCATGCGCGAGGCGATGGGGCCGGACACTTATTTTCTGGGTTGTTCAGCCGTGTTCGGACCCTGCATCGGATTCGTTGACGGGATGCGCACCGGCGGCGACATCCACCCAAGATACGGGGCGTTTCCCGAACGCTCGCTGGCCAATCTCGGTAACTTCTATTTGAACGGCAAGGTATGGAATGGCGATGCCGACTATCTCGTCTACCGCGAGGCGGCCGATGAAGACGCAACGGTTTCCCAGGAAGACGTCAAACACGGCGGCAGTATGACGCTGAACGAGGCGCAGATGTGGGCGGACTTCAATAAGCTCTACGGAACGTGCCGTCTGAATAGCGACAACCTGATGACGCTCAGGCCAGAACGGCAGGCATTGGCGAAAGAAGTGTTCCAGTATCCAGCGATGGACGAGACCGTGCCGCTGGATCTTTGGCAGCATGGCAAGAACAAGGGCGACGGCTTCGATCTGGTGCTCGCTCGTAAGGGGGAGGAGATCTACCTCGGAGTCTTCAACTGGGGTGACAAGCCCAAGGATTATGCACTGCAAGCCTTCGGCAAGGCCGAGCCTGTCAAATTGAACGGACGTCATTCGGTCATTCTGAAATACGAAGGGAAAGACTCTTTCGGGCAACTTTGTGGGAAAATGAAATCCAAATAAGAATCGCGTCTGACAAAACCCTCCTCGTGATGAAAAGGGCTCTACTTGGTCAATTTGCTGGGATGTCCTGCGTTTGGCTCTTGTTGGGGATCGGGCTGGCCTCTGGCGAACCGGCTTCCGTTGTTGGTAATGGAGTTAAGCCCCGGTTTCTTTTTGAGCAAGGCCCGTTGGTGATGACAGCCGACGCGTTGCGCGATGCGAACGGAAGCTTTTCCCTTGCTCAGTTGCCGAACCCCGAGCCCAAGTGCAAGGTGGAATTGAAGGGTGCCGTCACCCCGCTGACTCGGCGTATGTGGAAAATTGCCCTCGACGACGTGGAGCGCAATCAGGTCGAAAACGAAGCGGGCAGGATGTATTTCGGGGCCGGTTCACGCTATGGCGACAGGGTTTACACACGCGACATTTCCATTGCGGGGGTGCTGGGTGTGAATCGTTTTTACCCCAAAGTGATGCTTTCGTCCCTCAGAGTGACCCGGGACGTCCGCAGGAACCTCGGCTACCGGGTTTCCGCTCCGCACGTGATCCCGGAGATTAAAGTCCCCTGGGAGGTGATCGCTAAAGAGGACAAGGAGGTCATGTTAAAATACAAAACCAACTCCTACACCCGGGCCACGGATGATGTGGTCTGGCTTTGGGCAGCGGACGATCTTTTCACGATTCATCCCGAACTGGCCGACTGGAAGTGGATGCTCGAAAATGGTGAACATTTTTTTAAGGTGTTCTATGAACCGTGGTTTGATCCGACCGATGGCCTCTTTCGTGGTCAACCGCTCTTCCACGACATCACCAACTCGGCCTATCCCGATGGCATGGAGATCGCCGATTGTGTTTTGCTGAAGGCGCTTTCCACTAACTGCCTTTACTACCGGGGAATGCTCGCGATGGCTAACGCCTGCGAAAAAAGCGGCCGGCCAGCCGCGGAAAAACAGCGCTGGATGGATCGTGCCTCCACACTCAAGGTCGCTATCCAAAAGGAGTTCACCCAGCCCGATGGCACTCTCGCTTATTACAAAGACCGCCATGGGGAAATCATGCCCAATCGTGAAATCCTGGGGACCGCCTTTGCGGGGCTCTTTGGTATTGTGGCAGGTGGGTCTGCCAAGGCGGCATTTGCAGATTATCCCATGACCGACAAAGGCATTCCGCTCTTTTCGCCTTTCATCCCCGGTAACACGGGCCCGCACAACACGGCGAGTTGGCCGTTCTGCGACACGTTTTTCCTATGGGGAAAAGAGGTCGCCGATGCTGGCGACCATACCGCCCAAAATGCGGCCTTGCTGGGGCGTTCACTGGGAACCGCCTTCGCACCCAAAAAGAAAAAGGGTAACAATGAGAAGGATTGGGAGGCAGGATTGGGTTCGTTCCACGAAAAAATCCCGCTCCCCAGCGGATTGATCGACGGTTCCGGTCATCAACTCTGGTCCGCTGCTGCGCTCCTCAATGTTTGCATTCGTGCCGGGCTCTTGTCGGAAAAATCTAAGCAGAATATTAGAAACTGAATTCTATCGATCGTCTTAACAAAAATATGAAAAACCTACACACCAAGTTTACGGGCCTTGCCCGAAAGAAAAAGGGAAAAAAGGCAAAAAGAAGAAATCGGCTGACACCGAAGAATAAATAACCTAAATTCCTCCTCATTATGAATAAAATATCCATCTGGCTCTTCGTTCTTTCGCTCATCGGCATAGGCTCTGGAGGGACGGTTCAAGCCGTGCCGCCGTCGATAGCCTTTGGGGTTTGGGATCGCACCTCCACCTTCGATCCCAAGGACTACCCCTTCCTGAAGGGATTGGCGTTTAACCAAGCGTGGGCGGATCTGGAAAAACAGCAGGGTGTTTTCGATTGGAGCGCTTTGGATCAGGCCATGGATTCTGCGGTCAAAAAGAACCAGTTCATTTATCTTTCCGTTAATGTGGGACCGGACTCGCCGGAGTGGATCTATACGAAGGGTGTCCCGCGTGTGGAGACACGTAACCAGACGCACGACAGCTGGCCCTCGTATCCCTTCTATCCTTCGCCCGAATACAAATCGTTTCTACAAAGAATGATCACCGAATTTGGAAAACATATTCGCAGTTATCCAAAAGAGAAGCAGGAGCGCATCGCTTTCGTTCAGGTCAAGACCGGGTGCACCGGGGATGAGTGCGCTTACAAGGGTACTGTCGTGGAGAGTAAGTATGACTTGCCCACCAAGTCGCCCGCTTGGCGTGAGTTCCGACTGTGGCAGTTTGATTTGTTTGTGAAGACCTTCCAAGGCGGTTCTGACCAGCCCCAGATTGCCCTCATGTTTAACAACGTGGAGCCGGATGGCGAAGATACAGCCGAGGGTAAGCACGGCGGGAAGGACGAAGGTGGATTTACCGAAGAATGGAAATGGGTGACAGCCAACGCTAAGGGCGGAGTTGGTGTCAAAATTGCTGGCAGCGGACGTGGTCACCACCTGAGCGGGGAGCGAACCAAGATTGATGCATGGCAACCCCTCCTCATCGCTGCGCAGGGCACTCCCTTGTTTGCCCGGTCTGAAATGGACCAGACTTGGCAAAAGGCCATGTATTTTGTGAACCGGCCACTCAACTTCTACTGGGGTGCACTGACGGGCCTGCAAAACGGGCAAAGCATCTGGGATGTCAGCGCTGGCGCCATGGAAGCCTGCAAGGAACAGGGTTTTGACTACTCCTTCTATTTCTTTGACCGCTATGCCGGACAAATTGACCCGAAGACTGCTACCGATGCCTTCTGCGCTTTACACAAAGGGCTGGATGCTGCCGATACCAAGGCGTATCCCGAGGCAGAGTTCGGACCGGCCCAACGCAAGAATGTGGATCGCATGCTGAAAATCTGCGCCGCCTACGCCAAGTATGGGGCGGCGGTGGACGATCAGAATGGTCTATTGCTCGGGCAAGTTCGGCAACGAGACACGCAAACCGGATTAAACGACGTGGGCTGGGATATCTGGCCAGACAACTATGGCCGTTTCCTTTATCAGATTGATGCCGATGCCACGTCGGTTCCGCTATGGCGCGTGGGGGGGGCGATCACGCCGATGTCTTCTATTTATTCCCGCTTTGCCCGCGGCTTCGAGCACGCCTCCGGGAAAGACGCGATGTATTTCAAATTGCACGAGGGCTTTTCCCAAGGCAATGAACCGAAGGTCATGACTGTAACCGTCGTCTGGTATGATGGGACGGCAGGCTCATCTTGGAAGTTGGATTACGACGCGGGCAAGGGGGGCATGAAGACTGCGCTGAGCGTCACTGGGAAGGGTGATAAGCAGTGGCACCATGAAACGGTCACAGTGGAAGATGCCGTGCTGCGTCAGGGTGGAACCAAGGGTGCGGACTTCGCCCTAGTGAACACCGATGACAAGGACGACATCTTCAGTCTGATGGAAGTCCATCGGGGCAAACTGGAAACACCCGTTCTACTACCTCCGACGAATTATAAGGTGCCCGACAAAGCACCGAAGGGGCCAAAAGCGGATAAGGGGGACAAAGCGGGTAAAAAGAAAAAAGGAAAGAAATCGGATGAGGACACTACTCCGGAGTAGGCGGATGTTGCGTGGATTCCGTTCCTTAAGAGTATCGACATCTCCATTACCATTATGAGGCAAACCCAATTCCAAACCGCTGGATGGATTGGAGCCCTTCGCTTCGTCGCGCTGATCGCTGCCTGCTCGTTTGCCTTGCTTCAAGCCGCGCCGCCACCAAGCGCCTTTGGGGTGTGGGATCGGTCGGATAAATTTGACCCCAAAGAGTATCCCTTCCTCAAAGGGTTTAGTTTCGATCAGACATGGGCTGACTTAGAAAAGCAGCCGGGAGTTTTTGATTGGAGCGGCTTGGATGAGGTTATGGAAAGAGCCATTCAGAATAAGCAGTTCGTTTATTTATCCTTGGGGGTGGGTCCCGTCGCGCCGGAATGGATTTACCAGAATGGTGTGCCAAAAGTTGAGACCGACGGTGAGAAGGACAAACACATGGATAAATGGGATGGCTACCCTTACTACTTGGCCCCCGAATACAAAACGTTTTATTTCCGTCTGATTAACGAATTCGGAAAACATATTCGGAGTTATTCCCGCGAAAAACAGGAGCGTATTGCATTTATCCAAATCAAGACCGGATGCACCGGTGATGAAACCGCCTACAAAGGCAAAGCCATCGAGAGCAAATACGATCTGCCTCGCAGCTCTCCCGCGTGGCGGGAGTTCCGTTTGGAGACCTTTGATTTATTTGTGAAAATCTTCAGCGGGAGTGCTGATCAGCCTAAGATTGATCTGCTTTTCAACGCCATCGGACCGGTCATCGGATCGGACGAAGACCCAGTCGAAGCCCAAGAGGGCTTCGTTAAAGAGTGGGACTGGGTGACCCATCACGTCCAAGGCAGCTTTGGCATTAAGAACGGAGCTCTCTCTCGCGGGCATCATCTGTCCGGCGAACGATCCTTGTATAACCAGTGGACACCCTACCTCCTTGATCCCAAGGGACTGACGCTGTTCCGACGCTCGGAGATGGATCAGACCTGGCAGAAGCCGTGGTATCAGTTGAACGTCCCACTTAATTTTTATTGGGGCGCGGTAAACGCCCTTAATGGCGGTCAGAGTATCTGGGATGTCACCAAGAGCGCCTTGCAGGCGTGCAAGGAACAGGGCTTCGACTACTCCTTCTATTTTTTCAACCGCTACGCCGGACAGATCTACCCCAAGGCGGCCACCGATGCCTTCTGCGCCCTGCATAAAGGATTGGATGCCGCCGATACCAAGGCTTATCCCGAGTCAGAGTTCGGACCTGCCCAACGCAAGAACGCGGATCGCATGCTGAAAATTTGTGCCGCGTACGCTAAGTATGGTGCGGCGGTGGACGACGAGGATGCATTGTTGCTTGGGCAAGTCCGCCAACGAGACACACAAACCGGATTCAACGACGTGGGCTGGGACATCTGGCCGGACAATTATGGCCGCTTCCTCTACCAGATTGATGCCGATGCCACGTCGGTTCCGCTTTGGCGTGTGGGCGGTCCGATCACTCCGACTTCTTCCATTTACTCCCGTTTTGCCCGCGGCTTTGAGCACGCCTCCGGAAAGGACACGATGTATTTCAAACTGCACGAGGGCTTTTCCCAAGGCACTGAGCCGAAGGTCATGACGATGACCGTCGTCTGGTATGACAGGACAGCAGGCTCAACCTGGAAGCTGGATTACGATGCGGGCAAAGAGGGTATGAAGACGGTGCTGAACGTCACTGGGAAAGGTGATAAGCAGTGGCATCATGAAAGGGTCACGGCGGAGGATGCCGTGCTGCGTCAGGGTGGAACCAAGGGCGCGGACTTCGCCCTCGTGAACACTGATGACAAGGATGACATCTTCAGCCTGATTGAAGTCCATCGCGGAAAACTGGAGACCCCTGATATTTCTGACAAAGCGCCGATGCCGCCTGAGGCGGGAAATGCAATCAAACCTGGCAAAGAGAAAAAGGGGAAACGAAAAAAAGCGGATGAAGAAACAGATTAGTAAAAAGCAGTCTGATTTGAGGCCGGGTGAACATCTTTGAAGGGCGGACCGAGGCTATGACGTGCGGGGGAGGGCTCATGTTCGTTTCGATTTCGTCAAACAACTGATACATTTGCTAAATAACGAAGTTGTAGTATGTTACACTTCGTGAGCAGAGCTTTTCTCCTCTTTGGCGCTCTGGCGCTGGCTCCGCTATCCTCGCTTCGCGCCGAGCTCGGGCTGCAACGTGATGCGTATGGCGTATGGGACCGGGAAGGGGGGCATTCGATATCCGCTTATCCTTATGTTCGGGGGCAGGAATATGCGGCGGAGTGGACGGCAATCAATCCAGCCAGGTACACCTTTGACTGGGCAGCGCTGGATACCCTGTTGCAGCTGGCCTACGATCAAAACCAGAGATTTTTCGTCAAGATCCAGCCCGTCTCTGCGACAACTATGCCGCCCTGGATATTTGATGCGGGCGTTCCAAAAATCATATGCCCTACGTATACCTATGGATACTATCTGGATCCTGAATTTAAAATCTACTTTCAAGAAATGGTGCAGGCGCTTGGCAAACATCTGCGTGAGGGCGTTCCAACTCATCTGGCGAATATCGTTTCTTTCGTTCGAGTGGATACCGGCACTACGGGGGACGAAGAGCCGTATGAAGGTTCGGATGTCAGCTCTGTTCCGGTGCAGTATCAAATTAGCGCCAACGATTGGAGGGATTATAGGCTGTGGGCTTTCAGTGTTTATGACCAAGCCTTCCAGCACGGCACGGGACCTCAAATTCCACTCCTCTTTCAGAATATCGAAGTGCCTGCCTACCAGACCGAGTTGGACTGGGTTATTGCCAATGTAACGTCCGGATTCGGTGCGAAGTATGGCGGACAAGTTCGCGGGCACCATTTGTCGGAATCCAGAAGCGTGCCGGATTCTTTCAAGGCGCTTTCCATGGATACACCGTCGAAGTTTTTCTCCGTTAACGAGATGGATCAGACTTGGCAAAAACCCTATTTCCAGCTCAACCTCAAATTGGGCATGTATTGGTCCGCGGTGGAACAACTGAATGCCGGCATGACGATATGGGATTGGAGTGGTTCGGTGATGGAGGGCGCGGCGGCCAATGACATCGTCTCTAGTGCCGGGTTTTTCAACACCTGGGCGGCGGAACTCGACCCGCCAACGGCCCGTGGCGGATTCTGCATCTTCCACGAAGGACTCGCTTCCGACGATACAGATAAGTTTCCAGAAGCAACCTATGGATCGCCGGCAAATAAGACCAATACCGCTCGCTACACGGCGATCTGCGCGGCTTATGCCAGCCAGGGTGCCAAGATGGACGATCTGAACGCGGCCACCTTGGGACAGGTTGCGCAGCGCAGAGCGCAGATTGGATTCAACGATTCCGGTTGGGGGATTTGGCCTGGGAACTATGAACGGTTTATAACTCAGATGAGCCCGGACTCCACCAGCAAGGGACTCTGGCGCGTCAACGGAACTTTGACGACCAGCTCGAATCCGTATGACCGCTTCGCACGTCGTTTCGACAGTGCCTCCGGCAGAAATACGATGTATTTCGACATCAATGACAACCTGCTGCCTTCAGCGGGCCAGCTGGTGCGGCTTTCCGTGGACTATCTAGATCGTGGAACCGGCCAGTTTGCCCTGCAATACGACGCCGTGGGGAATAACCAGAAGACCGCATTAACGGTCACGAAGACCAGTAGCAATACTTGGAAGACAGCCTCTGTGATAGTCACGGACTGGGCCTTCAGAAACCAAGGGCCTAACGGTTCCGACCTCATCCTCGTCAATTTGGATTCAGACGATGATATTTTCCATAAACTCGAAGTGACCAAGCTGGCCCATGTCCAAATCGGTACCGTTGGCATGGGTACGGTCAGCGCTCGCACGGACGCTGCGACCTACTCGCCGGTCGTCGGTGACGACTTCGCCGATGGCCAGCGCTTGGAATTGACGGTGACACCTGCTTCCGGATGGACATTCACCGGATGGAGCGGTGAGTTGACCGGGACCAGCGCCCGCCCGTTTCTTTTCCCAACTAAAGACTCGCGTGTCACGGCCACCTTTGCTCGGACTTCGGCTACCCCTCCGAGCAGCGTGCCTCTGTTCAGCGCCGACCCTATCGGCAAGAACGCCGCCCCGGTCAATGTGGTTTTCTCGGGAACCCTCTCGGGAAATGCCAGCGATCCGAACCGGCAACCGCTGGCTTTCTCCAAAATTTCCGGCCCCTCTTGGCTCGGCATCGCCGCCAACGGGACGCTCTCTGGAACACCGCAGCTCGCCGATCTAGGCCTCAATCGATGGACGGTGCAGGTCAGTAGCTCCGGCGGCACGGACACGGCGATTCTCCTGATCGATGTCACCGCGCCCGGTCCCAATCCACCCTCGGGGCTTAGCTACTCCAGCCCACCCGTTTACACCAAGGGCACGGTGATCAACAATCTCCCCCCGTCCACCAGTGGCGGTGGCGTGGTGAGGTATGCGGTCACGCCCAAATTGCCAAGCGGCTTAAGCATGAACAGCATCACCGGCCTTATTAGCGGCACACCTTTGGCACCAACACCGGCGACCCCCTACACCATCACGGCCACTAATCCTGACGGTTCGAGCACCACCCAACTCAACATCACGGTCATCGATATAGCCCCATCCGCACTGACTTATTCCAGCAATCCCGCAACCTATCGAATAGATCAGGCAATCACTTTGAATGCCCCCACCAACAGTGGTGGAGCGGTGGTTTCTTACGCGGTCTCGCCCGCCCTACCAGCCGGTCTGGCTTTGAGCACCACCACCGGCATCATTGGCGGCACGCCGACGGCACTTTCTACGAGCGCCAACTACACTATCACCGCCACCAACACAGGCGGCTCGACGACTGCCCAGCTGAACATTGCCGTCGAAGAAGGTGGCTACCGAAACCCCGCGTTAATCACGATCAATGACCTTGCAGCAGCCTCGCCCTACCCATCCGCGATCGTTGTTCCAGCAATGGCCGGAACAATCACCAAGGTCACGGTCACGATTTATGGCCTCACTCACGCTCGGCAAAACGATTTAGACATTCTGCTGGTCGGGCCACTTGGGCAGAATGTGCTGCTGATGTCGGATGTTGGCGCGGGTGCGTCTGTCGCAAATGTGAATCTAACGTTCGATGATGCAGCCGCAGCCTCCCTGACGACCGATGCGGTTCCCATTACCACCGGAACCTACAAACCCACTGATAGCGGGGCAACTTCCGATACATTCTCAGCGCCAGCTCCTGCTGCGCCGTATGGCTTGACCCTGTCGGTTTTTAACGGAACGATTCCCACGGGGACTTGGAGCCTCTACGTGATGGATGACCGGGGAATCAACACCGGCAGCATCAGCGGAGGATGGAGACTATCACTGCAGACCACCGTGCCGATCGTCGCCGCTCCCTCAGCGCTGAGCTACTCCAGCAACCCCGCCACGTATACCACGGGATCGGCGATCACAGTTAACACACCAACCAGTAGCGGTGGAGCCGTGGTTTCGTATTCGGTCTCACCCGCACTGCCAACAGGTCTCACACTAAACACTTCTACTGGTGTCATCAGCGGCACACCTACAGCCCTTACTGCGGCTTCCAACTATACCATCACCGCTACCAATACTGGCGGTTCCACGACCACTTCGTTGACCATCGCGGTAGTCTCGGCCTATACCGCATGGGCGACCCAATACAACCTCGTTCAGGGTCCGAGTGGGGACGACGATGGCGACGGAAATTCAAACATTCTCGAATTCGTCGCCGGTCTCGTGCCCACCAATAGCGGTTCCGTGTTTAAAATTTCGGTTTCCCCAGTACCTGGTCAGCTGAGTCAAAGGGCCATCGTGATCAGCCCAATCATCAGCGGTCGTACCTACACGGTGAAAAGTAGCGAATCCCTCAGCCCGCCAACTTGGATTTCACTCAGCAATCCCCTAGTGAGCGATGCAGGCAATGTGCGCACTGTTACCGACACTGCAGCCACCGAGGCAAAAAAAATCTACGTGATCGAGATCAGTTTTCCGTGAGTCGATAAAGATGCATCGATACCAAAGAATGCATGGAACAGCCGATTCATATTTTTGACTCGGGGCTAATCCGTTCGTCATAAACCCGTCCGCTCTGCTAAGTTTTAAAAGTAATTTATGGTCGCCCCTGCTCACAGATACATCACCAAAGTCACAAAATGAAAAATTCACAGCCTTATAGTTTCTCCCTACTTAAACTTCTCGTCATCGCTCTGCTTTCTACCGTGAGCCGTGCAACCGCGATGGAACGCCCCCCGTGGACGGGTTTCTTTGCTAATTGCAAAAACGACAAAATTGATTCAGTTAGGTTTCCTTTTATTAAAGGGGAGGCGGATCGGGTTAAGTGGGCGGATATGGAGCCCAAGCCGGGAGAATATGACTGGTCGCAAATGGATTCTCACATCCGCAATGCCGTTAAGGGGAGCTATTACTACTATTTCGTCCTATGGACCGGCCCTCATGCGCCTGAATGGATTTATGAAAAAGGAGTGCCGAAAGTGGCTGTGACTGGAGGGAAGGGTAAAGAAACCTTTCCGTACTACCTCGACGAAAACTACATCAAATACTTCCACTCCTTTATCGGTAAACTGGCGGACCATGTCGCCTCCCTCCCTGAAGAGCAGCGAAAAGTCATTGCATTCATTCAGCCGGCCTTTGGCTCGACCGGTGACAGGCAACTTTACAAAGGCACTCCTCAAGACGCGAAATATAAGATCAGTGCCCAGCAGTATTTGGAATTCTGCAGTGGAGCTACAAAACTGTTTTATGAAGCCTTTAATAAGGAGGAGCACAAGCACATCAAGTTCCTCTTTAATGTGGCCGATGAGGGTAGTCCCGGTGAAGCCAAGGCCAAGGGAGCAAGAGCAGGGGAACAGCTTTACGCAAACTGG
>Ga0209086_10002262_pt1 | contig 15122 bp, 9 predicted proteins | sample M_130207_XF_Meta_FD_187312 | JGI IMG/M metagenome (GOLD analysis project Ga0209086, IMG submission 187312) | Freshwater microbial communities from Lake Montjoie, Canada to study carbon cycling - M_130207_XF_MetaG (SPAdes) (version 2) | ecosystem: Environmental > Aquatic > Freshwater > Lake... | reverse complement strand
CCGCCAAGGAGAAGTTTTTCAACTTCGGCCAACGAGGCCATCGAGGTGTCGCCAGGAGTGGTCATAGCGAGCGCTCCGTGGGCGGCGCCGTATTCGACCGCCTTCTGCGGGTCTCCGAATTTTAAAAAGCCGTAGATGAGGCCTGAGGCAAAGCTATCCCCGCCTCCGACCCGATCCATGATTTCGAGATTTGGGCGCTGTTGAGATTCGTAGAACTTCCCACCGGCCCAGAGAATCGCGCTCCAATCGTTGATGGTGGCCGACTTCACTCCCCGCAGGGTAGTGGCGATGGCTTTGAAATTAGGATACTCCTTGGCGGCTTGTTCGATCATCTTGTGAAAGCTGTCTTTTTCGAGATGGGTAAGATTTGTGTCAGTCCCTTTCACCTCGAGGCCAAGACAAGCGGTAAAGTCTTCTTCGTTTCCGATCATCACGTCCACGTTCTTGGCGATCTTCTTATTCACTTCTTGGGCTTTTTTCTGACCGCCGATTCCTTTCCAAAGAGAGGGACGGTAGTTGAGATCGTAGGAGACGACTACGCCGTGTTTGCGAGCGGCAGTGGTGGCTTCAATGACAAGCTCGGCGGTGCTTTGACTGAGGGCGGCAAAGATCCCTCCGGTGTGGAACCAGCGAGTTCCGTGTTTTCCGAAAATCAGATCCCAATCGAAATCACCCGGCTTGAGTTGGGAGACGGCGGTGTGACCGCGATCGGAGCAACCGACCGCTCCGCGAACTCCAAAGCCGCGCTCGGTAAAGTTTAGTCCGTTGCGAACTGTTCGACCGATGCCGTCATAAACACTCCATTTGAGCAGGGAGGTATCGACACCGCCTTGCAGGATAAAATCTTCAACAAGTCGGCCGACATCGTTATCGGCGAAAGCGCTGAGCAGAGCGGAGCGAAGGCCAAAGCAGCGACGGAGTCCACGGGCGACATTATATTCGCCGCCTCCTTCCCAAGCGCGGAAGGAGCGAGCGGTGCGGATGCGTCCTTCGCCTGGATCGAGACGGAGCATGACTTCGCCCATGGAAATCTCATCGAACCGACATGATTCGGCGGGTTTCAGATTGAAAAGGCTCATGATTTAGCTCCGGTGGTAATTTGGATAGCTTCCTTGGTGAGACGAGCAATGGTTTCCCATTCTGCCGCTTGAATGTACTTCTTGTCGACAAACCAAGATCCTCCCAGAGCGGCGACAGATTTAAGGGCAAGGTAGGGAGCGATGTTGTTGAGCTGTAATCCGCCGGTGGGAATGAATCGCACTCCGGTGTGGCCATAGGGTCCTTCGAGTGCTTTGAGGTAGGTGGAGCCGCCTGCCTGCTCAGCGGGAAAAAACTTTTGGATTGAGCAGCCGAGTGAAAGTCCTTTCTGGACTTCGCTGGGGGTGATGATGCCAGGAACAAAGGTGAGTTTTGCTTTTTGAGCAGCGAGCACGACTTTTTCGTCCAAGCCTGGGGCTAATCCGAATTGTGCACCTGCATCGGCGGCTTTTTTGACCTGATCGGAATCGAGTAGAGTGCCTGCGCCTACGAGCATCTTGGGACACTGCTTGGCGATTTGGCGGATCGATTCCTCCGCCGCTGCCGTCCGAAAAGTGATCTCGATGACTCCGAGACCTGCGGAGAGGAGGGTTTGGGCTAGATCGACTGCACGTGAAGCGTCATCGATCACCACTACGGGAACGAGTCGGCGTTCGAGAAGGCGGTGCGTGAGGTCAACGCTCATGGGAAGTTAGATTAAGCCAGCTTGGGCACATCAAGCCAGCGCCGTTCGGCCCACGATTGCAGGCCGAGTTCGGCTAGCTGGACACCTTTAGCGCCCTCGTGAAGCGACCAGGGGAATGGATCGTTGAGTACGACGTGGCGCAAGAAAAGTTCCCACTGAACTTTGAAGGCGTTGTCATAGATTGCATTGGTTGGTTGGGTGGTCCATCCGTCCATGTAGGCGACGGGACTGTCTTGGTCGGGGTTCCAGAGGCAGCGAGGGGTGGCGGAGTTGTCTTGGACCGTACAGTTGCGAAGACCGGCGACGGCGGAGCCATCAGTTCCGTCGACCTGCAGAGTCAGTAGGTCGTCGCGCTTCACCCGGACGCACCACGAGGAGTTAAAGTGGCAGATGACTCCGTTCTTGAGTTCGAAGGTGGCATAGGCGGAGTCGTCGGCTGTGCAGTTGTATGGTTTTCCGTTTTCATCCCAGCGTTCGGGCAGGTGGGTAGCGCCAAGACAGGAGAGGGACTTGATGTCTCCGAAGAGATTTTGAATGACGTACTGCCAGTGGCAAAGCATATCGACGATGATGCCGCCGTCGTCTTCCTTGCGATAATTCCAGGACGGGCGTTGGAGCTTTTCGAACTTCCCTGGGAATACCCAGTAGCCGAACTCTCCTCGGACGGAGAGGATTTTGCCGAAGAAGCCAGTGTCGATGAGGTAGCGAAGTTTGAGGAGCCCAGGGAGCCAGAGTTTATCTTGGACTACGCCATTCTTAAGTCCTGCGGCAGTGACTTCCTTGGCCAAGGCGAGAGCTTCCTTGGAGGTAGTGGCGGTGGGCTTTTCGCAGTAGATATGCTTTTTAGCGGCGATGGCTTTGCGGACTCCGATCGGGCGCTGGCCGGTGAGAGTGGAATCAAAGTAAATCTGGTTCGCGGGATCCTTAAGAGTGGCATCGAGGTCGGTGGAGACGCGGGTTATGCCGTGGGCGGCGCCCAAAGTGCGGAGCTTTTCCTCGCTGCGACCCACGAGGATGGGATCGGGCATAATCACCTCGCCTGGCTTGATCTGGACGCCGCCCTGTTTACGGATGGCGACGATGGAACGGATGAGGTGCTGATTGGTGCCCATGCGGCCAGTGACGCCGTTCATGATAATGCCGACTTTATGTTCTTTCATATTTTTATCTCACGCTACGTGGATTATGTTTTTAGGGATTGCTCACGCAAAGGCCGCTAAGGACGCCACGTTTATTGGTTAGGGGTTGGGTTGGAGGAAGGAGTTTAGATTTGAGAATGCTCGCGTAAAGGCCGCCAAGGAACTGGAGGGAACTCACGCAAAGGCCGCTAAGGACGCCACGTTTATTGGTTAGGGGTTGGGTTGGAGGAAGGAGTTTAGATTTGAGAATGCTCACGTCCCGCATTCCCGGGACGCGCTTTCGCGCGCATAGGTCGCTAAGGACGCGAAGGGGGTTGGGAGTAGTCACGCAGAAGGCGCGAGAGAATTGGAGAGAAGTCATACAAAGGACACCACGTTGATTGAGGTGAAGGAGTGGATTCATAGACCGTTGACCACTCTTTCGATTCCATCTTTGAGATGAGGAACTCCAAAATTGATTAAAAGGCCGAGTTTATGATGGCTAAGTCGAAGGTAGGTGAGGAGCTGCTTGGCGAAGAGCTTTTTCATTTCCTCGGTGGACTTAAGCTCGACGATTACCTTGTCTTCTACGATTAGGTCGGCTCGGAAGCCCTCCGCGATCTCTAACCCATCTACTAGAATGGGGATTGCGACTTGATTCTTAACCTTCCATCCAGCTTTTTCTAGGCGGTGGGTTAAGACTTTCTCATAAACGCTTTCAAGAAGGCCGGATCCTATGTCCGTATGGATCTGAAAGGAGGTATCGAGGATTGAGCGGGCAATTTTGTCCTCCTCTGTTTGGAAAAAGACCTTTCCGTCCTTGGCGAACTTGGCGTGAGTCATTGTGGTTTTTTTGTGCACTGGGGTTGGGCCCCCGCCGGAAGGGCGGGAACATCGATGCCTGCTTTGGGAAGGGTGCCTTCGAGCTCTTGTTTCCAGTGGGCAACATCTCCTGCAGGGCCGTAAACGTAGATCATTCTCATGGGTTTGTCTCCCGTGTTGGTCAGCTGGTGGAAAACTTTGGAAGGAATGAAGACGGCTTGGCCTGTTCGAACAGCTCGGCGTTCTTCGCCGAGACACATTTCTCCTTCTCCCTCGACGATGAAGTAAACTTCTTCCTGCTCTTGGTTGTGCCAAGGAACTTGGCCTCCTTTGGGTTCGAGGGTGACGTTGCCCATGGAAAAGTTCTTTGCTTGGACAGGGGAAAGACCGCCAACGAGATTCTGAGTACGACGACGGGCGGGGTAGGTACGGCCTTGGATTTCGTTGAGGTCTGCAATGATCATAGTTTGTCTCCAAAGAAGGTGAGGTACGGTTTTCCGTCGGCGAGGCGGAGCAGGTAAAGAGCGAGTTCGCGAAGGTGGTAGTCGCCCCACATGGCGGCCTCGCCACAGGGGACTTTGCGTCCTTTCGGAATATGGTCCCAGCCGTTGGGGCGGTGATAGACGGTGTGGAGGAGAAGGCCCTCGTGCTTGGGATCGGAGGAAAGGTAGGGCTCGGAGAAAAGAGTCCGAGCGGTGGTCAGTCCAGCGGCGAGATAAGTTTGGGCAGCTTTTTTGTCTCCTTTTTTCTCGAGGATGCGGGCGAGGCGGAGAAGACCTTGAGCGGAGATGGCAGCGGCGGAGCTATCCACGGGTTCATATTCATTGAAAGGATCGGCGGGGCGGTTGAGGTAATCACCGAGATGAACGAGGCCAGGGGCGCCAGTATCCCAGTAAGGAATGCCGTCGGTGGGAGTTTCGCGAAGGTAGAAGTCCGCGGTGACGCGAGCGACTTCGAGGTAGCGATCGAGGATCTTTTGTTTCCCTCCAAAGTCTTTAAATTCGGATTCGGGGAGAAGCTCAAGAAATTCGTACTGTTCGGGGAAACCGCAGAGAAGCCAGGCGTGACCGCGGGTCCAGGTGGTAAAGGCGGAGTAGCCTTGTTGGGTGGAAGGGCAGCGGTAGGCGCCATCGGTGACATTAAAAATGGATTCATGGACGACACGGCCTGGAACATCGTAGGTGTCGCGACCTTTGCCGTAGTAGACATTGTAACGGGCGGTGGTTTCGGCGTGTTGGAGGGAGCGATGGAGGAGATTGATTTTAGCATCGTTTTCTCCCATGAGCCGATGAGCGAGAATGTGGGCAAGGCTGAGGGCGCGAAGAGAGCGGATGGTATCGGAGAAGAGAGATTGGGGGCCGTTGAAAGAGCGGATGTAGCCGAGCTCGGGGGTGAGTTGGGTCCAGCGGGAGGCTTGGACGGCGCCGCTGGCTTTGAGGGCGAGATCGTAGAAGTGGGATTCCCATTCGTTGGAGGGGAGGCGACCTTCGCGGAGGAGTCGGCGTAGATTGCCGTAGGTGCTGACATTGTTGAAGCCGTGATCGTGGACCCCGACGTGGGTGACGTGAACGGCCATTCGGCGGAGGGTGGCGTCGCGGCCAATCTGGAGCATCGATTCATCTCCGGTGGCATCGTATTGGAGGATGGCAGAGCCGTAGACGAAACCCTCGGTCCATTCGGTCCAACCGCGGGAGGTGTATTTTCCCTCGATGGTGAAGACGGGGGTACCGTCCGACTCTTTCCAGCGTTTCTGGAGGGAGAGGATTTTTGGAGCGGAGGCCTCAAAGACCTTTTTGGCGGAAGCTTCGAGACTTTTTGCTGTGAGGGAGGTATCGCTTTGGATCATAAAATTAAAATCGACGCAGGTGGAACCCGCCGTCGATGTTGATAATATCGCCGGTGCTGAAGGGGAAATCGCCACGGCAGATGGCTTTGGCGGCGAGGCCGACGTCTTCGGGTTTTCCCCAGCGTTTTTGTGGGACGAGGCCTTCGGCGATGAGTTTGTCGTACTTGTCTTTTACGCCACTGGTCATGTCGGTGGCCATGACGCCTGGGCGAAGTTCGATGACTTGGACGCCTTCGGCGGCGAGGCGGGTAGCCCATAGTTGGGCGGCCATGGCGAGACCGGCTTTGGAGATACAGTATTCTCCGCGGTTAACTGAAGCGGTGTTGGCGGAGACCGAGGTGACGAAGATCAGTTTATAGCCACCTGGGAGAAGTGATTTTCCTGGGTTAGCGAGCCAGTATCGGGCGGCGAGTTGGGTAAGGAAGTAGGGGCCCTTGAGATTCACAGTAAGAACCTCGTCAAAGATTTCCTCTTTGGCGTCGGGGAGATCGGCACGTTCGCGGGGTGCGATACCTGCATTGTTGATCAGGGCATCGAGGCGACCAAATCCGTCGAGAACCCGCTGGATCAGGCTGGCGCGGTCTTCGGAGGAGGCCAGTTGCGCGGGAACGGCAAGGAACTTCTGGTCTTTGGTTTTGGCTACGGCTTGGCAAGCGGCGACGGTTTCCTCGGCAGCTTGGCGGTTGGATGCGTAGTGGATCGCGAGGTCGTAGCCTTCAGGGGCGAGAGAGAGAGCCACTCCACGACCTAGGCCACGGCTAGCTCCGGTGATGAGAATGACAGGTCTCGGCATAGGGAAAAGAGTACTCCAGTGGGGAAAGAAAGGGGATGGAAGAAAGCGCTTTCTTTAGCATAAAAACGACTTTATTTTATGTCCTAATGAAAAATCCTAGAAAAAGCCCGTTTCGGGAGGCTCCACTCCAGCCTTTGCTTTTAAGGAACCTGCAGTTGCGGTGTGGGGACTGGTCGATCCGATCGCTTCGGGTGAACCGACACCTGCAACCGTTCGATCGGGTGGCATCTCACACGCATACCCATGGGCAGCTGCTTTTGTATTTGCGAGGGAGGGGAGAGCAGCAGGTCGATCATAAAAAATGGTCGGTGGGAGCGGGGGCGGTTTTCTTTATTCCTCCAGGAAAAAAACATGCGTTTCGGGAGACGGGTCCGAGGCGGGCGATCTGTCTGGTGGTGGATTTAGCGGGGGGAGGTGTCAGGCGGTGGGGTTTTCGGCATGGATTTCTTCCAGCGGAACGGATGGCGGAGGTGCGACAGAGGGTGGCGGGGATGGGGGAGGGGCGATCGAGTGGGTTGGAGCTTTCCGCGGGGAGCGCGGCTTTACTTGTTTTGGAGGTATGTCGGCAAGCGTGTCGAGGCGGTCTTGTAAAAAACGAGGCAGGTTCGCCAGTTATTCGGCGACTGGAGCGGGTGTGGAAGATGGATGAAGAGGGGAAGTGGCCGAGGCCTGGGGAGTTGGCCAAGCGGGTGGGATTGCAGAAAGATTATTTAAATCGGATGGTACGGCTCGCTTCAGGCTTAACTTTGGGGCAGTGGCGGGCGGGTGAACTGCTGCGTTCGGTGGAGGCTGACATACAGAAAGGTCTACGTGTTTTCGATGTGGCTGGGAGGGCGGGTTTTACCGATCAGAACTACTTTTCTAGGTGGTTTCGAAAGCAGACGGGCTTAGCTCCAACAAAATGGCGTAAGTAACACAAATAAAGCTATTTAGAGCTTTGTTAAAAAATAACGGGTTAAGTAAAATAAATCAGCAATATTTTATTTATGGGGCTATAGTGATAAGTGAGGTGAAGAAGGTATTTAGCCAACGTTGCTATCGACCCAAGGTCGCTACGTTTCTCCGTTTCATTTGCGTTGGATCGATAGCTCTCTTTTCGGTTACTGGGGCAATGGCAACAAGCTACTATGTCGACACCGCTGCCCAGTTTAATTCTTTGGTAGATAAAAATAACGCAGATTTTTCGACACTGAGAGCGGGGGATCGAGTTTATCTGAAGGCGGGGAATTGGGGTGGATTGGTCGCCACCATAACTGGCTCGATGACCGATGCGGATGCGCAGTCCAACCCGGCGATGATTCTTGCCTGTGACGCCAGTTACAATCCGACTCCCCGTCAGGTCATCGTCGATGGTCTTACAGCCATCAATTTCAAGGGAACGGGAATTACTTTTTCTGGGGTCACCTTCAGCCCTCTCAGTGGCATGAAAAAAGCGGGTAATTACAATGATTACAGTGGGGGAACCTCAACTATTAACGAATCCACAGCCTACATGATCTACCTTAATCCAGGTTCGCGGTATATGACGGTTTCCCACGTGAAGTTCGACTATTGCGGAAGGGACACCGTGGATTACGCCAATAACGATCACTACGGCGCATGGCTCTACATCTACGGCTACCATCACACGATCCAATACTGTGAGACGGCGGGCCGTGACTTCTATCCCAGCGACTTTTATGTCTCCGATCCCACCCTGCGGAAGTCGATCCGTCAGGCGACGGTCGTAATCTACAAGAGCGACTCGCTCGACACGCAATACGGATATCACTGGATTCATAACAACTATTTTGGCCCAAGAAGAATCCCGAAAAGCAGTGATTCCCGCCTGCCCACCGCCGCGGATGGTGAATTGGCTTCGGATCTTTCCAACGGATGGGAAACCATCCGGAACGGAAGCAGTAATTTCGTGGAGGTCGATTTCAATAACACCATCGAGAAAAACACCTTCTACCAAGCCATCCAGTCTGTTGATTTTCAAGCAGTCGCTAGCGTGACCGTGAACAGCGGCGGATCAAACTATACCAGCGCACCTACTGTCAGCTTCAGCGGGGGTGGGGGATCTGGAGCGGCGGGGACCGCGACTATCTCCGGGGGGAGCGTGACTGCGGTGACCATGACAAGTGGGGGATCTGGATACACCAGCGCACCAACGGTGAGTTTTTCTGGAGGAGGGGGTAGCAGTGCCAGCGGAACGCCTGTCATCGGGGGGCCTGATGACAATACCGGTGAACCGGAGATGATCTCCAACAAATCGCGACGGAACATTTATCGTTACAACACCCTACTCAATAACTACGGGCAGCTCTGCCTGCGGCAGGGTGACTATTGCACGATTCAGGGTAACTACTTTCTTGCGGGTGGAGCTTATGATGGAAATGGAAATATTGTTTTGACGGAAACTAGGAATAACCAGATGGGCGGCGTTCGAGCCTTCGGGTTCGGCCATATGATCGCGAACAACTATTTCTACAAGCTGAACGGCGACGGAATTCGTTCCGCGCTCATCCTAGGCTCCGGAGCTACTCCCACAGGGACGCTTTCCAGTCTGAACAATGGAGCCAACGGTGCCGCCTATGAAACGGCCAACTATGCTCAAGTCATCGGGAATAGCTTCATCGATTGCAAAGTGCTCACTTTGGATAATGCGAACGGGGAACTTTACCCGGTCTATGGGACGACCTTCTTCAATAATTTGGTCTACTACAGCGCCAACATCACCGGTAGTGGTCTGATCGGAAACACAACTGAGGGCTATGGAAGTCCCCTTCTGAGCGACCATGGCGGGCGGGCCGCGGGGAACTATGTCTATTCGGCCACGACCTCCCAATTGGGAAGTGCAGCCAACATCTTGGGGGGGAGCGTTTGGTTGAAAGAGACTTTCACTCCATACACCAACGGCCAAGCACTCAGCTTTACGCTTTCACCACAGCTAATCAACAATGGTAGCCCGACAAACTACACCAAGATAACTAACGATGGCGGGAATGTGGCCCAATATCTAAAAACGGCTACGAGCGGTGGATCTCAGGTGATGTTCGCGTTTTCCTCCACGAACACCATGACGGCGCGAACCAATGGCTACGTTTCTTTTAGAATCAAGCAGAACATCAATACAAATATTCCGACTGGAAATTCTTTTGATATCGGAATCGGAAATAACGTGGCCAGCACTACAACATCCTCGTCTGGCAACCGGTTGATCGGACTGTCTTTCAAGCAGAGTGGTACTGCTACGAATACTTTAGTGGTGAAGTCTGCCGATACGACTGTAGTCAGTAGTTTTACCAACTCCACGTCCACATCCTATTCGAAGGCGGAAATCTGGTTTAATGACAATGAAACTGTCTCGATGCCCTATACTGATCCTGCGGGTGGATCTCAAATCTTATCCACGAATAGTTTTGTCGTTTACCTTGGAGGAAGGCTCGTCACTCCTTCCGCTTCGGGATCTCCACTAGCAGGGGCTAGTGGCTCCAGCCTGAATATCGGTAAAATCGGCTTTAGCACCGCCTCCACCACTGCGATTGATTTTTCTTTTGGGGATATCTATGCCGCGGATTCGGAAAATACGAGTTTAAATGTGATCAGTAGTTTGTCGTCAGATAATCCCCTCTTGAGCGGGACGTACGACGTGCTCACGGTTCCGGCGGGAACAAGTCCTCTCCTTGGGAAAGCATCTGCCCTTCCGAGTATCAATGACACCTCTGCCACTGGAGCGGACTACAACCTTGCAGGGACGGTAGCCACATATGGCGCTCTGGATATGCGTGGGTTGTCTCGGCCCTCAACAGGGCGGGATATCGGTAACTATGAGGTGGAGGCAACTGGAGTAGGGAACCGGCCGCTTCGTCGAATGGAGGTCGGTTTGGTTGCAGCGACCTACCCCAGCGCAATTCAGATCAACAGCATTGCGCAGGGGGTTGCTTTTTCCCAACAGTTGAGTACTTCCTTTGGCACGGGGACTTTAAGCTGGTCGGCCACTGGAACTTTGCCCACGGGTTTGAGTCTCACCACTGGGGGACTGCTTTCGGGGACGGCTTCTGGCGGAGGAACCTATCCCGTGACGATTCGGATGACCGATGCGAACGGAAGTTACGCGGAGATATCCACTTCTCTGACTGTGGTGGCACCCCTTGCGGCTCCAGCAATCAGTAGTTTGGGCAGTGCGACTGCTGAGAAGGGCACCGCTTTCAATTACACCATCACGGCTTCTGGCTTTCCCACTTCTTATAACGCGACTCCCTTACCTGCAGGGCTGAATATCAATACTTCCACTGGAGCCATCACGGGAACGCCAACAGCTGGGGGAACTTTTTCTATTACGCTCACGGCTACGAACTCGGGTGGTTCGGGAACGAAAACTCTCACGTTGACGATCAGTGATGAGTTCGATGCCTTGCGGTTGAAGTGGAGGACAACACTGATTGATGACGTAAAAAGTTCAAAAACAACCGATAGCATTAACTCCCGATCGTCTGGCTATCAAACGACGATGCTTTACGCCCTGACGGGAATTAAAGTGGTGAACGGGGGCTCGGGTCATACGACTGTGCCGACTGTGGCTATCAGCGGAGGAGGGGGGACGGGGGCCACGGCGACGGCGACGATCGCGGCAGGAAAAGTCTCGGCTATCACCGTGACGAGTGTGGGGTCGGGCTACAAAACAACACCGACGATTACGGTAAGCGGTGGAGGCGGGAGTGGTGTTAGTGCGACTCCCATCGTGGCGATTTGGAGTGACCTACCGCCCGCGGCTCAGACGGGGGTGAGCGCGGACGTGGCCTCAGGAAACATCGCGGACTCTTTTAAGCGATTGGAGTACATGGCCCAAGCCTACGCGATATCCGGTTGTGCTTTGTACCAAAACGCATCTTTGCTGGCGGCAATTACGGGTGGATTGGATTGGCTGACTTCGAATGTTTACACTTCAACCGGCACGCTCTTTGGGAACTGGTACGATTGGGAGGTCTCCGGGCCGCAGTCGCTGAACAACGCGGCGATCCTGCTCCTCTCCAACCCCAGCGCGTTAAGCTCGACCCAAATCGCAAACTACGTCAAAGCGGTTTATAATTTCGGACCCGACAGCGTAAACCAGAAAGATTATTTCTGGTGGGGAGCTTTGACGGGGGCGAATACTTCCAACGCGGCACTTACCATGGCCATTCAGGGTATTTTGTTGGGAAACAACACGACGACGGTCACGCGGTTTTGGCACGATACCACCGGCCATCCCGACAATCCACAGACTGATTATGTGGTCAGTGGAACCCTTTTACTGGATGAGGCACAGGGGAATCTGAGCGGCAACAACCCCTTAGATTTCGACGGCAAAAGTGTGTTTACCACCGTGACCAGCGGGGATGGTTTTTATGCGGACGGCTCTTTTATCTACCATTACATTATTCCCTACACTGGGTCCTACGGTCAGGAGTTGGTCGATAATATTGTGATTCTGGTGAAGTTTCTCGCCGGCTCCAATTGGGAAATTACCGATCCCGAGGTTACGAATGTATATGACTGGATGACCAACAGTTTCGAACCATTGATGTATCACGGATACATGATGGACATGGTGCGAGGTCGGGCCATCGCTTCATCGTCCTCGGATGAGTCTAAAGTGGGAGCCAGGGTGATTGCTAATATCCGATCGGTCGCCGCCTTTGCGCCGACCGAAATAGCAACCCAGTTGGTGGCATTTGCGGATTCGCCTCAAGTCGCAACAGGCCAATATCAGTTTCCGTCCATGGACCGTGTAGTCGCACATCGCACTGGTTTCAGTTTTGGTCTGAGCATGTCCTCCACCCGAGTGGGGGGGTATGAAATCAACACCACTTCGCCGACTAATCTGAAGGGTTGGTACACTGGAGCAGGGGCGACCTACCTTTATTTGGGCAATCCGGATACCCAGTATATGGATACCTACTGGGCGACGGTTGACTGGTATCATCTGCCCGGCACGACAGCCGACTTAGGTGCGACTCCGGGTGATGCCGTGACAGATCAGACCTGGGTGGGTGGTGCGCAGGTGAGCAAAACCTACGGGGTGGCCGGTATGTCAGCACATCCGGAAGGGACCGAACTTTATGCCAAAAAGTCTTGGTTCATGCTGGATGACGAGATTGTGTGTCTCGGAGCTGGCATCAAATGCACAACGACTGGCCAAGTTGATACCACGGTGGAGAATCGTAGACTCGGAAAGACGGGCACGACGGCGTTCAATATTGCCGATACGGTTTACTCGCTTTCTGCACCGACAGTCTGGGCTAATCCTGTGACAGTCACTACAGGCACCGGCGCAACTTGGTGTGCGTTGGACGGTGTCGCCGGGTACTACTTCCCGAACGGCGCCTCGGACCTGAAGGCCCAATACACCTCGGGGTCGGGCGCATGGACGACGATCAATCCGACCGATTCTGACTCTGCGACCTACACCGATTATTATCTCAAACTGTTACTGAAACATGGTGCGAATCCGGCGGGAGCGAAATACGCCTATGTCATCCTTCCGAATCGGACGGCGAGCAGCACGAAGGCTTACGCGGCCAACCCAGATGTGACGATTGTTTCGAATACCGAACCCACGGGCACGACCGCTGGCATTCAGGCGGTAAAGAGTCAGATTCTTGGCGTGGTGGCGGCGAATTTCTGGGCGAAAACGAGCGGTCCGGACAACGGTGGCACAGCGGACATCATCACCGTGAACAAGCAGTGCTCGGTCATCGTCAAAGAAACCTATAACACTCTTTCGGTGGGTGTGGCCGATCCCACCCAGAGCAACACAGGTACAATCGTGGTCACCCTCAGCGGTCGAGCATCGCTTGGCACACTGTCGGTAGATTCTGGAGTGACAGTCACAGCAATCAATCCGATCACGCTTACCGTGAATGTGAATGGATCCAAAGGGAAGTCGTTCAACGCTTCGTTCACTGTGGCCGCAGCCCCGGTCATTTCCAGTAGTCTCAATGAAGTGGGCAAGACCGGAACAGCGGTCAATTATCAGATTACTTCCGATAAGTTGGATGCCACCTATGAGGCAAGCGGACTTCCCGGAGGACTTGTCTGTAGCTCGTCAGGTCTGATTTCTGGAAAACCGACGGAGAGTGGAATGTTCTTCACCACCCTTGCCGCGACCTCTTCGGGAAAGACTGGATATGCGACCTTGACGTTTCAGATTTCCGATAGTTTAACCATCACGAGTAATCCCAGCTTGGCGGCGCTGACCGGAAAACCGCTTACCTATCAGGTCACCTCTGATGCGTTGCAGGCTACTTATACGACTGGGCCTCTTCCATCCGGGCTATTCTTGAACGGGTCTGGATTGATCTACGGGACTCCAATAGTAAGTGGCACTTACACAACTACCCTCTACGTAACCAATCCGGATGGAGGAACAGGTCGAAAGACTTTGACGATTCAAGTGGCAGATAGTCTGTCCTCTATCTCCTCAATCAACAATTCATCTACGACGTGGACCTGCCCGGCGAATGTGACGGCGGTGCAGGTGGAAGCCTGGGGTGCGGGTGGGGCGGGTGGGAGCGCTCAAAGGGTAGGCGCCTCAGGAACTGTCCAGTATGGTGGCGGAGGGGCCGGCGGAACTTATGCCAAGGTGACCAGTTATCCGGTCGTGCCAGGCAGTACCTACTACATCAATGTTGGAACATGTGCCTCGAATACCAGTTCGGTAGCAGGAACTGCCATTGCGGGAGGAGATTCTTGGTTTAGTTCTTCGAATTCATCCTCTGGCCTGATTTTGGCCAAGGGCGGGGCGGGAGGAACTAATGCCATCGGTAACACCACAACAACCGCCTATGCCACGGGAGGGGTCGGCAGCACCAGCGGAAGTATCGGCAATGTCCTCTATGCGGGAGGAAGTGGGGCTAATGGAGTTTCAGGTTTTGCCGGAGGAGGAGGAAGTGGAGCCGGTTATGCAACCAATGGAGTAAGCGCTACAAATAATGTAGGTGCAGCAGCTCCGGCAGGTGGCGGCAATGGCGGCACGGGTCCCACTACCGGTTCCTTAAGCGGAACAAATGGTTTTGCTCCTGGAGGTGGCGGGGCCGGATCTCGAAACTCTAGCGGTACGGTCACAGCTGGCGCATCGGGTGGTACCGGCCAAATCATCCTCACCGTACAATCTATTGCCAAGGCCTCGCAGACGATCACCTTCGGGTTGGATCCGGCAACCGCCACCGTTGGGGATCCCGCACGGACGCTAATTGCAACTTCCTCTTCCGGGCTGACGGTGGTCCTGACTAGTTCGGATCCCAATGTGGCGACGATGGACGGCAACACGCTAAACATTATGGGAACAGGGACGACCACTATTACAGCCACGCAAACGGGTGACGGCAACTATGAGGCGGCTATGCCGGTGAGCGTGAGTTTGACGGTGAGTGCTGGCGGATTCGCTAGTTGGAATGGGGGAAGTGCCACTATGACCTCGCCTCTTCTTCTGAAATATGCGGTGGGAGGAGCGAGCAGTTCGACGGGGGTGAGTGAAGCCACGACGAGTTCGCTGGGGGCATCGACCTTTACGATGACGGCAGTTGTCCGTACGGATGATTTGAAATTAAGTATTATCCCAAAGGCAACGACTAGTCTGAGCGACACTTGGGATTATCTAGTAACGACGACTGGAAAGATTGATGGGGTGAGTCAGGCAGGGGTAGGGACAGGTTGGGAAAGAAAGATATTTACGGTGAGCCGAGCGTCGAATACGAAAATCTTCATGAAGATTGAGGTGAGGTATACGCCGTAAGTCGGGTGCGCGATCTATGTGATTACAAAGCCATTTAACTTTTCAAACAATGAAATCCT
>Ga0209086_10002260_pt1 | contig 15123 bp, 20 predicted proteins | sample M_130207_XF_Meta_FD_187312 | JGI IMG/M metagenome (GOLD analysis project Ga0209086, IMG submission 187312) | Freshwater microbial communities from Lake Montjoie, Canada to study carbon cycling - M_130207_XF_MetaG (SPAdes) (version 2) | ecosystem: Environmental > Aquatic > Freshwater > Lake... | reverse complement strand
CGTTGATGAAGGTAAATTTGGAGTATCAGAGTTGAGATTTAAAGTAGGTGCGTTAGTTCCTAATTACAAATTACAAGAAAAAGGTTTGGAATCTTTTAGTAATATGCCAGTTTATATTACTGATATTGAAGGAGTTGCAAACCCATCAACAGATCAATGTAGAAAGGCAATCAAACAACTTGATGCTTGTATTGGTGGTTCTAGAGGTGGTGGTTTAGTTTCATGTTCTAATTTAAAATCAATTGTTACAAACAAATTAACAGCTTACTATTGTGTAAAAGAAGTGAGAGGTGAAGGTAAGTTTTGGAATAGAATTGGTTTAGGTAAAGAAGTTGCCAATATAACATCAGATAGAAGTGATAAATTTGGAATTTCTAAAATGATTGCAATTAAAGAAAATATATTAGGTCAAACGATAAAAGACATTTTATTAGAATCCATCAGAAGAAAAAATGAAGATTCACTTTCTAACACAATAAAATCTCATTTGAGAAAACATTTAATGTAATGGATAAAAGATTATTTGGTAAATTGATTGTTGAGGCAAAACTAATGTCTAACAAAGGTTATAGTGAAAATGAAATTAACGAAGCATTCCAAGAAGCAACCGAATCATTTGGTTCAACAGTTGCAACAGGATTTTTAGAAACCTTCAAAAGATCAATCGCCAGAATGGTTTTAAAATACTTTAAATTAGATCCCGATAGTTTTATGGCTTTAGTAGTGGAAAATGCATTTGCTAACCTATCATTTAAAGATTATGGTAAAGTATTACAAGATTGTAGTTTTACATCTAATTTATTGGCAGAAACATTGATCGACACTTTATTGGATAAGTTAAGACTAAAACAAGGATATGGTAATGAAGTATATACCGCACTTCAAGCAATGTTAATGGACGCCGCAGGAAAAACAGAGGCAGTTGAGATGATTAGAGATAAAATGAATGATTTCATTTGTCCAAAACTTTCTGAAATCAGAGATGCCGTTATTAAAAACGTTCCACTTTTAAGTAAAGTCGTTTAATTTCTAAAAACATTTATTATTCTTTTTTATATGTTCGAATTATCGATAATAATTTCTACTTACAAAAATGTTGAGTTTTTAGAGGAATGCTTTTCTTCAATAATAAACTCAATAAAAGAACAAAATGTTGAAGTTATTATTGGAATTGATGCTTGTTTGGAAACATATGAGTATGTGAAAAAAAACAAATTTCCACCGTATTTTAGATTTGTGTTTTTTGAAGAAAATCAAGGTCCGTACATAATATTTAATTCATTATCATTAGAGTCTAATTCAAAAACATTATTATTTTTTGGTTCAGATGATATTATGTGTGAAAATATGATAAATGATATAATAACTGAGTCTAAAACTCATAAGGTAGTTAAACCATCATACATTGATTTTGAGAACGGTGAAGAGATTAATTTGAAATCAAAATTAATTCAATCAGAAGGAGTATTTTCAATTGACAAAGATCTTTTTTTAAGTTTAAACGGGTTTGAACCTTGGTTATGTGCTGCTGACTCAGATTTGAGTATTAGATTGCTTAAATCAAATCAAAAGTTTAAATTCACAAACAAACTATCATTCTTTAGAAGAGTTCACCCAAAAGGATTAACATCAAATTTAGATACTGGAGGATTTTCACCGTTAAGAAAAAGATATGTCGATATGATTAATAAAAAAAAGGATGAATTCATATTAGAAAAATTACATACCCACCCATTTATTTCAACAAACGATGTAGATATAAATAAAGTACAATCGGTCAATAAATTATTAAGAAACAAAACAAACAAAAGAAATTTTATAAACAAATTTATTTTTAAAAAATGGAATTAAACGAAATATATCTATCTGATTCTCACAATATCGAATTAACGGTTGCTTTACCAATATATAATAGCAAAAAAATTGCTTGGTTGGCATTAGAAAGTCTATCAAATCAAATCGACATTACTTTTGATTGGGAACTAATTGTTTATGAGGAAAACCACGATAACTCAATATTTTTAAACATAATTGATGAATATATTGGTAAATTAAAAAATATAAATTGTAAGCGTGTTTTATTTATTACAAGAGATGATAAAGTTAATTTAATTTCAAAATGGACAACAATGGGTTTAGAATCATCTCCATCATCAAAAGTTTTCATGTTACATGCCGCGGATTGTTATTCACCAAAAATGAGACTAAAAACAAGTCATGAAAAAATACTAAAAGAAAACTACGATTGGTACGATCAAAAAAAAGGTTATTTTTATTCATTTATATCGGATAAAATATTTTTATACGATTACGAAGGATTGACCAATTTAAATATGTCGTTGAATATTGAGTACATTAAAACTTTACCTTATTCAGAAATAAATAAAGGTATTGATGGGTACATATTTAATCACATAAAAAAAACTAAAAAAAATAAAGTTTTAAAATACACTGATAAAAATTTATATCCTGATAGTATTGACACTCATGGATTAAACAACATAAGTTTATCTCGAGAAACTTATTTTTCAACAAAACCAAACATTTTCAAAGGAATGGATTTTACTATAAATGATTTAAATATACCATCAGACATTATTAAAAAATTAAAAGGGCTTAGATTTAAAACCGTACCTGTAAAAAATGAAAATGTTTTACAACCTAAAGTAAGAATTAGAAAAAGAAAAAATGAAGTCGTAAATCCAACACCTTCTAGTTTAACTCAATTTAATCTAACAAAAAGTAATATTAATAAATTAACAACACAAAATAATAATAAAGTCCCTCAATCTGTTGGAAAAATTTCTAGATAGAATTTGACAAGTTTGATTGTATTTATTAATTTTACAACATAAGTTCTTTAAAATACAGAGGAGTTTGAAAAGATTATTGTAAATTAAAAGTTTTACGTAAGTTTTTCACACTGTCGCAATATTTATAATAAATTATTATTATGAGTAAACGAGGTGGTGGTAATGTAAAGGCGTATGAAAATGGGCTTTTAAAATATGTAAAATCGATAAGATTTGACGATAAAAAAGTTTTTACCGAAAATTCTACATATGCCAGACACAATTTGAAGAAAAGAATTATAAATCAAAAAATGATTCCTTATGAATGCTCTAAATGTGGAAATAATGGTGAATGGATGGGAAACCCATTACCACTAATTCTTGATCATATTAATGGTATTAATAATGACAATAGAATTGAAAATTTAAGATTTTTGTGTAGTAATTGCGACTCTCAATTACCAACTTATAAGAATCGTAGAGGTAGTAAAGGTAAAAGTTAACTACTAAAAATATGGTCCCGTAGCTCAGCTGGAATAGAGCAACTGCCTCAAAGGGGGCGTTTAGTTGGAAACGATTAAATAGAACTCATCAAATTCGGGGAAGCCTGTAAAATGGTAATCCCGAGCCAAGATTCTGAAAAGAAGAAGGTGTAGAGACTTGACGGTGAGTGCCTAAGTCGAAAGATAAGGTAAAGAGAAAGTCCAGACCACAAACAACAATTAAGTTGGTAGTGAAAACTATAGTGGTATGTCTAAGCAGTAGGTCAATGGTTCGAATCCATTCGGGATCACAAATATTAAAATTATGGGAGATATACATCAACAAATTCACGATGAGTTTATTAACTCAGAAGACTATGAGAAATTTTTATATGAATTACACCAACATGGTTTGATTTAAAAAAATTTTTGTATCTTTGTATTATGAAAAACAAACTACCATACGAAGCCACATCAAAAGCAATTCAAGGATATTCAGAATCAGTGATTGCAAAATCAGAAAATAACGATTGTGTTGTAAGAGCATTTGCATCGGCATTTGATGTTACATACGACAAAGCACATAAGTATGTTGCTGAAAAATTCGGTAGAAAACCAAAAAAAGGAACTTACGGAACTGTAAGTAAACTCGTTAAGATGGTAGACGATAGAACAACCGTTAACTATAAAAAAGTCCATACTGTTGGAGTTAGAAAAAGTTCTACAATGATTAATTCTTTATCTTACAATGTCACAATTAAAGGTGAAACCAAAGTGAGACAAATGACCGTTGGAACTTTTATCAAACAAAACCCAAAAGGAACTTTCTTTGTTTTAGTTAGACGACACGCATTTACAATCAAAGATGGTGTTGTGATTGGAAACCCTGAAGATGCCAACAAGACTAAAAAAATCATGAGATGTGCTTTTGAAATCAAATAAATTATATAATATGAAAAAACTAATTTTACTATTTGGATTACTGATCCATCAGGTAATTTTTTCTCAACCTTTAATGAGGACTTATACTAACATAAACTACGATTCGATCGCCAAATCTAATTTTAGTAAGATTACTTTAAAACCAAAGAACGATTATGTTTGTAGATTGGAATATAATAAGTTTCAACTATCTGTGAGTTCAAAACTTAGAAGAATTCCTACAATGGACACATTTTCAGATCTAACAATTGACGACATAATTTTTGCAGGATCCTATGATATACGAGCAAGATTTTATATATCACCAAATGTTAAAGTTTTTCAAAGAGTATTTATAACGGGATTAAGTGAAAGTCAAATATTTCATACAACAGGTGTAATAATAAAATTTTGACAATTCTTACCCAAAACATAATATGAATCGGGTATTTAGAAAAGTTGATGGTGATGCGGTTTTTGATATTGTAAAACATACAATAGACATCCTTCAAGAATGTCCCCATACCGAAATACATATTGGAACTGATTCACAAAATCATAGAGGATCAACTGTATATGTTACGGCAATAGCATTTAGATACGGAAACAGGGGTGTTCATTACATTTATCATAAACACAAAGTGAAGAAGATAAAAAATAAGTGGACGAGGTTATGGAATGAAGCCGAGTATTCAATTGAAGTCGCTGAATGGTTAACACAAAAAGTTAAGGTTAAGGTTGAAATCGATCTTGATTATAATTCAGACGAAAACCACTTCAGTTCTAAACTTGTTCAACCTGTTGTTGGGTGGGCAATGTCTCTTGGTTACAAGACAAACATTAAACCCGACAATCAAATTGCAACAAGAGCTGCAGATCACCACTGTCGTTGACGATCAAAAAAAAATAAAATATTTTTCAAAAAGATTTGGCAGTTTAAAATAAACTACATATCTTTGTAGAAACAATAAAACATATGGGAACTTACATTTACACTTACAAAAAAAAATTAGATAAGAACGCAATTCTTGACGGAAAAGAAGTTAAGGTAGGTGAAGCTACTTTTTTGTGTAAACAAGATTGGTCAGGAAATTACACACCACAAGAAAAACGTGAAATGACAAGATCTTATGCTTTGATTGAAAATGATCAACCTGATTATATTACATTTGATGGTGAGATGGTTTATAAAAATAATAAAAAAGGTGTATGGTCAGACGGATCTGGTTTTTGGGGAGGTATTGATCACAAAAATGATTTTGTTGGAACATTAAAAAAAGAAGGTAGAAAATATTTTATAAAGTGTTTGGCAGATTAAAATAAATTTCATACATTTGTAAAACAAACGGGGGTGAGAAAATGTGATGGTGGTCTCACCCCCACACAAAAGGAGAAAGTTCTTTGATTTAAAATATTGTGATTGTAAGAAAAGGGAAACTCGTAAAGTGCATTAACCTGTTGATACAAGATGGTGAAACGAGAGTGTGTATCAACTACTAATTACAAAAAAATGGTGTGGTAGCTCAGTAGGTAGAGCAAAGATTTGAAACGTCTTGTGCCGGTGGTTCGATTCCACTCCCATACCACAAAAGAATTTACAACGGACAAGGCTTAGGCAAGTGAGTTGAAAATGAGTAGTAGGAGATTTAATCGTTTGAACTACAGAAAGTTTGATACAATAAATTGGTGGGACGCGAGTGGTTGACCAAAATTCTTTTAAATACAAACATAGTTAATTAGCTCAGTTGGTTAGAGCGATTCCCTGATACGGAATAGGTCATTGGTTCGAGTCCAGTATTAACTACAACTAAGGAAGCAATACGAGAGTCCTGAATTGTACACAAAATATCCGTATTGACATCTCGGAAAGACGAGGACATAGTCAGGTGGAACCTGGTCCAGGCGTGGTTCGACTCCACTCTTTACTGAAAGGTAAAATGCAACAAAGGGCAACACGGGTTCGACTCCCGTCCTGACTACAATAGGGTAGAATATGAAAAAGGGCTTTTCCTGAAAGACGGCTAGCTAAGCCCGTGTCTACCCTCATTTTTGGCCCGGTCTTCTAATGGCTAGGAAATCCGGTTTTCATCCGGGCAATCGGAGTTCGATTCTCCGTCGGGCTACTAACCTAATCCTTTGTGATAGGATTTTATCCACTAAGAGATAAATTAAATAGTCAGGTGGCGGAATTGGTTAGACGCTGAATTAACGAGTGGATAGTGTGCCATTGGGGAAGGGCCAAGAAAGTTACACATACAGGTTCGAATCCTGTCCTGACTACAAAAAAATTGAAAGTTATGAAAAAATTTGAAGATTTAGAATTTGATAAAATATCAGATGAACCATATATGTCAGGTGTTCGTTCTCGAATGATCTTTGAAAATAGATATGGTGTTAGTGTTGTGTCTCATACATTTTCATATGGTGGTAAAGATGGTTTGTTTGAAGTTGCGGTTTTAGATAAAAAAGGTGACATAACTTATGACACTTCTGTAACAAATGATGTGATTGGTTATTTAAATCCTGATGAAGTTACAGAAATTATGAAACAAGTGCAGTCTTTATAAAAAATTATTCTTATATTTGTATTATGACAGAGGAACAAAGAAAAGCGGTGGATAACATAATGGATTGGTTTGACTTTGAAAAAGTCCATAAAACCATGAAAGCTCTTCGTTGGGAGTGGGTAGGTGCTGAAGAAAAGATTCCTTGTCAAGGTGAGATTAGAGAAAGGGCAAGACAACTTTTAACTGAAGCGATTCAAACAGAAATGAGTATGGGAACAGGAGGTCTTAAAGTAACCTACATTCCTGTTGAAGGATTTTTAAAACTTGAGTTTGTGGTGTCCGAATGGGACGCTTTGATATAAAAATAGGTCCATTGGTGTAGTGGCTAACATTCATCCCTGTCACGGATGAGCCGCGAGTTCGATTCTCGCATGGACCGCTAAAATTGTTTAACTAAAAAAAAAGAGAAAAAATGAGTAAAGGAAAAACTAAGGGACGTTACATTTGTAAAGTGGGTTTTTATGATATCTATGCAAAAGATACTATGAGGACAAATAAAGAAAGAAGTGGAAAATCAGAAGTGGCTATCACCGATTACACTATTTATCACGCAAAAAGTCTAAAAGAAAACGGGTTTAAAACCAAAGATCTAGCGATTTCCAAAGCAAAAGAATTATTAATGTCTAAAAAGTAAATATGAATAAAATATTAGGTCTATTTATCGGTACAATTGCCACAGTTATAGTTATGTTGGGTGGTTATCTTTTATCCCTATACGCACAAAAAGAGATTTCTCTTGTAACAATCGGTTTGGGTATTTTAGGGTTTTTGATTGTTTATCCCGCAATTGAGCGTTGGGAGATTCGAATCATGAGTTTGTTAAAAAAAGATAAGTAATAGTTTTTGCTCTTATTTGAGTATTAAATAATAATTTATAACATTTTTTTTAATAACTTTTTTCATAAAAAGTTGGTGGACCCTATTTTCAATTTTTTAACTATTTATATATTAAAAATATATGAGTTGTTGCGGTAGAAAATTTATTATTACTGAGGAAGATAAAAAACATATTTTGTCAATGTATGGTTTAGTTTCTGAAGAAGAAACACCATCTCAAAGCGAAGACTCTAAAGTTTTGGATTTAAAAAATACATTCGGATCTGGACTTTGGAATACTGTAACTCCCCAATTTGATGCGGAATTAAAAAAGGGTGTTGAAGATCTTGGAGTGTGGTTGACCTCTAAAGAAGGAAAAGGTCAGTTTGTTGTTGTTCAGATTGAAGCTAGCGAATCAAAAGTCCCAAATTACGATAATGAACAAGGCCTTAAAGTTCCACTTCAAGAACTTGCATTGTCAAGAATGAGAGCCAAAACCATGAAGTCAAAGTTGGAAGAGTATTTCCAAGTCTTAGTTGATAACAAAACTATCAAAGAAATTCCAGTTTTTGAGGCTCCTGTGATTAAAGTTGGTGGCCCTGATTGGGATGGTAAAAACGCTAATGATAAAAAATATACCGATCATCAATATGTAAAAGTTTATTTGAAAGTAATTAGTCCTGCGAAATGTTTGTCCTCATTAGAAATAATAGTTGCTTATTATAAAACCCCAAATGCTAGTTTCCCATGTAGAGGAGGTCATACATGTGATAGAGCAAGATTTAATGTACTTTTAGACAATACTGTAATTGGTGAAGCCAATCTGAACAACGCTTCAGATGGTGGAGATAGAGTAAGTGCTCCTCTAAAAGTTTCTCAAGAAGTTGCTGCTCAAATATTAAAAAATTATCCAACCAAAAAAACAATAATGATCGGGTTAAAAGCCATAGGTGAGAACCCCCATTCAGGAGCACCCGAAATTTTAATCCAAAGAAAAGACGAAAAGGGTACCGAAATTTTATATAACGCTTGTTCTCCCGCTATGAGAGAAGGTGACACAGGAATTCAAGAACTTTTAGAAATTGACCCATGTGGTAATGTGTTGAAAAAAGGTTCAGGAACTGGTGCAAATTCTGAATCAGCAGCTAAACCAACAACGACCGCAACTGAGGTTCAATATACTTTAATGGTTAATACGGCTGAAGACATTCAACTTTGGATGTTCAAATATGTTGGAGGAGGTGAAACAGGGTTGCAAGAGCTTGTACCTAGAGTTTCAACCACCTACGGATTTAAAGGAAAGTGGAAAGTAAATCCAAAAGGAATACGAAGTGACTTAACTACAGTGGACCCAAATACAAATTTTTTAAAAAGTGACAAGAGTGGTAAGGTTCAATTGGGAGTTTTAAATGTTGACCCAGGAACTATCATCAAAGAATTAATACTTAATGTAACTGCCAAATCCAAACTTTTAAATACTAATCCACCTCCTGGTAATGAAAAAACTAATCCTGTAATACTTTTAACAGAAGAAAACCAAAAAACTACTTCAGGAAAATATCATGTTGAGCTTGTAACAGATACTGGAGAATACACTACGGATCCTTCAAAACAAAAATTTAATGCAATATTAGTTGCCGGAGATAGCAAAGAATCTGCTCAAGCGGCAACAAAAGCGGCCGCCGACAAAGTTGCCGCTGAAAAAGCAAGAGGGGTTATTGACTTAAAACTCTCTGGGGGTGATACAATTGCGGACTTTGAAAACTATTATGTAACAAATAAGTTGGTTGAAAAAATTGCTTCAGGTGAAGATAAAGATTCATACAAAGTTATTTCACCAAATAATAAAAATGGCTATGCATTATCTTATGGTGGTAAGACATATAAAAATGGAAATATATTAAGGTTTTCTTAATTTTTCTTAGGATCAACTACTTCAATCTTAACACCTTTAAACAGTTTTTTTTCTTCGTCAGACATTTTACCAAAACTTTCATTCCACGCTTTATCTAAAATTTTTTTGTATTCTGTATAGGAGATTTTAGTACCATCGGTGAGTATAATAGTATCAGGTACTTGAGAAACTTTTACATTAGTATCCGTTTGAGAAAAAACAACTGTTGATGTAAACAACAATAAAGATAAGATTATTTTTTTCATTTTATTTAAAGGTTATTGACTACAAATATATACAATTTTTTCAAATGAAACAAAAATTAGATCAATTTTAAACTATTTATAGTAAAATAAACATAAAATAATTTTATTATGAAATTATCTAAAGAACAAATTTTGGGTATCGTAAGACACGCTCTTACATTTATTGGTGGTATTGTGGTAATGAAAGGTCTTGTTGATGAGACTATGGTTACTGAAATAATTGGTGGTGTTATGACCTTGGTTGGTGCTGTTTGGTCAGTAATCGACAAAAAATAAAAACCCTAATAAATATCCTCCACTTTTTAAGTGGGGGATATTTATTTAATAGAATTATGAAAAAACTAATCACCGAAACAGAAAAAAATGATATAAGAAGAATGCAAGATTTAAATGAATCTTGGTTTTCAGACATAATTGATAAAATCATGAAAGGTGGGATCACTAAAGATCTTTCTAAAGCTTTCGAAGATTTGACGGGTGTTGATTTTTCTAAAAAAGAAAGTTCAGGAGAAGTTTCAAGTGATTATAAAGAGTTCAAAATTACCGAACCAAGTTCTTCAGACAAAAAATTTTATGAAGAGGTTTTAGAAGGTATTGGGGCAAAACCTACCAACGAAAATCTTTTATTTTTATATGCATGGAGACAAGCCGAAGGGGCTAAATCCACCTACAACCCATTTAATACCACACATAAAAAAGAAGGATCTAGTTTGTGGAATTGTTTAAAGAAAAAAGATGGGAAATGCTTTGGTGGTGTTAGAAATTACAAATCAGAACAAGATGGAATTGATGCCACAGTGAAGACATTAAAAAATGGTCGTTATTCTTGTATTGTTGATGGTTTAAAAAGCAACAAAGGGGCAATGGAAATCGCCGAGTGTTCAGATTTAAAGACTTGGGGTACTGGAGGATTGATAAAAAAAGTCTTGGAGAAAAAAACAATTAACCCACCTAGTATATCAAGAACATTGGTCAAAAAAGTATAAACACATTTAAGACTTTTTCTATTTAAAAAATATTTATAGAATATGGATAATTTCTCAACAGTTTTGGTGGCCTTTATTAGTGGTGTTTTAGGTCCCGTTAGTATCATGATAATTAAATATTATTTAGATCAAAGAAAGAAAAATAAACCTGATATGGTAATGGATACATTGAGGGTTAGTGAATTGATAAATTCAAAAATTGAACACATTAAAGAAGAATTTGATTCCGATAGAGTTTGGGTTTCTCAATTTCATAATGGAGGTAATTTTTACCCAACAGGAAAATCAATGGCGAAGTTTTCGATCATGTACGAAACCGTAGGTCAATACGGAACATCAGTCCAATCTAATTTTAAAAATATTCCCGTTAATTTATTTTCTAAATCTATTAATGAACTTTTAAATAATGATTCAATTGAAATTTCGGATTTCACAAATGAAAAAATACCAACTTTTGGGTTGAAGTATATTGCCGAAGAAACAGGATGTAAGTCATCATATTTATTTGCAATTAAAACAATCGAAGAAAAATTTATTGGTGTTTTATCTGTCGATTACGTTAAAGAACCAAAAGAGTTGGGTATCGAGGAAATAACTCATTTACAAGTTCATGCATCCTCTATTGGTGGTGTTTTAATGAGTTATTTGAATAAGTAAATAATATTTCATATTTTTACGGTATGAATATTTTCTTTTTAGATTTCGACACCAACAAATGTGCAAAATATCATTGTGATAAGCATGTTGTTAAAATGATATTGGAAACCGCACAACTTTTATGTGGTGTTCATCATATTATCTCAAATGAAACCACAAATATTCCTTATAAATTATCTCACAAAAATCACCCTTGTGCTATTTGGTCTCGAGAATCTCTATCAAACTATCTCTACTTATGTGATCTTGGTTTAGAGTTATGTAAAGAATATACATATCGATATGGTAAAAGACATAAATCCCAAGAAGTTATAGAATGGTGTTTAACCAATAAACCAAAAATTAGTGACAAAGATTTTACCACACCTCCTAAGGCAATGCCTGACGAATATAAAGTGGATGATGTTATAGAATCTTATAGGAACTACTATATCGGAGCAAAAAAAGATTTTGCAAAATGGAAAAATAGAGAGATTCCCGAATGGTTTTTGAGTTAGTATGATATTTATAAAATAAAATATGTCATTAGATCTAATAATAGAACAAGAAATCAGAAAAGTTGCCCGTCAAAAACTTATTGAATCTAACACTTATGGATTTCCTGAAGGAAAGGTGGATTCAGGAAAGGTTGTATCTGGTGGTGAAGGTGGAAATTGGGGTGGATCTATGGAGAGAGCTTTAGAACTACTTGATATCGCTCGTGATTGTAAGGGTAGTGATAATATCGTGTCATCTCAAAAAAGATCTAGAGTAAAAACCGCTTCAGGTAACGTATCTGATCATTATGTTGGTAATATATCGGCATATGCGGTTGATATACCAGCAAGAGGTGAATCTGGAGATGAACTATTGGCTTGTATTATGAAAAAATGGAATGACGGATCTAATTCAAATTATAAAGGTGGTAAATGGTTGAATGTTAATAAAAATGGATATCGTTACCAATTTGGGTGGAGAGTTTCAGGACATTATGACCACATACATATTGGTGTAAAGAAAAATGGAGGAAAAATTGTTGATGATGTACCTTTTGACAAATCAAAAGACACGAAAGGAACAAAAGATTTTTCAATGGATAGTTTATTAAAAGTATTCAAAGGACCATCATCCGACCTTTTTTCTAAATTAAATAATATTTTTAAAGATTTTGCATAAAAATCAAATATTTATTTGACACATTCAAATTTAATATATATATTTTCAACATATTCGTTCTTTAAATATTAACAACTAATAATCAAACTATGAGTGAGGATCAAACAATCGAAACTTATGAGATTTTTTATTATTTTGATTCAAATGGTAAAAAGTACTACACACCTAATCAGGTTTATGCTACTATTAGAGCAAAATACTATATGACTCATGAAGTTTATGTAGAGAAAAACTAAAAAAAAAACACAAAGTACTTGACAGATCAAAATAAATGTCTTAACTTTGTAAAACAATTAAGGGAAACCTTAAAAAAAAAGTAAAAGAAAAATTTGACAAATTAAAAAATTCTTCTTAACTTTGTAAAACAAATCAGGAAACGTCCTGAATCGTTCTTTGAAAAAATAGATTATCCAATCAGGAAAAGTTTTGTCAGATTAATTGACGTGTAATTGAAACGAATGTTTCATCTTGGAATGATAAAGATATTGGGCCGTGTATGGTCCATTAAAATAAACCACGAAAGTGGGATAAAGTGAATCATTTGTGTTAGATGGTTTGCGTCTTGATTATCTTCGGATAATCGAGGTCGAGTACACAAGCGGGATACCGTTTAACCTTTAGTACCGAGGGCGACGCTGTAGGGAAAGTGGTTAGATGATTGGGCGATGTGGGTCGTCTAATTGAGGTGGGAACACCAATAGGAATAACTCGTAGGAATTTTGCAAAACAAAGTGTTCCAACACTTTTATTGCGAGTTCCATTATTAGAGGATACTTAAAACCGAAAGGTATGTTAGTGTACGAGTGGTGTCGTTATTAACCTTGACCAACTTCTACCAAGAGGTTAGTTTCGAAGTAGTCTTGAAATATGGAAATGGGGACATTTCACGGAGTTGTTTAGTATTTCGTTGTTCAAAAGATAACGAAGCTTAGGGTGGACCACAACTTCGATAATCCACTACACAAAACTTAATTATTATTAAACAATTAATTATAAATAAGGAAAAGTGTCCATCAGATCTTGTTGAAAGGTGTTTACTTAGTCACGGGCTGTCCGTGGCACATTAGGTTCCCAAGACCGAGTGTATTTTTACCAAAGATCTCTAGTCCCGCAAGGACTAATTGGGGAGGCATTCTCGAAGAGAGTTGAGTAGTAAGAGAGTAGATAAGATCTCAAGGAGTGGTTTACCTAAATAACCAACACTGAGGGTTACTTTCCAAAAGAAAGTGGATAAGAGTAGAAACAATAATGACTCGAAAGATACCTCACTTAAACGTGTAATCTCAGCGTTTCTTTAAATGGAGCCACCGGTAAAATATTAGGGACAATGTAATTTGATCCCTTTTTTTGTGCTCTAAAAAATAATATTATCACATCACTAAATACTAATTTTAAGACATAAAAAAATCCCACCATAATTAAATAGTGGGATCAGTTGGTGGACCTAGAGGGCTCCGACTCCCTCGTCCGGCTCGTTTTGTCTAAAAGACAACTACATGTTTAGGTTGGTATTTTCTAATACCCCAAAATATTTGATTTTGTCTTGTTCAAAAACAATGTCAGTTTGTTCTTCACCATCGTAAACTAACAACCAATGAACCATTCAATTCGTAGTTTAATGGTAATCCACTTTTATCACTTCTGTTGCTAAGCGTATGTGAACCGGCTCCCGTTTCCGTATCTAATTAAGCTACAGTAACTTCAGAACCTCTTAGTAAACCAAGAGTTTCCATTTTGTTTAGCACATTGCCAGTTGTGTTTTGAACCAGTTTTTAACGAGTTTAATTCAGACCCGACATGCTTCTTTTATTCAACCAACGCCCGTCAATTCCAATATAGGCCCATATATCATTATGGTGTATGTCAAATAACTTCTATACAAATATAATACAAAGATTTGTATTATTCAATATATTTATAAATATATGAAAAAAAGACTTCTTATAGAAAATGATGTTCCTGAAATGACGGATTTTCAAAAAATCCTTCTTTTGAATAAAAGAAAGTTGTCTGTTGATGATGTCGAATTCAAAAGTGATAATTACGAAGACTTGAAATTATATCATGTTCAGATTAAACCTGACGGTCTATTATTTGATTTTGATGATTTAGAAAAGTTTTTAAAGTTTTTTCATTATCCTTCATATGAAGAAGGAACTGACGGTGAGTGGGATGCGACTAATTATGATCGTATGTATTATGGTTCTTATGATTTTTATAGTGATTGTCAAGATCGAGCATATGACGATTGGAGTGAAGGATATACTTTAGGATATCTTTGTCGTGAAGCAAAACTCAGATTAAAAGAATTACTTAAAATAATTGCACCTAACCTTGTTGATAATATTAAAGAAGACGGTAGTAGTATTGATGGTGAAGGGGATATCACAAGTGTATTAGACAAATACTTTCAACATATTGCAGATGAAATGGATGAGATTATATGTTCTGCTAAAGCAAATGCAACAGAAGCAGGGGTTAAAGAAGCTATCGAAAAAGAATATTGTAATACACTTAGTGAGTTTGGAGTTGAAAAATGGGGTAAGTGGTGTTTTGGGTTATACTTTATAAGTTGGGGTAATCTGGT
>Ga0209086_10002259_pt1 | contig 15133 bp, 18 predicted proteins | sample M_130207_XF_Meta_FD_187312 | JGI IMG/M metagenome (GOLD analysis project Ga0209086, IMG submission 187312) | Freshwater microbial communities from Lake Montjoie, Canada to study carbon cycling - M_130207_XF_MetaG (SPAdes) (version 2) | ecosystem: Environmental > Aquatic > Freshwater > Lake... | reverse complement strand
AACGGATCAACATTAGGTTCAGTTTGACCATCAGTTGCGGTGACGAGAGCGACTTGACGAGCAGTATCCCATTGGATAGGACCTTGAGTACTCAACATTTTCATCATGTCGCCGAACATGGGCATGTTGCCAAACATCTTGCCGAACATGTCGCCAGGAGTATTTTCGGGGTTGGCGTCGTCGTCGCCGTCAGATTCAAATGGATTGGGGAAATCGCCAGACACATTGCGAGCATAGAACTAAATGCCAAGGTTTTTACAGCGCGTCAGGTGACGGTAATGTCGCCTATGTGACAATGTCTGCGACTTCGCTTGATGAGCCAGGTTCTGCTGGGTCGCGACAATCTGATGGGTTGCCACTTAATGAATCCTCGAGTGATGTGATCAGGGTTGTCGTGAGCGGAGGTCAGTGGCCACTCGGCCGGCGGGTCATTGAGATCCTCAAGGCTCATGGTGGTTTTAAAGTTCGCGAAGTCAACCAGAGTACCGATGTGATTGATGCCTCACTCGATGTTTTTATACACCTAGCCTCGGGTGATCACGACGCACTAGTTGAACGTCGTCGTAGTGCAGTGATTGGCACGCCCGAGCTGTTGCAAGCAGCGACTGTTCAAGGAGCCAAACACATTGTGTTGTTGTCTTCAGCGATGGTGTACGGAGCCTGGCCAAATAACCCCATTCCGTTGACTGAAGATACGGCACTGCGACCCGACTTCGGATTTGCTTTTGCACGACAGTTGGCCACGGTCGAACAACTCGTTGACGATTGGCGCGTATCTGGTGACGATCGAAGCACGACTGTTTTACGACCAGTCCTGGCAATGGCAGCCGACGGTGCATCAAGTTTAGTACGAGCGCTTGCAGCAGGTATGGGGGGACGCCTTGGTGAAGACGATGTACCAGCGCAGTTTTTGCATCTTGACGATCTGGCCGAGGCAGTCGTTTTGGCGACTCGCAAAAAACTAAATGGTGTCTACAACGTTGCACCCGATGGTTTTGTACACAGTGCTCGAGTGCGCTCATTGTGGGGTATGGCACCGCGATTGCGGTTACCAGATCGGATGAGCGAAATTGTGAGCGACTTACGCTGGCGTTTTCAACGTGGCCCGATTCCTCCGGGTCTTCGTCCATACGTGCGTTCAACTTGGCTTGTTTCTAATGGACGATTGCGTGCCGAAGGTTGGACCCCAACTGTCACCAATGAGCAAGCATTTGTTGAGGGAACTGACGCCAAATGGTGGACAATGTTGACTCCGAAGCGAAAGCAGGAAATTGCTCTAGGAGCAATGGTTACTGGGATTTTTGTAGCAGTAATTACGGTGTTGCTTGCAGCGAAAAAATATCGTCGCTATCACTGAGCGCACTGATTTGCTTTTCAATACTCGGGATCGGGATAAAGCCAAGCACTTTGTTTACATGTGTACATAGTCCCACAAGTCGACCGCTTTGATCGACGACCGGAGCACCTTCGGCGAATGCAGAAATATCTATCTCGTTGGCATCGCCTGATCGCAAAGTAATCATGCCTTCATGAGAGGTTTCATCGACAACGAGTCGTTTGGGATTTTCAAGCAACACGGTGACAACTTGACCCGACGCAAAACCTTGACTGTATTTAATTCCGCTTGTACGAGAGATAGTTCGGGCAAAGGTGAGCGGATCAAATTGTTGCTCAATTTGCAAGACTGCAATTCCACTATTGGGAAAGATGTGAACCAGGTTCGCTGTGTTCATCGAATGATCGGGTAGTTGAACCGAGACTGATTCAAGTTCGCTGAGCGCTGCTGAAGTCGTGACCAAAATTTGATTATTGAAAAGGATGATTCCCATCGCCGCCGAAGTGGACAAATTACTATCAACTGCAACGACGTGTAGATCGGCATTAGTGAGTGCGACGATGTCTGATGTGTTGTGGTGACCCGACCGCGGGATGAGAACCAGCAGAAGTCCCGAGATCAAAACGAATCCGGCGATGCACGAAAAACCGACAAGCCCCCGTCCGCGTCGCCCGATATCGATCGGAGTCAGAGCCTGCAGGGCGACGGTGGCAAAGCCGACTTCGGAAGGATGACGCCACATGCGCTCATGGGGTGGTTGCGGGGCTGGGCCGTACGAATCGTCGGGATTGGCGTCATCGGGGCCCATTCCGAAGTCGTTGTTCATTCCCACAATCAGGCAGGTTAGTAAAGAATGCCGAAGAGTGGCACGCGCTCAAGCGTTCATGTTGGATGTAACCGCTACGCTCAAGATGTGCTCGTTGAGAAGTCCGCTGACGAATGGTTTGCCATCACCGACGAGCCATTGTCGGTTGGTGAGTTGTACGACTGGGCGGTCCGTCCCGATTGTGGAGCCGTGGTGGTTTTTTCTGGGACTATTCGCGACCATGCCATTGAAGACGGACAATTTCGCTCGGGTGTTGAATTTCTTGAGTACGAGGCGTACGCCGAAGAAGTGATTCCGCGGTTTCGCGCAATCGCAATAGAGGCTCGTCAACGCTGGAACGATCTCGGACGCTTCGCACTTGTCCATCGTGTGGGTCGTATTGAACTTGGTGAGTCATCGGTGATTGCCGTCGTATCGGCGCCTCATCGCCCCGAGGCTTTTGATGCGGCACGTTTTGCCATTGATGCACTGAAGTCATCGGCTCCGATCTGGAAACATGAGACCTGGGATGGTGGAAGTGACTGGGGGACTGGAGCGACAGCGCCAGTTCATGCTTCGGAAGTTCGTTCGCCAGAAGGCGCCGGTCACTGATGGTTTACATATTGCTCGCAGTCGTGGTTATTTGTGTCGTGGTTTTTGCAGTACTCGCAACAAGCCGACGTACTCCCACAAGCAATGACAGCGTTGCAGATTTTCAACGTCACTTAAATGCGTTGTCTCCTGAAGCACGTCGACATACGGTGGAGAATTATCCCGTTGTGACGTCGCCAACCGAAGAAACTGAGGAACCAAACGATGGCGCGTGACCTTGCGATTGACTTAGGTACTGCAAATACTTTGGTCTACATGAAGGGTCGCGGCATTGTGCTGAACGAACCTTCAGTGATTGCTCTCAATCGTCAGACCGGTGAAGTACTCGCAACTGGTCACGAAGCGTGGCACATGATTGGTCGTACACCCGGATACATCGTTGCGGTGCGACCGTTACGCGGTGGGGCCATTACCGACTTTGATGTCACCGAACGCATGATTCGTTTGCTGCTGCAGCGAGTCGGAGTCAGTCGCTTTACCCGCCCCAAAGTGGTTATTTGTGTGCCTTCGGCAATTACTGAAGTTGAGCGACGTGCGGTGACAGACGCGGCCCGTCGTGCTGGTGCCGCTGATGCGCAATTAATTGAACAACCGATGGCCGCCGCAATTGGTGCTCAGCTGCCTATTGACGAGCCAGTTGGCAACATGGTCATTGACATCGGTGGTGGCACGAGCGAAACAGCGGTCATCAGCTTGGGTGGCATTGTCGCTCTTGAAGCTGTTCGCGTTGGAAGTTTCGATATTGACAATGCAATTCAAAACTATGTGCGACGCGAACACGGTATTGCGATTGGCGAACGCACCGCTGAAGAAATCAAGGTGGCAATTGGTTCGGCCGCTCAGACGCCTGACGAAGTTGAAGCCGAAGTGAGTGGTCGCGACTTAATGATGGGCCTTCCGAAGACGGTTGTTCTAACGCCTGAAGAAATTCGTTATGCCATTGATGACGTCGTGTCACAGATTGTGCAGTCGGTAGTTCGATGCTTGGCAAAAGCTCCAGCCGAACTCGCGCAAGATTTCTTGACTCGCGGTATGTACTTAGTTGGCGGTGGCGGATTGCTGCGCGGACTTGCCGAACGTATCGAAACTGAAACACAAGTGCCGGTACGCATGTCGCAAATGCCACTCGAGTCAGTTGTGCTTGGTGCTGGTCACTGTATTGAGAACTACGACGCCTTGAAGCGCATGTTCATGGGTCAGCGCCGTTAAACAAATCGAATCTGAGTTAGCCGCCAGCGACGATCGGCACAATCAGGCCGTTCTGCGACAAAACCCACACTTCACCTTGAGCATCGGCCAAGACGCCGACTGACATTTCCACAGTTCCAAGTTCAACGAGTCCGCAGTTCTTGCGTTGGTCGTCAATACAAAGAGCTTGAATCTTGCCCGTGCAATAGTCGGAGAAGATGTACCAAGTGCCAGTCACTGGAACCTGCGAGCCGCGATATACGACTCCGCCCGAAATTGAGCAGTTGTTATCGACATGTTCGTATTCGTATACGGGCTCAACCGCAGTGAAAGTTTCGTGCAGAGTTTGTTGGTCAGCATTGAATTCATGCGTACCTTCGCGTGCACTCCAGCCAAAGCTGACACCTTGCACTTGATCAAAAGGCACGACATTGATTTCTTCCCAGTGATCTTGACCGACATCGGCGATCCATAGATCGTTAGTAATGGGGTCGAGTGATGCACGCCACGGATTACGCAATCCGACGGCCCAGGCCTCGCCAATCCATTGAGGATCAACTGGAGAGAGTTTCCAAATCTTCCCGAGCGGCGACGTGACATCAAGAGCGTGGCGTTCAGGGTCATTGGCGAAACCACCATCACCCATGAATACGTATATAGCTCCGTCTGCATCAACCATGATGTCGCCGCCATTGTGATTTGGGTACGGCTGTTTGATCGTGGTGATCATGCCTTGCGAAGCTTGATAGAAAGATCCATCGTCAGCAATCAAGAATGAAGCGATAACAGTGTCACCATCAAGATTGGTGTAGTTGACGTAAGCGCCCGAACCATCGGGAGCAAAGGCGAGACCGAGTAAACCTTGCTCACCTTGAGCAATCGTAAGGTCGCTGATGTCAAGTACTTCGGTGCCTTTTGCGCCGTCGCTCGCAAGTTCGTAGATTTTTCCGGCCCGCTCAACAATATACGACTGCTCAGTGTACGACTGCAGAGTGATGCCCTTGCGAACCGCAATATCGACTGGATCTACGTAGTCGGTGATTGGTGCGCCGAGCGTTGCAACAAAACTGGGTTCTGCGTCTGTTGATGTTTGGGTGATTCCACTCGCAGTAGTTGTTGAAGGGACTATTTCCGCAGCGGTTGTACTGACAAGAACTTCCGTCTCGGAGGCGCAGGCAATCAGCGACAGTGACGCGAGGGTCGTTAAAAATCCGAGACGAACGTGGGCAATTTTCATTACGAACGCTCGCGACGAATGAGACCTTCTTGAACAACCGTGATCGCAAGATGGCCATCATGGGTATAAATCGAACCAGTTGCTAAACCGCGAGCACCAGAGGTAGTTGGTGTCATCTGGTCGTACAACAACCATTCGTCGGCGCGGAACGGTCGATGGAACCACATCGCATGGTCGAGGCTGGCCATTTGCAATCCGCTGTCGGTCCAGTTGAGACCGTGTGGCAAAACCGTTGTGTCGAGAAGAGTCATGTCGCTGGCATAGGTAACAATGCACGCGTGAAGTGTGGGGTCATCGGGCAAAGTGCCGTCGGCGCGTAACCACACTTTTTGTTGCACAGTTGGTGTACGTGAACGCGACATGGGATCGCCATCGACGTAACGAATGTCGATCGGACGCGGTCGGTCGTACCACTCGCCAAGTAAGTGCTTGTGAGGGGCCATGCGCGTTTTGAAATCGGGGAGACTTTCAGCGTCGGGGACATCGGGCATTGGGACCTGATGAGAAAGTCCTTCTTCGGGCGCATGGAAACTGGACTGCAAGTTGAAGATGGCTTGGCCGTGCTGGATAGCAACGACGCGTCGGGTTGAGAAGCTTTTGCCGTCGCGGATGCGGTCGACGTCGTACAGGATGGGGGCGGTGGGGTCGCCTGGGCGCAAGAAGTAAGCGTGGAGCGAATGCACCCGACGGTCACGGTCGTCGATCGTGCGAGAGGCGGCGACGAGGGCCTGACCGGCAACCTGGCCCCCAAAGACGCGCTGACGATTTTCTTGGGGCGAACGGCCGCGGAACATGTTGACCTCGATGGCTTCGAGGTCAAGAAGGGAGATCAGGTCATCGAGGGCGTCAATCACCCCTACATCATGACACGCAGGAGCGTGTTTCACACGTGGTTCTTGGCTAGCGTTTCGCCCGTGGCACTTTTACCCTTGAACCCAGACGAACTTCTATCCACTACTCGCGCCGTGCGTAAGCGCCTCGATTTTGACAAGCCGGTTCCGGATGAACTCATTCGTGAGTGCGTGTCGTTGGCCATGCAGTCGCCGTCGGGCTCGAACAGCATGACGATGCAGTTCATCATCGTGAAGGACGAAGCTAAGCGCAAGGCCATCGGCGCTGTCTACCGCGAGTGCTTCTCGCAGTATCAGGCCATGGACGGCGTGTACATCCGCACGATCGACAAGGGTGATGCCGATCTAAACAAGCAGCAGCAGCGTTCAGCCGACTCGGCCGACTTTTTGGGTGACCACATGGGCGATTCTCCGGTTTTGGTGATCCCGTGCAACGTTGGTGGCCGTACCGAGGCCGCGGGCGGTCTTGGAATGATGGCTTCATCGGTGATGGCAAACATCTTGCCCGCGATGTGGAGCTTCATGTTGGCTGCTCGTGCCCGTGGCATGGGAACTGCTTGGACCACCGTGCACCTCATGATGGAACAGCAAGTTGCTGACATCTTGGGAATTCCTTTCGACACCGTGCAACAGGTGTGCTTGTCACCATTGGCGTTTACCAAGGGAACCGATTTTAAGGCAGCCGCACGTCCCGATGCAGAAACGATCATTCACTGGGACAAGTGGTGATCTCTGCGCAACTGCGCGAATTAGCTCTTGCAACAACTGGCTTCATGCCTGTTGATGAAGGTGATGCATTACATAAAGCAGCGCTTGTTGCCGCGCGCGCATTGCCAGGTTTGCCCATGCTTGAAGTGGGTTCGTATTGCGGACGTTCAACTATTTGGTTAGGTGATGCGGCACGTCAAGCAGGCACGGTGCTCTTTGCCGTTGATCACCATCGTGGATCAGAAGAAAATCAACCCGGTTGGGAATGGCACGACGAAACATTGGTTGATCCGGTCGTTGGAAAGATGGACACACTTCCATTCTTTAGGCACGCGATGTTTCGTGCTGATTTAGAAGAACACGTGTTGGCAGTCGTTGGTCAATCGCCCATCGTTGCGAAAAATTGGACGAGTTCATTGGCATTTTTGTTTATCGATGGTGGCCACGGTGTTGAACCAGCGCGACTTGATTACGAACTGTGGACGCCACATGTTGCGGTCGGTGGAACCTTGGCAATTCACGATGTGTTTCCCAATCCTGCCGATGGTGGTCGACCGCCGTACGAACAGATTTACTTGCCAGCCATTAACAGCGGTCGATTTGAAGATGTGTCAGCGACAGGAAGTTTGCGGGTACTACGCCGCGTGTGATTCTGGTGTCGTTTTAATCGGTAATACCAATTAAAACGACACCAGAATCACACTGGACGTTGAGCAGAACGCAATCCGGCCCACGCCAGATCGCTCACTTGACGAGCAATGAGCTCGGGATCGAACTCACCACCAAGACGTAACAAGCGACGCGAAACACCTTCGGCTAAACCGACCAAAGCATGCGCCAATGTGCGACGGTGTTCGGGATCGATGTCGGCAGTAATGAGTGGTTCAATGGCGTCGGCGACTTGTGATTGAAACTTGCCGGCGGCTTCACTGAATTCGGGGTCACGACGTGAGCCGCCGCCGAACAACAACTGGAATGCGTCGTGATCGTCATAGACCCACTGGAAGTACGCTCGAAAACCAAGTTCGGTGCGACGACGTCCGTTGCTTTGAGCAATTTCGTCGGTCGTAATGACTTCGAGCATGCGTGCACCAGCGTCTTCAATGAGTGCCAAGTAGAGCTCGCGCTTTGATTCAAAGTGTTGATACAAAACTGGCTTAGTGATTCCGGCTGCTTCGGCAACATCGTTCATTGATGTTTGGTGATAGCCCTCACGGGCAAAAACATCAAGCGCAACGGCAAGTAGTTGTTCGCGACGTTCAGCGGCCGGCATTCTTAATGACATAACGCCCTCACGGTACCTTCATAAACCTTGAGCAAGATCATCTTTTTCGGCAGCCTTGACGGCGTATCCGAGAACGATGGCAGGAGCAAGAAGAATGGAGCCGATCACCATGCAGATGGTGATGAAGGTGACCATGGTGTCGTTGAAATCAACGACGAAAGCCACGATGAAAAGAGCAATAGCTGCCGCAAAAAGTAAATAGCCGAGCCGATTGGCACGCTTGGTCCACATTGCAATCATCGCCCGTCGAGCACGAACGGGATCGGAGGACGAACGGGGGCTTTCGGGGGCAGTCATGACTCTTTCAGCCTAGAGGGCAGGCTTGCAGACTGACGACGGGCTACCGTTCGCATGTGGCAGTTCTTGTGGAATGGTTTGAATCGGTATGCAAGGTGGTCATTGATCGCCCTGACAAGCGCAACGCAGTCGATCTGGCGACGCTGGTGGCGTTGCAAGAAGCCCAAGCAGCAGCGGTAACTGGTAGTGCACGCGTGCTGGTTTTGACAGGTACACCGCCAGCTTTTTGTAGCGGTGCCGATCTTGGTGGAGTTGAGCTCGGTGAATTCACTGACACTTTGTTGTCGGTATTGCGCGGCTTTGGTTCAATGGACTGTCTCACATTGGCATCCATTGATGGACCGGCGCTTGGTGCGGGTTCGCAGTTGGCTGCCGCATGCGATTTACGAATGGCAACACCGAAGAGCAAGTTTGGAGTTCCCGCTGCGAAGTTAGGCCTTGCCGTTGATTCATGGACGGTTGAACGCATTGGGCGTGAAGCCGGATGGAGCGCAGCGCGTTACATGTTGTTATCGGCTGAAGCGATTCACGCCGATGAACTCGTTGGTGGATTTGTGCATCGACTCGGAACACTTGGTGATGCAATGATGTGGGCGCACGAGATGTCGTCTCTTGCGCCGCTCACGATTAAGGCCCACAAAATGGCGCTTGAACGTTTATCCGGTGCAGATATTTCTCTTGAAGCTGTTGAACACGCGCGACTCGCTGCATGGGCCAGTAACGATGCCAATGAAGGACGTCAAGCGTTTCTAGAAAAACGTAAGCCGAATTTTCTCGGTAGTTGAAATAATGCGTAGCTGAAATATCTTGGTTCTTGATTTTCAGTTCAAGTTGCGGTCGCGGGCACGTATTGACAAATAGACCCGCCAGAAAATAAACGCCATTCCAAGAAACATAATGAAGAACAACAACAGTTGTTGCCATCCGCCACGGTCACTTGAACTGGTGGGTTCACGGCCACAATCGGGCAGTGGGCTAGAACTGATGCACGTCGTGAGGTCGCGCCCAAGATTCATGAAATCGTTTTCAGTAGTGGGTGGCTGGGTGTCAGTCTGGGTGTCGAGTTGCGTGTCGGCCGGGGGAGTCGTCGCGGATGCGGCAGACGCTGTTGCTAGTCCGATGCCGAGTGCCAACGAGATGGCGAGTAGTGCAGTGGTCAGGATCCGGCGAATATTCACCCCTTCATCGTGCCACTTCATGCCACCAAACGCTGATTCTGGTGTCGTTTAAATTGGCAATACCGAGTTAAACGACACCAGAAGCACAATTGACTTTTTGTATGTGGGGTCGGCTTTAAGGGTTCCGCTGAGGGCGACTACGATCAGTGAGGTGACTACTCGCCGCACTGTCTTGGTTGTTGACTTCGGTGCGCAGTACGCACAACTCATTGCTCGTCGCGTACGTGAGCACAAGGTCTACTCCGAAATCGTTCCGCACACCATCACGGCCGAACAGATCGCTGCCAAGAACCCGGCCGCCATCATCTTGTCGGGTGGCCCGAAGAGCGTGCATGTTGAAGGTGCCCCGCGTCTCGACCCCAAGGTGTACGAATCGGGTGTCCCGATCTTGGGCATCTGTTACGGCGCTCAATTAATTGCTCATCAACTTGGTGGCGAAGTGGGCCGTGGTTCACGTGGCGAATACGGTCGCGCGCAAATGACGCGTATCGCTAATTCTCAATCAACGTTGCTCACTTCCGATTTACCCGATGTACAAGAAGTTTGGATGAGCCACTTCGATGCAATTTCGCAAGTGCCCGCTGGCTTTACAGCAACTGCATCAACTCCCGAAGCTCCCGTTGCGGTTCTCGAAAATGCCGAGCGAAAGATTTGGGGAGTGCAATATCACCCCGAAGTAGTTCACTCGCCGTTTGGTGCTCAGGTCATTGAAAACTTCTTGCACAACCTTGCGGGCTGCGACGCAAGTTGGACCATGGGCTCGGTCATCGATGAACAAATTGCGTTGATTCGTGCGCAAGTAGGCGACAAGCGCGTGATTTGTGGTTTGTCAGGTGGTGTCGACTCGGCTGTTGCTGCAGCGCTGGTGCATCGAGCAATTGGTGCACAGCTCACATGTGTGTATGTTGATACTGGCCTGATGCGTCAAGGTGAAAGCGATCAAGTCGTCGAAACGTTTAAGCGCAACATGGGTATCGAACTGATTCATGTTGACTCGGGCGCCAAGTTCTTTGACGGCCTCAAGGGCACCACCGAACCTGAAGCCAAGCGCAAAATTATTGGCGAGCTTTTTGTGCGCGTTTTCGAACAGCACACCGGTGGCGTCACCGATGCCGAGTTCTTGGTTCAAGGAACTTTGTATCCCGACCTCATCGAAAGTGGTGGCACCGATGGCACCGCCTCGGTCATCAAGAGTCACCACAACGTAGGTGGCCTGCCCGCTGACATGACTCTCAAATTGGTCGAACCTTTGCGGGCTTTGTTCAAAGACGAAGTTCGTCGACTTGGCAGCGAACTGGGTTTGCCCGACGAAATTGTCTGGCGCCAGCCATTCCCTGGTCCGGGCCTTGGGGTGCGAATTATCGGTGAAGTGACACCTGACAAGGTGGCTATTTTGCAAGAAGCCGACGCCATTGTTCGTGAAGAAATCCGCCTCGCCGGGCTTGAGCGCGAGATCTGGCAGGCCTTTGCGGTCTTGCCCGATATCCGCTCGGTCGGCGTGATGGGCGACGAGCGCACCTATGCCTATCCGATCATCATTAGGGCTGTGACCAGCGACGATGCGATGACTGCCGACTGGGCCCGCCTACCTTTTGACCTGCTTGAGCGGATGTCGAGTCGCATTATTAGCGAGGTTGACGGGGTCAATCGGGTGGCTTATGACATCACGTCGAAGCCGCCCGGCACCATTGAATGGGAATGAATGGGAATAGCCCGACTGCAACACATTCGTAATAATCGCTAGCCTGCCAAGGGTCATGTTGAGTCTTCGCCCAAGCCCCCGAATGCGCCGCCTGGCTGCTCAGGTTTTGGTGAGCGCCATGTTGCTCGGAACCGTCGGAGTCGTGGCGGTTGAACGCCCCGCTGCTGCCGACTCGGTAGATGATGCCAAGCGCCGAGTACGTCAGATGGCTGACCAACTCGAGGCCGCCGAAGAAGAAGCTGATCGCTTGTCTGAAGAGCTGGCGATTGCCACCGACGATAAGGCGCAACTCGAAATTGGGATTGTCGCAACCGAAGCCGAAATTGCTGTGAAGCAAACCGAACTTGGTGGACTGCAAACCGAGATGTCCGACTTGGCAGTCGAAGCATTTGTTGGTGGCGGTCGGGGCGGAAGTATCACTGGTCTATTGGCCCCAGGTGGTGGCCCCAATGAATCGGTACAGAAGCAATCGCTCACCGAAATTGCGCTCAACGTTGGATTCGCCACGAGCGATCAACTTGATTCGACAATCACCGATCTAGCTCAACTCACCGAGCAGCTGAATAAGCAGAAAAACACGGCGGAAGATTTAGCGAAGAACATCGTCGGTCTGCAAGAAAAGACCGACAAAGAAATTTCTAAATACACCAAGTTGAAAGCCAAAGCCGAAAAAGAACTTGGAAGCGCGCTAGCTGCAGAAAGAGCCCGTCGAGCTGCTGCGGCAGCCGCCGCTGCTCGTGCGCAAGCGGCAGCATTTGTTGCGGCCCGTGGTGATGGCGTACCAAACTCTCCTGGCGAGGCAGCCAAAAAGGTTTTTGATCCTTCGTCAATTCCGTCAACAAGTTCGCGTGCATCAATTGCAGTAGCGGCCGCAAAAAGTCAAGTCGGCGTGCCATATGTGAAGTTCATGTCGAAAGAAGGAGTGGGCTTCGACTGTTCAGGTCTGACCACTTTCGCATGGCAGCAGGCCGGCGTTTCGATACCGCATCAATCGCGTGCACAGTTCGCTCGTGGTCCACAAATCCCGACCGAATACATCGAACCTGGTGATTTGGTGTACTTCCATAATCCCATTAGCCACGTCGGTATTTACATCGGCGGCGGAATGATGGTTGACGCACCTGGTGTTGGCCGAACTGTGCGTTATGCCGCGGTCACATGGGACAAAGTCGTTGGTGTGACTCGCCCGGGGTGAGCCCCAACTTGATCATTCGGACTACGGTTCTATTCACAAGTAGGTGAACGGAGCAAGTATGGCTGACGAAGCCACATCACAACACGCGGGTAATCAGGGCGTTGATATTCAGGGTGTTGATGTCAACAAGGTATCTGCTTGGCTCGTTGCGAATATTGCCGGTGCGCAGGCGCCATTTACTTTCTCTCTCATCGCTGGTGGACGTTCAAACCTGACCTACAAAGTCACTGATGCCAACAATGTTGGATATGTGTTGCGTCGTCCTCCGCTTGGTCATGTGCTGGCGACTGCACACGACATGGCGCGCGAACATCGCATCATTGCCGCCGTTGGCAAAACTGGCGTGCCAGTGCCAAAAACATTGAGTGTATGCACTGATGAAAGTGTGAATGGCGCGCCGTTTTATGTGATGGCATTCGTTGAGGGCGAAGTTTTAGATAGCGCCGAAAAAGCCGAGAAACTTGATCCGTCATTGCGTATTGATGCGTCGATGAATTTGATTGATGTTTTGGCTGAACTGCACGCAGTGGACGTGGATGCAGTTGGGCTTGGTGACCTTGCCAAACGTGAGGGCTATATCGAACGGCAGATCAAACGGTGGAGTACTCAGTGGGAAAACTCGAAGACGCGTGACCTGCCCGAGATCGATGAAGTCGTACGACTCTTATCGTCAAAGGTTCCGCAACAGCAAGGTGTGGCTATTGCACATGGAGATTTTCGTTTTGGCAACGTGTTGACCGATGTGAAGACTGGTCGCATTGCTGCAGTGCTCGATTGGGAACTGTGCACACTGGGAGATCCATTGGCCGATCTGGGTTATATCGGTGTGTATTGGAGCGATGGTCCGTCATCGGCCTTGCGCGCTAATGATCCGACGCCGGCAGGTGGTTTTGCGAAGTATCAAGATCTCGTTGATCGCTATGCGAAAACAACTGGTCGCGATGTGAGTGGCGTTGATTATTACGTGGCATTCTCGTGTTGGCGGCTCGCGGTGATTAGCGAAGGTGTGTACGCGCGGTACCTACACGGTGCAATGGGTCAGCAAGAAGGAATAGACATGAATGCCATGCGCGCTGGTGTTGATGGATTAACAACGCGCGCGCTTGAATCTATTAGAAGACTTTTGTAAACGGAGATTGATATGAGCACAGATGTATTAGTTGGCTGGGAAAAGGGAACTTTTACTGCAGCATCTATTTCGCACGATACGTATCGTCGCGGAACTGGTCCTGGCATCATCGTGGTGCACGAGATTCCGGGTATCACGCCGGCAGTGACTCGCTTTGCGAACGATCTCGTTGATGCAGGGTTCACTGTCATCATGCCCGTTCTTGTCGGGATACCAGGTAAGTCGCCCAGCGGTAGTTACATGGCTTCGTCAATGGCCAAAGTATGTATTTCGAAAGAGTTCACCAATATGGCGCTCAACCAAACGTCACCAGTGATTGCTTGGTTGCGGGCCCTTGGCCGTCAATTGAATAATGAACTTGTCGAAAAGGGAATTAGCAGTAAAGGCATTGGTGCGCTTGGCATGTGCTTTAGTGGCGGCTTTGCTTTGGGCATGATGGTTGATGATCACCTCGTTGCGCCAGTGTTAAGCCAGCCATCGATGCCCTTCAATGTGAACAAGAGTCGCGCCGGCGATTTGAATTTGTCACCTGATGATCAGATTGCAGTGGCGCGTCGTGCTGAAGAAGGCTGCCAAGTACTTGGTTTGCGATTCACCGGCGACAAGTTGGTGGGGGATCGGTTTGCCTCTCTTCGTAAGTTGATCGGTGATGCATTCATTGCGATCGAACTGCCGTCGCAGAGCAGGAAGGATCACTCGGTGCTCACCGAACAACGCGACGAGCCAAGTGTTCAACGCGTCATTGAGTTCTTCAACGAAAAGCTGAAGTAATTTTGTGATTCTGGTGTCGTTTTATTGCGCATAGCGCAATAAAACGACACCAGAATCACAAGTGTTAGTACGTCAGTGTGAAGCGCGGGTGTTCCCAAGTTTCGAGAGAATCAATTGGCGAGCCAGCAGATTCAAGTAAGTGACGCGCCAATAAACCTTTCGCGGCTTTGGCATCGTGACCCGCAACTTTTCCCGACTTCTCGACGAACGTCACCGAACTCAAGCTTGCGTACGCGTCGGGCGACGGAGTCCACGCTGCACGATGTTCGTTCGGCAATAGATCAATGACGTGATGTCCAGCGAGTCGAGCGTTCAACGCTTTTGACAACGGCTCGCGCCACCAAGTTGACAACTTCCCGATCGGCGCAAACGAAGCACCCATTTTCAATTTGTAATCGGGGGTCTGATCATCGAAACCCACAAGACCAAGCAAGCCCGACAACACAATGATCGACTCAGCTGCTCGGGCATGAACCTTGGCGCTCATCGTTGATGGCGACATGTGGTCCCACACCACGCCGGTGTAGCGCTCATGGGCGGCCATTGTTTGGGCGCCAACGATTGACGTATTCGTTTCTTGGGCCTGGGCCAAATGTTTGCCCCCAACCCCCAGCAATTTGGCGTCGCCGCCACCAAGTTCCTCAAGGGCAGTCGCAATTTGCGAGCGATATTTGCCAAGGGTCTTGCCGAAATCGCCCGAGGACGCTTTCCACCTGGGTGCCGAACCGCCCTCGGCCTTGCCCTCTGATGGTGGGAGCAAAATCACCAGGGGAAATGACTTTCGGCTCACGGTACAAATTCAACTCTATGGCGACAGCGAGTATCGTGATGCCCATGCG
>Ga0209086_10002258_pt1 | contig 15141 bp, 11 predicted proteins | sample M_130207_XF_Meta_FD_187312 | JGI IMG/M metagenome (GOLD analysis project Ga0209086, IMG submission 187312) | Freshwater microbial communities from Lake Montjoie, Canada to study carbon cycling - M_130207_XF_MetaG (SPAdes) (version 2) | ecosystem: Environmental > Aquatic > Freshwater > Lake... | reverse complement strand
GGCGCTGTCTCCTGATTTTGCAGAGCGGCTCGCTCGCGCTGCAGGCCAATTTGTCGTCCGCCGGGATGAGGGCAAGACCGTCATCGCCGGCTATCCCTGGTTTTTAGATTGGGGCCGCGATTCATTCATTTGCGCGCGTGGACTTCTGGCCGCAGGTCGGGCCGAGGAAGTGAAACAACTGCTGCTCACCTTCGCCCGATTCGAGCAGGACGGCACGCTGCCCAACACAATCCACGGCAATGACGTCTCCAACCGGGACACCTCCGACGCCCCCCTCTGGTTCGCCGTCGCCTGCGAGGACCTGGGAGAGGACGCATTTTTCAACCAGAAGGGGGAAGGCGGTCGAACCCTTCGGGACGTGCTGACGAGCATCGCGGAAAATTATTGCCGGGGCACGCCGAACGGCATCCGCATGGATGCCAGCTCGGGGCTGATTTGGAGCCCGAGCCATTTCACCTGGATGGACACGAATTATCCCGCCGGCACTCCGCGGGAAGGGTATCCCGTCGAGATTCAGGCGCTCTGGATCCGCCTGCTGCGGTGGCTGGGAAAAACCGGCGCAGAGCCGGGACGGAAACAATGGCGCGAGCGGGCGGAACAGGCGGCGGCTTCGTTCCAAAAACTGTTCTGGCTGGAAGGTCCGGGGTGGTTCGCGGACGTGTTGCTCGCCCCGCCCGGGATGGCGGCAGGCGAGGCCACCCCCAGCGACGCATTGCGGAGCAACTGCCTTCTGGCCGTCAGCCTCGGCCTCGTCTCCGGCGTGCCGGCGAAACGCTGCGTGGCCGCCGCCCTGAAACACTTGGTCGTGCCGGGGGCGCTGCGTTCGCTGGCGCCCTTGCCGGTCGCCGTTCCCCTGCCGATTTACAATTCCCAAGGCGGACTGATCAACAACCCGCCCGCACCCTATTGGCCGCGATACGAAGGCGACGAGGATGCCCGGCGCAAACCCGCCTACCACAATGGCACGGCCTGGACCTGGACCTTCCCTGCCTTTTGCGAAGCGCTCGCCCGCGCCTGGGATTTTTCACCCGCCGCCGTGGCCGCAGCGAAGGCGTATCTGGGCAGTTCGGTATCCCTCCTCAATCAGGGCTGCCTCGGGCAGCTCCCCGAAATCGTTGACGGAGATGCGCCGCACACCCAGCGGGGATGCGATGCGCAGGCCTGGGGCGTGACCGAAGCCCTGCGTGTCTGGAAACTGCTGGAGCGGTCCAAACCGGGTCATAAAAAGGCATAGCCCCCCGGATTCCTCCCGCTCTATCCCGCCGATGTGCGGTGAGCGGAAAATTGACACAGCCGCGCCGCGCCTCTAGGCTTGCCGCCCATGTCGAAACTCCCGTTTGAACTGTTGCTGGCGCTGCGCTATCTGCGCCCCAAACGGACGTTCGTCTCCATCATCACGCTCATTTCCATCGTGGGCGTCGCCCTCGGCGTGGCCGTGCTCATGATCGTCATCAGCGTCATGAGCGGGTTTGATCATGATCTGCGCGAGAAAATCCTCGGCTTCAACGCCCACCTGAAAATCTTTGCCCAGAACAAACCGCTGGAAAATTATCCGGCGATGATGAACCTCGTCGCCTCCAATAAAAACGTCCGGGGCGTCGCGCCCTTCGTGATGGGCCAGGTGCTGATGGTGACGCAGCCGGCGGAGGGGCAGTCCAAGCTGACCGGTGCCCCCTGGGTGCGCGGCGTGGATGTGGCTCGCGAAGGATCCGTCAGCGTCCTGCCCCAAAGCCTGATCGCCGGCACCTTTGATCTGAGCGGACGCGGATTGGTGGTGGGCAGTCAGTTCGCCGGGAACCTGAACCTGGCGGTGGGCGACCAGGTCTCCCTTTATTCGCCGGCGGACCTGGCCAAGATGGAAAAGCAGCGCGGCAAGAAGGAGGAGGAAGCCGTGCTGCCCGACGATTATACCATCCGGGGCATCTTCAACGTGGGATACAATGAGTTCGACGCGAACATTGTCGTCACCTCGCTTGAAAATGCCCAGGCGCTGTACGGCTTGGAAGACACCGTGCACGGGTTGATGGTGATGCTGCGCGACCCCTACCAGGCGGCGCAGGTGCGGCGCGAGCTGACGGCAGTGCTCGGCCCGCAATACACCATGCCGCTCTGGACGGAGGAAAACTCGGCCATTCTCAACGCGCTGCTGGTCGAGAAAAATGTCATGTTTTACCTGCTATTCTTCATCGTCCTGGTCGCCGCGCTCTGCATCCTAAGCGCGCAGATCACCTTCGTCGTGCAGAAAACCCGGGAGATCGGGATGCTCAAGGCGCTGGGCGCGACTCACCTCCAAATCTCGGGCGTCTTTCTCAGCCAAAGCGCCATCATCGGCGTGCTCGGTGTCATTTCCGGCTATGGACTAGGGATGCTGGCGCTGATCTACCGCAACGAATTCCTCCACTTCATGAACCGCCTGACGGGCTTTGAGCTGTTCCCTGCGTCCATCTATCAATTCAGCGAACTGCCCGCCATCATTGATCCCCACGACATCACCCTCATCTGCGGGCTGTCCTTCGTGATCTGCCTCCTCGGCGGCCTGCTGCCGGCGCTCCGGGCCGGTCGCCTCAAACCTGTGGAGGCGCTCCGCTATGAATGATCTCCTGCTCTCGGCGCGCGCACTCACCAAAACCTACCTGCTGGGGAAACGCTCGCTCGATGTGCTGCGCGGGGTGGATCTGGATGTGGCGCGCGGCGAACTGCTGGCGCTGCGCGGCGCTTCCGGCGCGGGCAAAAGCACGCTGCTCCACTTGATCGGCGGACTGGATTCGCCCAACGCCGGGGAGATCCTGTTTGACGGGCGCGATCTGGCCGGGTTTTCCGAACGCCAGCTCACGCAGTTCCGCAACCGCCGCGTCGGCTTCATTTTTCAGGCCTACCACCTCCTACCCGAACTCGACGCGCTGGAAAATGTCTGCCTGCCAGCCCGGATGGCCCGGCTGAACCGCTCCACGGTCGAGGCGCGCGGCCGCGACTTGCTCGCGCGCGTCGGCCTCAAGGACCGGTTGGACCACAAGCCGTCCGAACTCTCCGGCGGCGAACAACAGCGCGTCGCCATCGCCCGCGCCCTGATCAACCAGCCCGAATTGATCCTGGCCGACGAACCCACTGGCAATTTGGATTCCCGGACGGGAGGCGAGATCATCGAACTGCTCAAAAGCCTACGCGCCGAAAAACAAACCACCCTGGTCATCGCCACCCACGACGCCAAGGTTGCCGCCCATGCCGGACGGGTGATCGAGCTGGTGGACGGACGGATTCAAACTTAAACACCGTCCGGCGGATTCGCCGTCAGACACCGTGCCGGGAAAGGAGATTCACTATGAGCCGGGATTACTGGGAAGCGCGCTACCTCGCGAAAGACATGCCGTGGGAAAAAGGCGAGCCGTCCCCGGGCCTGGTGGACTTTCTGGCGGCGCATCCCCTTTTGAACGGAGCGGGAACCTCCGAAATCCAGGCGGGGGCGACGGGGTCATTGCCGCTGCCTCCCTCCGTTTGCGTGCCCGGCTGCGGGACCGGCCACGATGTGCGCGAATGGGCCCGGGCCGGCTTCCACGTCCAGGGCTGGGACCTGGCGCCCAGCGCCATCCAGCTGAGCGCAGCGCGGACGCAGGCGGCGGGCTTGAGCGCGGAATTTCGCCGGGGCGATTTCCTGAGGGACGAGCCGCCTTTCCGGTTCGACTGGGTTTTTGAGCACACGCTTTTTTGCGCGATCGATCCAAGCGAAAGGGAATTGTATGTGGCGGCGGTGCGGCGCTGGCTCAAGCCGGGCGGGCAGTATCTGGCGGTGAATTATTTAATCCCCGACCGGGAAGGCCCGCCGTTCGGCACGACGCGGGAGGAATTGATGGAACGCTTCACCCCGCACTTTGAGCTGCTGGAGGAATGGGTGCCGCGCTCCTATCCCAACCGGACCGGATGGGAGCGGATGCTGTGGTGGCACCAGAAAGCCGTTTGAAAACCGGGGCGGGAAGGCTACTGTTTTGCCATGCTTGAAGACCGGGATTACATGCGCCAGCCGAAATACCGCGAGCCGGGATTCCCGGGGTTCCGCGGGTCTTGGACGATGGCGTTGCTGCTCCTCAATACGGCGATTTTCGTCCTGCAGTGGATCGCTCTGCGGAATCCGCACAACGAACAGTTCCTTCAGGACTATCTGGCGCTGAGCTTGGAGGGGTTGCGGCACGGCCAGCTCTGGCAGTTTTTCACCTACCAGTTCCTGCACACCGGGCTGTGGCATCTGGCGTTCAATTGCCTGGCTATCTATTTTTTTGGGCGACCGGTGGAGCAGACCCTCGGCCCGCGCCGCTTCCTCGCCCTCTACCTGGCCAGCGGCATCCTCGGCGGCGTCTTGCAAATGCTCTTTGCGCTCGCCGTACCGGTTTATTTTGGCGGCGCAGTGGTGGGCGCTTCGGCCGGCGCGGCCGGCCTCGTGGCGGCCTTTGCGGTTCTTCACTGGCGGGAGCGCTTCACCTTGCTGATTTATTTCATCCCCGTCACCCTCCAAGGTCGCACCCTCCTCTGGCTCAGCGCGGGCCTCGCCGTGATCGGCATCCTGACGCCCCACAGCCCCATCGCCAATGCAGCGCATCTCGGCGGCATTTTAACGGGGTTTTTTTATGTCCGCCTGTGGGCTCAGGGGCGCCTGCCCCAGTGGAATTTTCCTGGCAAAAACCGCCCGCCCCGCCTCCGGTCACTCCCGCCCGCCGACGACCTGTCCGCTGAGGAATTCCTAAAGCGGGAGGTGGACCCCATTCTCGACAAAATCTCCGCCCAGGGCATCCAAAGCCTGACTGCGCGCGAACGCGAAACCCTCGAGCGCGCCCGGGCAAAAATGACCAAGCGGTAGGCGAATCCTCCACTCCCGCCGGCTTTCAAGGGAACCTCATTGGATCCCCCAACGCGCGCTCGACTCGGGCGAGGCGACCTTTTAAACTGCCGCATGATTTTACGCTATTCGCGCCCGGACATGCGCGCCATCTGGACGGATGAGAACAAACTCAAGATCTGGCTGCAGATCGAGTTGCTGGCGAGCGAGGCCTTGGTCAAACAAGGCATCGTCCCCAGGGCGGACTTCGCCAGGATGAAGCGCGGCGCGGCCAAATGCTTCGCCGACACGAAAGCGATGACCGAGCGCGCCAAGGAATTGGAGCGGACGCTTAACCACGACGTCATCGGATTCACCACGGCTGTGGCGGAACAGATCGACGGGCGGGCGAGCCGCTGGCTGCACTTCGGCCTCACCAGCAGCGACATCGTGGACACCTGCTTTGCCGTGCAAATGGTCCAGAGCGCGGACCTCCTGATCGCTGACGTCAAAAAACTCCTGCCCATCATCGCCCGTCGCGCCAAGGAACATCAATACACCCCCTGCATCGGCCGCAGCCACGGCATCCATGGCGAGCCGACGACCTTCGGCCTGAAAATGGCGCTCATGCACGACGAATTCGGACGCGCGCTGGAACGTCTCCAGCGCGCCCGGAAAGTGGTCGCCATCGGCAAGCTCTCGGGCGCCGTCGGCACCAACGCCCACCTGTCGCCGGCCGTGGAGAACTTCGTCTGCCAGCGGCTCGGCCTCGTCCCCGCGCCCATCGCCACCCAGGTCGTCCAGCGCGATATCCACGCCGAGTTCATGAACACCCTGGCGCTCATCGGGGCGAGCATGGAACGCTGGGCGGTGGAATTCCGCCACCTGCAGCGCACCGAGGTGCTCGAAGCCGAGGAGGCCTTCACCGTCGGACAGAAGGGCTCCAGCGCCATGCCCCACAAGCGCAACCCCATCACCTGGGAGCGGCTCACCGGGCTGTCCCGCGTGCTGCGCGGCAACGCCGTGGCCGCGCTGGAAAATGTGGCCCTCTGGCACGAACGCGACATCAGCCACAGCAGCGTCGAGCGCGTCATTTTCCCGGATTCCTGCACGCTGCTCGATTACATGTTCGGCCTGCTCACGCGCCTGATGGACGGGCTGGTGGTTTATCCGGCCAACATGAAGAAGAATCTCGGCCTCTCGCTGGGCATGTGGAACAGCCAGACCGTCCTGCTCGCGCTCATCAAGAAGGGCCTCACCCGCGAGGATGCCTACGCCCTCGTCCAGCGCGGCGCGATGAAGACCTGGGAGGTTAAACACGCCGGGCGCGACGACGCGGATTTCCTCGAGGTCCTGAAATCCGATCCCGCTGTGGCTCGGCATTTCAAACCGGGCGAGCTCGAAAAACTGTGTTCGCTGGACTTTCACTTCAAGGAAGTGAAGAACCGTTTTCGCAAGCTCGGGCTTTAGCCTCTGCCATGAAAGGCGAAACCCCACTTCGGAGACAGGAATAAACCCGGCTTTTCAAATGGGCAGGGCGGCTGCCTGAGTGGCCGGCCGCAACACCGTCAGGCACCTGGGAGAGAGCCAGGGAGGCGGGCAACCCTTCCAACCAAGAGTGAAAGCCCATGCCCCCTTTGTTCCGCCCGCTCCGCGCGGTCAGGGCACTCCGTGCGCGCCGCCGCGGTAAACCAGGACGCGTGGGTTGGCAACGGCGGCGGGCAGGGGACTGCCCGCCCTACCCGCGTAAACGGGTCAAAGCATGTTTTTGACACATTTCCCTCATTCGCGTTAATTCGTGTAATTCGTGTCTCAGTCTTTGTCTTGATAATGGGGTCCAGCGTCACGCTGGTGGCGTCGTGGTGGTAGGGCGCGTCACTCCGTGCGCGCCGTCGTGGTCAACCCGCATGCGTGGGTTGGCAATCGCGGCGGCAGGGGACTGCCCGCCCTACCCGCGGATGTGCCCAGGTTAAGATTTAACCCAAATTCCGAAATGGGACAGGGATGGCGCTGCGCTGACCTCGCCTGTGTTCAGTGGGCGCCAGGAAGGGCCCGGAACGGACGCCCGAAAAAGTCCCTTCCGCGCCGCATACGGCGCAGCGCCTGCCCGCTTCGGCGTTCGGGTTTAAATTTTTAAAAATGCGGACACCCGCTCGGCGGCGTCGCCACCGGAGACAATGGAATCGCCCACAGAAACCCCGCCGCGATAATGGCCGGCGAGGAAAAAACCCGGCGCCCGGCTTTCCAAGGCAGACATCTGATCCTTGAATTTCCCATAGCCCACATTGTATTGCGGGATGGCCCGCGGCCAGCAGTGATGATGCTGGAACACCGGTTTCCCCTTAATCCCCAGCAGCCGGCGCAAGTCTTCACACACGAGCCCTATGAGTTTTTCGGGCGGTAGCGACGCCAACTCCGGCTGCCGCTCGCCGCCAATGTAACTCGAGAGCACCAGGTGCCCGGCCGGGGCGCGGTTGGGGAAAAGCGAGGAGGAGAAAATGGTGCCCAGAATCCTGAAGCCTTCCACCTTGGGAATCAACATCCCGAAGCCGCCACACGGATGCGCGACATCCTCGCGGCGGAAACCAAGGACCACGCTCGCCACCGGCGGGTGGCGTATTTCCGAGAAGGGGGAGAGGTCGGGGGCAGCGGCGGACGGCGTGCCGCTGTCGGCCACGATTTTCAACAGCGCCAGCTGGTGGGCCGTGCCGCAATAAATCACCGCAGAATGTTCGGCGCCGCCGTTCGCAGCCACCACACGCCACCCGGCGCTGACCTGGGCGATCCCGGTCACGGACGTGTTTAATTTCAAGGAGTCGCCCAACTGCGCCGCCAGCGCGTCCGGCAACACCTGCAATCCCTCGTCAAAGGAAAATTTAGGGGCGCGATCCTTGGCGATTTCGCCGGTTTTTCGTCGTTCCCGGGCGCCAAAGAACTGGCCCTTGATGAGGGATCCGTACTTTTCCTCGAGCAGCGCCAGTTTTGGCAGGGCGTGCCGCACCGAGAGCCGGTCCGGGTCGCCGGCATAGATTCCCGCGACCAGCGCATCAATCATCCGGTCGAGGAATTCACGGTTCAGCCGGCGCACCACAAATTCGGAGACGCTCTCCTCCCGGCCATCGCGTCGGGGCCGAAGGAATGGCTCCCGGACCAGCGCCAGCTTGGCCCGCATGCTCAACAGCTTTGAGGTGAAGATGCCCAACTGCGACCCCGGCATCGCCAGCGGCCGGCCGGCGCGCACGAGATAGCGCGCCTCGGCTTCGGGATGCGTGTCCATCCGGCGCGCCGCGAGCCCGGCCTCTTGGACCAGGCGGGTGATCCGGGGCGAAGTTTCCAGAATCGTGTTCGGACCCAGCTCGGCTAAAAAACCGTCCTGACGCAGGGATTGGATCACCCCCCCCGCGCGTCCGCCCGCCTCATAGACCGTGACCGGCAGGCCGCTGCGCCGCAGGTAGAACGCCGCGGTCAACCCGGTGATGCCGGCCCCGATGATGGCGACGGATTTCATGTTATTATTTTGTCACTCATTAAATACCGATGGGAGCTGGAGAAGCCAATCACTATCCCATTCTCCGGCCGGTCTTTTTGCTGGCACAAGCCCGGTGGCCGCTGTAAGTATTTTGGTCATGAAAAAAAACCTTATGGTGGCCGGCATTGCAGCCCTGATTCTCCTCGTCGTTGGCATCCTCACTGCCGTGCTGTTTCTGAACAGCCTCGTTAAAAAGGGCGTGGAAACCGTCGGGCCGAAGATTCTCGAGGTTCCCGTCACCCTGACCGAAGTTCGGATTGGCCTCATCACCGGCTCGGCCAGGGTCAAGGGCCTCGTCATCGGCAATCCTCCAGGCTACCAGACACCCCACGCCATCCGCATGGGCCTCGCTGAAATCGGCGTGAACCCCCTGTCGATCCTGGCGGACAAAATCGTCATCCGCTCGGTGCGCGTCGAGTCGCCTGAAATCACCTTTGAAGGAAATCCGTTGAGCAAAAACAATCTGGGCGACATCATGGACGCCGTGAATGCGATGGCCCGATCTGGGGGACCCGCCGCCACCAACGCGACTTCCCGGGCCAAATCCAAACCGGCCCAAAAAATCCAAGTGGATGATTTCCTCATCACCGGCGCGACGGTGCGTGTCAGCCTCACCGGCATGGGCGGCGAGCCCCTGAGCCTGACCTTGCCGGACATCCATCTGACCAATCTGGGCAAGAGCGGAGATGGGCTGACTCCGACCGATCTGACCCGCGCGGTCATGAGTGCGATCACCTCGGCCACCATCAAGGCGGTTGCCGGGGCCGCCACGGATATTGGCCGGGGCCTGGGGAATCTCGGCAAAGAGGGCGGGAAAGCGCTCGGCACCGGCGTGGAAAAAGTGACCAAGGGCCTCGGCGGCTTATTCGGCAAATAACCGCCCGCTGGATTTTTCCTGACTCCCATGCGAATGTGCGCTTGCGCATGGGGAGGGTTGCCGTAGAGTCCGGTTGAAAGCCGAAAGGAAAAATCTATGTATTTTGGCGTCGATTATTATCCTGAACACTGGGTGTTCCCCCAGGGCGGAACGGCGGAAAAGCCCGAAGCCGCGTGGGAGCGCGACGTGGAGCTGATGGTCAGGGCGGGCATCAATGTGGTCCGCATCGGGGAATTCACCTGGAGCCTGTGCGAGCCGGAGGAGGGGAAATTTGATTTCGAGTGGCTCAAGCGGCTGATGGATCTGCTGGGCACCGTGGGCATCCAAGTGGTGCTGGCAACCCCCACTGCCGCCCCGCCCCTCTGGCTCACCCGCCAGCATCCGGAAATCCTGCCACTGGACGAACACGGCCGCGTCAAACACGAGGGCACCCGCCGCGCCGCCTGCCTGAACACCGAGGCCTACTGGGATCATGCCCGGCGCATCGTGGAAAAGATGGCCGGGGCGCTCGGGCAACATCCCCAGCTCATCGCCTGGCAGATCGACAACGGCCTGGGCGCGCATTGCACCGAGGCGGCCTTCAACGACGAGGCCCGCGCGGACTGGCACGGCTGGCTGGAGGCCAAGTACGAAACCGTGTCACGCATGAATGACCGGATGGGGCTGCGCCACTGGGGTCAGCAGGTCACCCGCTGGGATCAAATGCCCATGCCCATGCACGCCCCGGCCGCCCATAATCCGGCCCTGCTACTGGATTGGAGCCGGTTTTGCAGCGACACCATCGTCCAATTCGTCAAAATGCAGGCCGAGGTGCTGCGGGCATTGTCGCCCGACTGTCCGGTGACAACCAATCTGCGTCCGCTCGCCCACCGCTTCGACCATTTTGACCTGGCTGAAGCCATCGATTTTGTTTCCATGGAAAGTCAGGCGTCGCCTCAGGCGAAACCGTCGGAACAGGCGTGCGATATCGACCTGCTCCGCTCGCTCAAAAAAAGCGGCATCCGGATGCCGGGGGGCGACACGGGCTTCTGGGTGATCGAACAAAAAGTGAGCAGCGCGAACCGGCAGGAGGTGAATGCGCGGGTGCGGCCCGGAGTGTTGCGGATGCTCACCTACCAACTGGTGTCGCGCGGGGCGGCGGCGATTCTTTTCTTTCGCTGGCGCCAGCCGCGGTTCGGCCCTGAGAAATTCCAAAGCGCCGTCCTGCCACATCACCTGGAAGGGTCGCGCCGGATTTACGACGAGATCAGCCAGATTGGCGAGGAACTCAAACTGCTCGCGCCCGCGCTCAAAGACACCCAGGTCGTTTCCGAGGTCTGCATCCTTTATAGCCACGATAACGACTGGGCCCTGCAACAGCCACATCAGCCCAACCCGTTTTTCAGCCTGCGCGAGCACCTTCAGCTCATCTACAACGCGCTGCATGACCGCAACATCCCGGTGGACTTCGCGCGGCCGGCGGAGGACTTGTCCCGCTACAAAATCGTTATTGCGCCCTCAATGAGTTTGCTTTCTGCCGGGGAAACCGACCGCTTGAAGCTCTATGTTCAGAATGGGGGCACGCTGGTCGGCACCTGCAACACCGGCTTGATCAACCAATACGGACTCGCGCCGGACACCGGTTATCCCGGCGACATGACGGATCTCTTCGGACTGGAAGTCGTGGAGTTCGACGCGCTGCCGCCGGGCGAGGAAAATCATCTCACCTTCAAGGGGGCGTTTCCGACCAGCCACATGCACCCGGCAAAAACCTGGTGCGATATCATCGAGCCCCGGGGCTGCCAGATTCTGGCGACTTATGGGAAGGATTTCTATGCCGGCCGCCCGGCTCTGACCCTGAACAGCTTCGGTCTGGGTAAGGCCATCTATGTTGGCACGGTCAGCCACCCCTACTTTTATCAGGACCTTGTCGCCTGGCTGCGCCAGATGTGCAGCCTCAAACTGCTCCTCAAAGTCCCGGAAAACATCGAGGTCAGCCTGCGGGAAAAAGAGGGCACGCGCGTTTTCTTTCTACTGAACCACCAGAACTCGGCCGTCCGCATCCAGTTTTACAAGCCCATGCATGATTTCCTCACCGGCAACACCTTCTCCGGCAACTACGACCTCCCGCCGCACGGCGTGCTGGTCCTGGACGAACATCCCGCTGAAAAAATGTCCGGGACCGGAAGCTGACCGCGGGGACTGAGCGCCGTCAAACCCAGCCCGCCCCTGGCCGTCCTGCGGAGGACATGCCAGGGCTCCATGGGTGGGCGTGAAAAGAGTGGTGGGCGTTGAGGGACTCGAACCCCCGACCTACTCGGTGTAAGCGAGATGCGCTAGCCACTGCGCCAAACGCCCATCCAGGTCGGGGATTATCCCAAACTGACGGACTTTGACAACGGAGAATATTCCGGCCACGGGACCGCAAGCAGGGTCTTGCCCCTGGGCGTCCTGGACGCCTTGGCAGTTCATTCGGACGGCATGCTTCCGGCTTAACCCGAATTCCGAAATGGGATAGGAATGACAGCGCTGCGCCGTCCCTGCTATTTCCCGCAACGGCCCGCTTCGGGATTCGGGTTAAGATGCGCCTGCCCTGGCAATGCCCGGCTTGCAACTTGTTTTTCCGGGCTGCCGTTGGCAAGCTTCCGGGAGAGATCGTCAGCAGCCGCCGGAAACCCTGAATCCAAAACCCTGAATCCATCGTGTCGCAGCCTGCCAGACAACAGCAGATTTTATTTGTGGATGACGAGAAATATTTCCTCGAAATCATCCGGCCGCTGTTCACGGATTGGAGCCAAAACCGCTGGCGGATTGAGGTCGCCACCTCCCCGGATCAGGCGCTGGAAATCCTCAAGGCCCGGCCGATCGATCTCATCGTGGTGGACGTGAACATGCCGGTGCTGGACGGCGGACAATTTCTCACCCTCCTCACCCGGCGTTATCCCGCCCTGAAGAAAGCCGCCCTCACCGCGCTGGCCACCGAGGAAAAACGCTCCACCTGCCTGGCCAATGGGGCCGAGCTGTTCATCGAAAAACCCGGCACGCTGGAGGGATTGAAATCCGCCTTCGCCATGCTGGACGAACTGGTCAGCTGGAAAACGCAGACCGGCTTTCAGGGCATGCTGCGCCAGGTCGGCCTGCAGGATGTCATCCAGATGGAATGTCTCGGGCGCAATTCCTCCATCCTCGAGGTCAACGACCAGACTGTGAGCGGCCGGATTTACATTCAGGACGGACGCCTGCTTCATGCCGTTGCCGGCAGCCTGACGGGGGAAGCGGCTTTTCAAAAGCTGCTCTCACTCCCCGGCGGCGCCTTTCAACTGCAACCCTTCGCCCCGCCGCCCGCCCGCACCTTGGACACGCCGTGGGAATTTCTGTTACTCGAAGCCGCGCGCGTCCACGATGAATCCAGTCCCAAATCCCCGGAACTGGCGGGGGGACAGGAATCCCCATCGGCGGACGGTCGGGCGGCGCGCCTGATGGAAACCCTGATCTGCTCCGGGCAGGGCGCGCCGCTGTACCAATGGCAGTGCCCCGATGCCGCGGGCCGGGTGGATCTGTTGCAGGCGATTTCCCACTCCGCCACGCGGCTGGGCCAACTGCTGCCCCTGGGAAATTTTAGCCGGGTGGAGGTCCAGTGCCAGGACAGTCGCGCCGTGATGCGGACGGCACCCGACCGCCTGATTTTCGTGCGGGTCGCCGGGGAAAACGCCACGCCATCGCCATGACGCCTGCGCTGGACCAATGGCTTTCCCGTTGCGCCCGGTCATCGGGAACGTTCGGTTGCGCGGTGCAACTGCCCGGCCAGGCCGCTGTGATTCGGAGTTTCAACGACCGATTCCCCCCCGCCTCACTGGCGGAAGCCTTGGGCTGCCTTGCGGAGTCGGCGGGGGTGATTTCCGGGCACGGGCTTCTTCCGCGCTGGTTTACCTGGTGCTTCGAACTTGGCCAACTGCGCGCCGTCCTGCGCGCCGATGGCGCCCTGTTCCTGATCCTCCTTCAACCGGAGAGTCCAGCGGCCCAGACCCTGGAGACGCTCACCCGGGAGTTTCTTGCCCTGGGATAAACGCGGAAATCAAAGTCAACAGCACAGAAGAATTAAGCCCGAACTCCGAAATAGGATTTTGCGCCAGAGGCTCGCCAATCACGGGATTCGGGATAAAAATAGCGCCGGGTTCGTTTTATAAGCGGGCTTCCTTCAATTGCCGCACGAATCGGGCTAAGGTCTTTGCCCCTGGGCGTCCGGGGCGCCTTGGCGGTTGATTCGGACGACAGGGTTCCAGTTAGTGTCCGCCGTTGACGATGTTGGCCAGATTGAAAATCGGCAGGAACATACAGATGACCATGCCGCCGATGACCACCCCGAGGAAAACAATCAGCAGGGGTTCGATCAGCGACATGAGGCCGGTGAGGGATGTATCGATCTCCTCGTCCAGAAAGTTGGAGACGCGTTCGAGCATGTTGTCGATGTTACCGGTCTGTTCGCCGGCGCTCAGCATGCGGATGATCATGCTGGGGAAGATGGGGTTTTTACTAAGTGCGGCGGAAATGCCTTCCCCGCGCTCGATATCGGTGGCGGCCTTCTTGATGGCTTTTTCCATGACCACGTTGTCGACCGTCTGGGAGACGATTTGCAGGACTTCCAGAATTGGCACGCCGCTGCGGACGAGCGAGGCGAGCGTGCGGGTGAAGCGGGCCAGGCAGATTTTGTGCGCGATGGGCCCGAAGATGGGCAGCTTGATGCGCCGAGCGTCCCAGAACTCCAGCCCAGGCTTGGTCTTGATGAAATAAAGCCAGCCCCAAATGCCCGCTCCGCCTGCGAAAATGAATAAAATCAGGTAGTCCCTCACCGCATCGCTGATGTTCATCAGGATCTGGGTGGGGCCGGGCAGGGCCGCGTCGAAGCCGGAATAGACGTCCTTGAAGGTGGGAATGACTTTCACCAGCAGGAACGTGGTGATGACAATGGCGACCACGGTCACCGCTGTGGGATACATCAGGGCCGTCTTCACTTTCTTGCGGAGCCGCTCGGTGTTTTCGAGGTAGGTGGCCAGCCGGGCCATGATTTCTGCGAGCAATCCGCCTTTTTCCCCGGCCGAAATCATGGAGTAATAGAGCCGGTTAAATGTCCGGGGATGCTTTTGCAGCGCCTCAGAAAAGCTTTCACCGCCCTCCACCCGTGTGCACACATCCCGGATCACATCGCGCATGATCTTGTTGGGCGTCTGTTCGGCCAGCGCCTGCAGCGCCTGCACGAGGGAGATCCCGGCGTCAATCATCGTGGCCAGCTGGCGGGTGAACACCACCAGATCCGCCAAAAGCACCCGGCCGCCCTGGGTTTTCCCCTTTTTGGGGATTTTTTCCTGGATGCTGACGACCAGCAGATTGCGGTTCAGCAATGCCGCGATGGCGCTCTGCTCATTCTTTGCCTCCACCATGCTCCGGATTTCGCGGCCGGTAGTGGTTTCTCGGGCGGTGTACGCAAAGGATGGCATAGTGAGTTGATAAAAGTGGCAAAATCGACTGCGCCCGTGATAAAACAACCCACGGCAATTGCAAGCCTGCAGTTCGCTCTTTCACCCGTGAAAGCATCAATTATTCCACTCGGCTGAAACCACTATTTCAAGGCGGACGCACCTTGGACCGGGAAAAGAACCCCGCCGGACTGTCCCGTTTTCAATCCATCCCCGGCCTGAAATCAGGCTAAACCCGAATTCCGAAGCAGGCTATGCTCTCGGAGCCCTTCGACCGTCTCCCAGCGCCTCCTCCAGCCCTCTCCTCTATTTTCATGGAAGAGAGGGAGTGAAGGCAGCAACGCCTCGCCGTTGCATTCCCCTCTTAATTTTAGAATGGAGATTCAAATTAAAACGTTCACCCGCCAAATGAAGCGGGCCCGGCTCTCGCGCAAGTCCTCCCCCTTGCCCCGCAAAGCATGAGTGGGGAGGTCCGGGG
>Ga0209086_10002257_pt1 | contig 15148 bp, 10 predicted proteins | sample M_130207_XF_Meta_FD_187312 | JGI IMG/M metagenome (GOLD analysis project Ga0209086, IMG submission 187312) | Freshwater microbial communities from Lake Montjoie, Canada to study carbon cycling - M_130207_XF_MetaG (SPAdes) (version 2) | ecosystem: Environmental > Aquatic > Freshwater > Lake... | reverse complement strand
GAAGGCGGAGCATCCGATTGATGCCTTCATCATCACGAAACTCGCCGAGAAAGGTCTCTGTCTCGCTGCGCCTGCGGACAAACGCACGCTGATCCGTCGTGCGACCTTCGATCTAACTGGCCTGCCACCGACACCGCAGGAAGTCGATGCTTTCCTGGTAGATGACTCAACCGATGCTTTCGCCAAAGTCGTCGATCGCCTGCTGCGCTCACCGCATTACGGCGAAAAATGGGGCCGCCACTGGCTGGATGTCGCGCGTTACTCCGATTCGAATGGCCTTGATGAAAACATCGCGCTCGGCACAGCCTGGCGTTACCGCGACTATGTTGTGAAGTCGATCAACGCGAACAAACCGTTCGACCAGTTCCTCACGGAGCAGCTCGCGGGTGATTTGCTGGAATCCAAAGACATCCCCACCCGCCACGAGCGCATCACCGCCACCGCCTTCCTCAATCTCGGAGCGAAAGTGCTCGCCGAACCGGACAAGGACAAGCTCACCATGGATGTCGTCGATGAGCAGATCGACGTCATGGGCCGCGCCTTCATGGGCCTCACGCTCGGCTGCGTGCGCTGTCATGATCATAAGTTCGATCCCATCCCGCAAGACGACTACTACGCGCTCGCGGCCATCTTCAAGAGCACGCAAAGCTTCAGCGTGGACCGCATCGGCGCACTGAGCACCGCGTATGAGTCGCCCATGGGGTCACTCGATGACTTCGCGGCGGTCAAATCCTCCGAGCGCATCCTCAAGGAGCAAAAAGACGCCGTCGCCAAGGCTGAAGCGGAGGCAACCAAAGCGCTGCGTGATGAAGTGAGCAAACATGCAGTCGATTACCTCATGGCCGCAGCCGAGCTGCCCGTGGCTCCCACGTTGAGCCAGGTGAAACCTGTGGCGGACAAACACGGCCTGCGTGCGCATGTGCTGTTGAACTGCCGCGTCTATCTCGCCGCCAATGAATCGAATGCCTTCTTCAAGCCGTGGCAGGACGCGGTTGAGGCCAAAGGCAATGCCCAAAGTCTCCGTCCTTACTTCGCCGCCATCTTCGCCGCTGCCGCGAAGATCCAAGTCAATCCGAAGGATAAGGCGGAAGATTCCCTGCTGCATCAGGCACGTGCCGAACTGGACAAAACGGCCGGCTTCCTCGCGCTGCCGCCCGAGCCGATCATCCTCTATCCCAAAGAGATCGCCGACAAGGTCCGTGCCCTGAAGGACACGATGATGACCACGGAGAGCAATCTCCCCGATCTGCCCACGACGCTGGCCGTGTCTGAATCGCCCAAGATTCTCAAGGAACTGCCCATCCACATTCGTGGCAATCACCTCGCGCTCGGCAAGCCGATCCCACGCGGCTTCATCCAGGTTGTTCAGGCCTCGCAGAAATCGAAACCTGTGTTCCCCGGCGATCACAGTGGCCGGCTCGAACTCGCCCGCTGGCTCGCCAGTCCCGAGCATCCGCTCACCTCACGCGTCATCGCCAACCGCATCTGGACCTGGCATTTCAATCAAGGCATCGTCTCCACCACGGACAACTTCGGTCTCCTCGGCCAGCAGCCCACGCAACCCGAGCTGCTTGACTGGCTGGCACGCTGGTTCACCACCAACGGCTGGAGCTTCAAGGATATGCATCGCCTCATCATGAGTTCGCGGACCTATCAGCAAAGCTCGACCGTCCCGGCACAAGCAGCGCTCGCCGATCCCGAAAATCGCCTCCTCAATCATTTTCCCGTGCGCCGTCTTGAGGCCGAAGAAATCCGCGATGCGCTGCTCGATGTCGCCGGCAGTCTCGACACCACCATCGGCGGCAAAACCATCCCGCGCCGCAATCGCGAGTTCGTCTTCAACCATACCTCGAAGGATTTCACCACCTACGGCAGCACCCGCCGCGCGCTCTACATGCCCGTCATCCGCAACAATCTCTACGACCTCTTCCAGCAGTTCGATTACCCCGATCCCTCCACCTCCACCGGCCTGCGCAACAGCACCGTCGTCTCCCCGCAGGCGCTGCTGCTCATGAACAGCGATCTCGCCACCGATGCCGCGCAAACTTTCGTGAAACGTCTGTTCGCAACGTCCCCGGACAAAGAAGCACGCCTCCGCGCCGCCTATCGCATCGCCTTTGCCCGCGAAGCCACCGACGACGACCTGCGCCGCGCTGAAAACTATCTCACCGCCACCAACGCCGCGCTCAATTCCAGCCAGCAGGACTCCGACAAACGCGAACTGCAAACCTGGGCGCAGTTCTGTCAGGCGCTCATGATGAGCAACGAGTTCATTTATCTGCGCTGAGCGTTCAGAGATTGAAACAGCGGCGATCTCTGGCAAGACATCGGCATGAGTCACGAGAAATCGCGCCCGTCCATGCCCACCTTTGCCGAAGCCTTGCGCTACTGGCTCAAACTCGGCTGCATCAGCTTCGGCGGACCTGCTGGGCAGATCGCCATCATGCACAAGGAGCTGGTTGACAAGCGTCGTTGGATCAGTGACGCGCATTTCCTGCATGCGCTGAACTTCTGCATGCTGCTGCCCGGCCCCGAGGCACAACAACTCGCGACCTATCTCGGCTGGCGCTTACACGGTGCGAAGGGCGGCATCGCCGCAGGCGCGTTGTTTGTGCTGCCGTCTGTCTTTATCCTGTTCGGTCTGAGCTGGCTCTACATGGCTGGCGGACACTTGCCTTGGCTCGCGGCCATTTTTCATGGCCTGCTGGGTGCAGTGATCGCCGTCGTCGCCGAAGCCGTACTGCGCATCGGCAAGAAGGCGCTCAAAAGCCCGGCACTTTGGTGCGTGGCGGCGCTGAGCTTCATCGCGATCTACTTCTTTCACATCTCGTTCGTTCTCATCGTGCTCGCCGCTGCTTTGCTTGGCTTTGTTGGCAATCGCTTGTATCCAAAGCAGTTCCCCGCTGGCAAAGGCCACGGCGCAGCCAAAGATACCGCTCCAGCCATCGAATTGCCACCCGCACCGCAAGCCTCGTGGGCACGCACCTTCAGCATCACGGCGTTGTGCCTCACACTTTGGTGGTTGCCGGTCTTCGCCATCGCGTGGTGGCTCGGTTGGAGCAGCACGCAGGCGCAGCAGGGCCTTTTCTTTAGCAAAGCCTCACTCGTCACCTTCGGCGGCGCGTATGCCGTGCTGCCGTATGTCGCGCAGCAGGCCGTCGAAACTCACGGCTGGCTTTCACATCCGCAGATGATGAGCGGACTCGCCCTCGCCGAGACCACGCCCGGTCCGCTCATCATGGTGCTGCAATTCGTCGGCTTCGTCGGTGGCTGGCAGCATCCCGGCACGCTTACGCCGCTCGCCGGAGCCACGCTCGGTGCCCTCATCACCACTTGGACGACATTCTTGCCCTGCTTCCTCTTCATTTTCCTCGGCGCACCGCACATCGAAAAACTCGGCGAGCAACCACGCCTCAGCGCCGCGCTCACCGCCATCACCGCCGCCGTCGTCGGTGTCATCCTCAATCTCGGTGTTAAATTCACCACCCACGCGCTCTGGCCTGCAAGCGGTGGCTTCGATGTCTTTGTTGCCGCGCTTGCCTTCATTGCCTTCGTCGCCATGCAGCGCTTCAAAATCGGCCTCATGCCCGTGATCGGAGCCTGTGCCGTCTTGGGGCTGGTGAAACAACTCGCCCTTGGCTAGCATCGCCTGAAATAATCCGCCCGCTCCACCAGTTACCACGCCCCGCTTCCAACGCCTTCGTCATTCGCCATTCTGATTTCGTCATTCCGCAATGTCCCTCCCCCGCCTCGCCCTCCGCCATCCGTGGTCCATCATCGTTGCTGTCATCGCGGTGCTGCTCGGTGCATGGGTCGCAGTGCAAAAGATGGCGCGGGATGTCTTCCCGCCGCTGGGCATTCCAACGATCTATGTGGCGCAGCCGTTTGGCGGCATGGACCCGCTGCAGATGGAGGGCTACCTGACCTACTACTACGAGTACCACTTCCTCTACATCACGGGCATCGAGCATGTGGAGTCGAAATCAATTCAAGGAGCCTCGATCATGAAGCTCCAGTTTCATCCGGGCACGGACATGTCCGCTGCGCTCGCGGAAACCATCGCCTATGTGAACCGCTCGCGCTCCTTCATGCCGCCTGGCACGCCGGGCGCGTTCGTCACACGCTTTGATGCGGGCAGCGTGCCCGTGGGCAATCTCGTCTTTTCCACCGAGAACCCGAACCGCTCCGTGGCCCAGATGCAGGATGCGGCGCTGAACATGGTGCGCCCGTTGTTCGCCACACTGCCAGGTGTTTCCGCGCCGCCGCCGTTTGGTGGCAGTGCGCGCACGATTGTCATCCAGGTGAAGCCGGACCGCCTCCGCGCCTATGGTTTGTCGCCCGATGACATCGTCAGCGCGATGACAGCAGCGAACACGATCAGCCCCAGCGGCAATCTGTCGTTGCCGAACAGCTATCCCATCGTGCCCATCAACGCAGTGGTGAAAAACATCCAGGATCTCGCCGCCGTGCCGCTCAAGGTCACGCCGCAGGGCGCGGTGTATGTGCGCGACATCGCCACCGTGGCAGATGATCACGACATCATCACCAGCCACGCCCTCGTGAACGGCAAGCGCACCGTGTACATGCCCGTCACGAAGCGCAGCGATGCCTCCACGCTCAGCGTCGTCGAGCTGGTGAAGCAAAACCTCGGCAAATTCAAAGCCGCCTGCCCCGACGACATCAACGTCACCTTCGAGTTCGATCAAAGCCCCTGGATCATCCGCGCCATCAACGACCTCGCCAAAGAAGGCATGCTCGGTGCAGTGCTCACGGGTTTGATGGTGCTGCTGTTCCTGCGCGACTTCCGCAGCGTCTTCATCGTCGTGCTGAACATCCCCATCAGCATCGCTGCGGCGTTGTTTGGCCTGTGGATCGGCGGCCACACGATTAATCTCATGAGCCTCGGCGGTCTTGCCCTCGCTGTCGGCATCCTGGTTGATGAAGCCACGGTCGAAATCGAGAACATCCACCGCCGCATGACGCAACGCGGCGATAAATCCATCGCCCGCGTCGTCCTCGATGCCTCCGAAGAAACCATCGCGCCGCGTTTTCTCTCGATGCTCTGCATCCTCGCCGTCTTCGTTCCGAGCTTCTTCATGACAGGTGCTGCCAAGGCGTTGTTCGTGCCACTCTCACTCGCCGTCGGCTTCAGCATGATTTCGAGCTACCTGCTGTCATCGACCCTCGTGCCCGTATTGAACATCTGGTGGCATAAAAGTGGTGCAACCGTCCCGGTTGCACGAGTCAGGGCAAGCGAGACGCTTGCACTACTTTTCAAACCCAGCATCGCCACCCGCCACATCCTAGTCCCCGCTTACCTCGCTGGCACTGTCTTCGCTCTCATGTTGTTCTTCCCGCGTCTCGGCAGTGAAATTTTCCCGCAGGTCGATGCCGGGCAACTCCAGCTTCGTTTCCGCGCACCCGCATGCACGAAGCTCGAAACCACCGAGCAGATCGCCAAGCGCATCCTCGCCGCCATCGCCGATGAAGCCGGCGCCGACAAGATCGCCATCACCATGGGCCTCGTCGGCGTGCATGCGCCGAACTATCCCGTCAATCTCATCCACCAATGGAACAGCGGCCCCGAGGAAGGCATGCTGCAAATCCAGCTCAAAGACAACAGCGGCGTCGCCATCGCTCCGTTGCGCGAAAAACTGCGCGAGCGCCTCGCCCGCGAACTCCCCGGCGTGCGGCTCTCCTTTGAGCCTGCCGACATCGTTTCGCGCGTCATGTCGCTCGGTTCGCCCACGCCCATCGAAGTCGCCGTCAGCGGCAAGGACTTCGCCGTCAGCCGCGCCTTTGCCGAGCAGGTGCGCGAAAAAATCGCCGCCATCCCTGCGCTGCGTGATGTGCAGTTCGGCCAGACGCTCGATTATCCAAGTGTCGATGTGAACATCGACCGCGAACGCGCGGGCTTGCTCGGCGTGAAGATGAACGATGCCACGCGCAGCATTGTGGCTGCCACCACCAGCAGCCGCTTCACCGTGCCAAACTACTGGGCCGACACCAAGACCGGCGTCAGCTACAGTTTGCAGGTACAAGTGCCCGCCGAGCAGATGAAGGGCCTCGAAGACCTGCGCAACCTGCCCATCACCGCCAGCAAGGCCACCGTGCCGCTGCGCAACTTCGCCAAAATCAGCGAAGGCAGCATCATCGGCCAGTATGACCGCTACAACATGGCCCGCACCGTCAGCGTCACCGCCAACATCCACGGCAGCGATCTCGGCAGCGTCGTGAGGGAGGTCGAAAAAGCTCTCGCACAACTCACCGCACCCGCCGGCGTCAATGTCGCCCTGCGCGGCCAGGTGCAGCCGATGAAAGAGCTGCAAGCCGGTCTGCGCACCGGTTTGCTAACCACCGTCATTGTCATCTTCCTCCTGCTCATCGCCAATTTCCAAAGCGTGCGCCTCGCGGTGATCGTCGTCAGCACCGTCCCAGCCGTGCTGCTCGGTGTCGTGCTCACGCTGTGGATCACGCAGACCACGCTCAACATCCAGAGCTTCATGGGAGCGATCATGGCCGTCGGTGTTGCTGTAGCCAATGCCATCCTGCTCGTCACCTTCGCGCATCGCGCACAGCTCGGCGGCCTCGCTCGCAAAGACGCCGCCCTCGAAGGCGCCACGTCACGCATCCGCCCCATCCTCATGACCAGCCTCGCCATGATGGCCGGCATGATCCCCATGGCCCTCAGCCGCAGCCAGACTTCACCGCTCGCCATCGCCGTATTAGGAGGCCTCGCCTTCGCCACTGTGGCGACGTTGCTGGTGCTGCCTGCCGTGTATGCGCTGGTGGCATCGAAGATCGCCGCGTCGGCTTCGCTGGAGCCGACGGAGGAATGACGAAACCAGAATGAGTAATGATGAATCAATGACGAAGCTCGAAACGCACCGTTCCCTTCACAAACCCATGTCCCACGCATCCATTCACTCCCTTGGTCATTCGGACTTCACTCGACATTCCTCATTCTGGTTTCGTCATTTGCTGGTTCTGCTCATCCTCGCGCCAAGCGCCCAAGCGTTGGACCTTCCCGCTACCAAACCCACCAGCGGCCTCATATATCGCTGGGTGACGTTGCCTGCGACGCTCGCGCCATGGCAGCAGGCCGTGCTTTACGCTAAGGTCACTGGTTACATCGACAAGATCACCGTCGATAAAGGCGATACCGTCAAAGCGGGTCAGGTGCTCGCCACCATCGAGATTCCTGAACTCCAGGCCGATCTCGCCAAGAACAAGGCCGAGGTTGCCGCTGCTGACATCGAAGTGAAGCGCATGCATGAGGCACGGGCGAAGTCGCCTGACCTCGTGCTGCCGCAAGCTGTAGATGATGTGGAGGCCAAACTCGCCATCGCGAAGGCCACGCTGGAACGCGCTAGCACGATGCTGGCCTTTGCGCAGATCAAAGCGCCCTTCGATGGCATCATCACGATGCGCAGCGTTGATCCTGGAGCACTCGTCAACGCCGGCACCAGCCAGGTGCTGCACATCGTCGATGCCAGCACTATTCGTCTGCAAATTCCTGTCACCGAGATGGAATCAAGTCTCGTGCAAGTCGGCAAGCCGGTGAAGGCCGCGATTGATGCCATTGGCACCACGCCCGTCGAAGCCACCATCTCCCGCATTGCCTACGCGCTCGATCCCGCCACACGCACGATGCTCGCCGAAGCTGATCTGAAAAACACCGACCTCAAATTCCGCCCCGGGATGTATGCCAGCACCAAGATCGCCGTTGAGAAACACGAAAAAGCCACGCTCATCCCCGTGGCCGGACTGGTGATGGAGAAGACCAACGCCTTCGTCTTCAAGCACGTCGATGGCAAAGCCATCAAGACCGCAGTGAAGATCGGCTTCAATGATGGCACGAATGTCGAGATTCCCGAACTCAAAGCCGATGACGTGATCTTGCTGCCCGGAGCGACACTGCTCACCGATAAACAACCTGTCACCCTCGCGAAGCCATGAAACTCGCCCTTTCCTTTCTTTTCATCGCGACACTCGCCCACGCTGATCCCGCGTTCGTCGATCTGCGCACGGTGATGAAGCTCGCGGGTGCGAACAACGATGAGATTCAACTCGCACGTGCAAAGCATGACGAGGCGGTGGCGGAGTCGAAGCAGGCGTGGCAACGCTTCTGGCCCGCGTTGAGTCTTGGGGCCGGTTATCGCGGGCATGACGGGCGATTGCAGGACATTGCGGGCAACGTGTTCAATGCGAACAAGCAGCAGTACAACGTCGGCACTGGCGTGATGATCGACTGGTCGCCCGGTGACATCTATTACGCCGCTTTGGCCGCGAAACAGAAGGCGCTGGCCGCCGAGCATCTCGCTGAAAAGGCACGCATCGACATCGTGACGCAGTCGGTGGAGCGTTACTACGATCTGCTCGCCGCAGAGGCTTCGATGGTGATCATTGAGGACGACCTGCAACTGACCGAAGATTATGCGAAGCAGCTCGAAGGTGCCGTGACTGCCGGAACGGCCTTCCGTGCTGATTTGCTCCGGGTGAAATCGCAGATCAGCCGCGCAAAGCTCGCCATTCGTCAGGGCGAGGAAGCACGTGACCTCGGCGCTGCGAGGCTCGCTGAAATTCTTCGCCTCACGCCCGATGCGGCGCTGCGTCCAGCGAAATCCGATCTCGTGCCGGTGAAGATGATGTCTGGCAAAGGTGTCGCCACGATGATCTCGCTCGCGCAGCAGCATCGTCCCGAGATTCAAGCCGCGCAGGCCATTCACAGCTCGATGGACGCGGAGAAAGATCGTGCGCGCATCGCGCCGATGATTCCGAGCGTGCAGGCTGGTTACACGATGGGTGGATTCGGTGGTGGTCCCGGTGTGGGTGGCCAGCAATGGGGCAACTTCGGCAGGCAGCAGGATTTTTATCTCGGTCTTGGCTGGAAAATCGGTCCCGGTGGCCTGTTTGATAGCCAGCGGCAGAATATCGCGAATGCGCGTGAGGAGGGCGCCTCGCTGCAAACCAGCCAAGTGAGAGCTGCCATCGGTCGTGAGGTAGTCGAAGCCGCCACGCGTTCACAATCCGCCAACGATCAGATCAAAATCAACGATGAAGCCGTTGATGCCGCCGAGGAGATGACCAAGCTCGCCAAAGAACGTCAGGCCAGCCAGATCGGCGTCGTGCTTGAGTATTTGCTGGCACGCGAAGAACTGACCCGTGCGCGCCAAAGCCGCGTGAAAGCGGTGACTGATTTCAACAAGGCGCAACACGCATTGAAGCGTGCGGTCGGGAAGTGATCAATACACCGGGCCTTTGACCGCCCAGCGCTTGAGGACGAAGCCGGGGCCTTTTTCACGCCATTTGGCGACGTGTGGTGTCGTGTAGTGCAGATCGAAGGCGGCTTGATCAACGTAGCTTTCGCTGAGAGCGAAGAGATTCGACTGGGTGTTATCACGACTGACTTCAAAGCGCAGGCAGCCGGGCTCCAAACGCGAGGCGGCGGCGTTGGCGAGGATGACGGCGAGGAATTCGTCGATCTTCTGCGGATCGATCTCAAGGATGACAATGACGTTGACCATGAGCGCAAGAGAGAGGCGATTTTTGCTGAACATGCAACCTGCGTTCTGCGTATGAAGGCAGTAGCATTTACATAGCCATGAAACTCCGTCTCGTCCTTCCCGCGCTGTTTGCCCTCAGCCTCCATGCCCAGGATGCCAAGCCTGCGGCGGCTCCTGCGAAGCCTGCCACATCGCCATCGGCTCCTGCTGCGACGCCCAAGCCGGAGGTCAAGCCTGCTCCAGCGGCTGCGGCCAAGGTGGAAGTGAAACCGGTTGCTCCACCTGCCACACCTCCAGCGCCCGCAAAGGCTGCAACGCCTGCTGCGAAACCGGCCACGACTCCTACGCCTGCTGCCGCTGCCAAACCGGCCGCGCCAGTTCCTGCACCTGTGGCCACGAAACCAGTCACACCTCCAGCCAAGCCTGCGACTCCGGCACCGAAGCCTGCCACACCCGCTCCCCCTGTTGCCGCCAAACCACCACCGCCGAAGCCGGTTGCAGTATTTCCTGACAAGGCACTCGAAGCCGCAGTGCGGAAGCAGGTGTTTGCGAAGCGTGACAACCTGGAGGTGCTGACGGCGGAGGATGTGGCGACGGTTTCGATCATCGAAGGCAAGAAGGCGGGCATCAAGGATCTTACCGGCCTCGAAAAATGCGTCGCGCTGGCATCGCTAACGCTGCCGGAGAACCAGATCACGAACCTGGCACCGATCAAAGGGCTGGAGCGTTTGCAGTTCCTTGATGTGTCGAACAATCAGATCAGCGACATCGCGCCGCTGGCGGCGTGCAAGGCGCTGCAATACGTCGAACTGACTGGAAACAAGGTGACGGATGTTTCCGCGCTCAGCGGCATCCCGGCGCTTACATCGCTTTACTTGGCGAACAACCAGATCAAGGACGCGACGCCGCTCTTCAAGCTACCGAAGGTGTGGACGCTGTATCTCGAAGGCAATCAAGTGACGAACATCACCGGCATCGGCGGCATGAAGTGGCTGTCCATGCTTTCGCTCAAGGGCAATGGCGTGACGGACATTTCGCCACTGGAGCCGCTGACGGAGCTGCAGTTTTTGTTTTTGGAGAACAACAAGGTCACCGACCTCACACCACTGCACCGCATGTGGAAGAAGGACAACGAGGGTGCGCGTGAATGGGCGCCGTACTGCCAGATCTTCATCGACGGCAATGCCATCGACGATGCCTCGAAGAAGGTCGTGGATGAGATGAAGAAGGCCGGAGCACGCATCACCCCGTGAAAGTGAGCGAGCAAAATTCTTGCCGCTGAGGGCAGGCACGGCTTAGCATGGGGGATGAATACGTTTCTCCGCCTCCTTGCCATCGGCCTGCTGTTTTCCATCGCGCACGCCGCCAGTCCGCCGCGTGAGTGGACTTCCAGCGATGGGAAATCGAAGTTTCAGGGCGACCTCATCGAGTTCACCGACAAGGAGGTCAAGATTCGCCACCGGAGCAATTTCAATCAGTACCGTCTGCCGCTGGACCGTTTCTCGAAGGAAGATCAGGACTACATTCGCGGACTGCTGCGCGAGAAGCGCCGCGATGCGGGGCTGAAGGAGGGTGTTTATGCGGAGAAAGTGACGGGGCAGTTTGTGAAGGGTGTTTCGAAGCAGGGACTGAACTACCAGCTTTGGGGCAATCCCAAGCTGGATGGCACCAAGCGCTATCCCATCGTCATCTGGCTGCATGGCTCAGGCCAGAGCGGCACTGACAATGAGTCGCAGATCGGTGGTGCGCCCAAAATCTGGACCAGCGAGGACAATCAAGCCGAGAGCCCGTGCTTTTTGTTGGCTCCGCAGTGTCCGTCTGCCGACATCGGCTGGAAGAATCAGGTGGCGGACAACCTGCTCGCCCTGATCGCTGATCTCACTGAGCATTTGCCGATTGATGAGAGCCGACTTTACCTCACCGGGTCGTCGATGGGAGGGTTTGGTACCTTCAGCATCGCGGCGAAGTATCCGCAGGTCTTTGCGGCCTGTGTGCCGCTCTGTGGCGGTGGCGACGTCAAAAGCGCGGAAATTTTGAAGCAGACGCCGTTCTGGGTCTTTCATGGCGACAAAGATGACATGGTGCCCGTCGAGCGCTCGCGAGCGATTGTGGAGGCGGTGAAGCAGGCGGGAGGCGAACTCATGAAATACACAGAACTCGCGGGTGCAGGTCACGGCATCACGGGTCTGGTTTATCCACGAACGGATTTGCATGAGTGGCTGTTTCAGCAGAAGAAACCCAACCTGACCGCCAAGTAATGCTGCACCATCATCATTCCGCCACCTGCCAGCATCATGATGCGGATTCAGCACGCGATCTTGCGGCCTCAATGCTGGTGCGTGCGCGTGATGCCGGACTGCGGCGCACCAAGGCGCTGGAGAATATTCTTTCGATCCTGGTGCATTCGCATCAGCCGCTGTCCCTGGCAGACATCGCCGAATCACCCGATCTGACCAGCGGAGCTGACAAGGCCACGGTTTATCGCGTGCTGGTGAAGCTGGAGGAACTGGGTTTCATCCGCCGCCTGGGCCTGCATGACCGCAGCGCGTATTACACCATCCTCCAAGCCGGGCATCATGACGACTACCTCATCTGCACGCAGTGCGGGCGTATTCAGCGACTGGACATCGCGTGTCCGGTTGAAGCGTTGGAGAAGCAGATCGAGAAACAGTCCGGCTTCCGCAAGCTGTACCATGAGCTGGAGTTCTACGGGCTGTGTCCAAAGTGTGCCTGATTGAATATGGCGGCTCCAAAAAAAAATCCCGCATCGGAGTGCGATGCGGGATTCCAAATTTAAATAAACTCATCCCTCCGATCAAGGAGAAGTAACAGGAGGTGTAGTATTATTGATAATGGTACCGCCAGTTTGACCGCCACCAGCACCGGATTGGCCACCTCCGATGTTCATGCTGTTGCCGCCAGTGCCGCCAGTGCCGCCAGTGCCGCCAGTGCCGCCAGTGCCGCCAGTGCCGCCAGTGTCACCACCGCCAGGTGGGGGACTACCGGTCGGGGGGGTGCTCGCAATTGTCGTTGTTACAGCTGCGGTAATAGTCGCAGCATCTGATGAGCCACTGTTGGATGCCACTGTGGTGATAGCGGCAGCCGCTTGATCAGTAGTAACTCCCAAGACAGCAGCTACAACCGCAGCCGCCGTACCCGAGGTATCAGCGGAAGCGCCCGCTGGAGGGGTTGGTGAGTTAGTCACTGAGCCAGATGACGCAGCAGGCGCTACATTCAGAAGAAATCCGACCGGAGTCGGGGCTGTCGAAATGGCACCAGTACTTGATATATTGACCGTCGCCACCGTAGGCTGAGTATCTCCTGCAGGCGCCGTGTTAGGGTTATTACCCGTCACAATTTGGATACTGCCTCCTGATATATTTACGCCTGTGACCCCAGCACCACTATACGTGACCGAGCTTGCTGTGGGACCCGTTCCTGTCGTGATTGTCACAGTTGCCTGAGCTTCACTCGTTCCCGCTCCTACTGCTGGACCGGGGTCAACAGTGACCGTTACCGTCTGCCCGTTAACTGTGGTCGTCGTTGTCGTAGGCCCTTGAACGGAACTGACATTTCCCATCATGCCAGTTCCAGTAATAAGAAAAGCAGGAGGGTTGAAATCTGGCTCCCAGCGCAGTGCCAAATACCTTGTCTTAACCGGGCTGGCAGGCTTACCTTTGATTTGTCCCGTGCCAATTTTATCTTCAATGGCAACCACGGGTTGCTTGAGATTGAAATCCGAGGGATCGAAAGCCAAGCGACCTCTCCAGTCTTCTTTCTCTGGCAGTTTTTCAAAGGAGAAGACTTCAAAGCGGACCGGCGAAGGTGAATGCACGGATGAAAACTCATTCAAAATACGGACCTGACCAAAATCATAGATGAGTGTGCGATATTTCTCGTCTGACTCAGGGAACTCAAACTTGTTGAAGTTGGCAGCGGTATCAAGGCCGTTGACGGGCTTTGGAGCCGCATAAATCAGACGAGCACCACCTAGACCACCCACAAAATTCATGGGTTGGCCTTTTTGACCGGTCGAATCCTGCTTCAGGGCATAACCACGATCCGTGGCCCCCCCCATGACCTGCAATGCACCAATGCTCCCGCCTTTGGAAAGAATAAAATCGAACTTTAGAAATTTGGCCTGAATGCCCGCAAACTTGAACTGGATGTCACGATCCGCAGCTGTAACTAATTTTTCCTGCAGGACTGCCCAGCCGGATTTGTCAGCGCTGGCAGAAAGAGTGATCTTCCCCTCAATACCATCATTGGCGAAGGAGGAATTAGCGATCATGACCGGCTTACCAAGGTTCAAAACAAAGAAACTCTTGCCAGCACCTAAGGCGGCAGAAGCAGTAACGTCAATGCCGATAAGGCTATCCACCTGGCCAATGCCAGAGGAACTTTCAATGCTGGTTCCCGTCTGCGGAGTCTTAACAGCAAGGTTCACCGGCTTTTCCTGCATCACCGGAATGCGTCCCCACTTGGCGTGTAGAGAACCGACGGACAGCAGAGTGCCGAAGATGATAAGAATGGAGGCGTGCTTCATGATCGTATATTGGAAATGGGGAGCCTTGAATCCGGTGTTAGGAAAGCCAAGGGAAGTCAATGTTCGTTTTTATTTGTTGAATCAGCATTATTTACACCACAAAGGCCGTGAGATGTAAACATTTTTTCTGTGTCAGGCTTGATGAATTAGAACTTGATTTATTATAATAGCCATATAATTTATATTGATGAATTGTCCCCGCTGCCAAGCCACTGCCTCTCCGCCGCAGAATACCTGCGCGGCGTGTGGTTTTTCTGCCACGTTGCTGCATGGCTATCTTGGAAATCAATGGGTTAGACTCGAGCGCATCACAGACGCCGCCCATTGTCTGCGCTTGGAGGAAATGCGCCGAGATGAGGTCGTTTTGGATGATTTTGAGCGAACCTTCCCGCAAGCGTTTTTCGCCGCTTACTTAGGCGTTTTGCCGAATAACATCAACGTCGCGGAATTGGGGTTCTGGCTGCTGAATCAAGGAGCCTTTAACACGCATTCGTTCAGCCGCAGGAATGACTTCGGCATTGTGCTAGTGGTGGATCCCGCTACCCAGACCGCCAGTTTGACTTTGGGCTATGCCATCGAGGGCTATTTCGACGGTGGCGTGGTGGAGCGTATTTTACAAACCACTGGAAGCCATCTCAAACAAGGAGCCTACGGGGCTGCGATCGAAAACGCTTGTGCCCGCTGCGGAGAGCAACTGCGGAAACATGCGCGCAGCATGGAATGGCAGCCGGATGCCGTCACTACAGCAGACATGGGGCTGCAGCCATTGCGTGGCGGCCATCAATCGTCTTCACGGCCTCTGACGGGCATTTCCAACCCAAGACCGTGACACCCGCCTCCCACCAACCAACGGCGGGTGCCGAACTGCGCTGCAAATCTCTAGTATTTGCCCTAGTTCTGTGGGCTTGTTTGAGTGCAACCGCCGAGGTGCCGCAGCCAAGCGTAGAGAAAATGGAGGACCGAGGGCTGACACTGCCACGCTGGAGTGAGCAGGAACTACGGGCATTCCGCGAAAGCCTGCCTGCTATCAGTGGCCCTGGTGTCCTGCTGCCTGACAATGGTGGGACGATTACGGACATCAATGAACTGCTCCGCA
>Ga0209086_10002256_pt1 | contig 15152 bp, 13 predicted proteins | sample M_130207_XF_Meta_FD_187312 | JGI IMG/M metagenome (GOLD analysis project Ga0209086, IMG submission 187312) | Freshwater microbial communities from Lake Montjoie, Canada to study carbon cycling - M_130207_XF_MetaG (SPAdes) (version 2) | ecosystem: Environmental > Aquatic > Freshwater > Lake... | reverse complement strand
GTCCTTCTACTATCGACGTAAGCTCCGCAAGATTGGCAAGGCCTTGCTCGAGTCGTCGGACAAGGTGCAGCTCTACCGTGGCGACGTCCTGACCAAGGAAGCCCTCAACGAACAGCTCGAGCTGGCCGACAAGGTCCAAGATTCGGCAAACAGCGCACTCGTGCGACTTTTCCCGCAGTTCTCTGAAGCTGATCATGCCAATTGGGGCCAGGTGGTCACCCGTGCGCGTGCTGGCGATGTCGGAGCCCTCTCACAAGTGGGCTACCAGGGAGACGTTACGAAGCACCCGGTTTGCCGTCGTGTAGTGGATCTTATCGGTGCGGGAAAAAAGGGCAAGGACATCCGCGAGCATTTCAAGTCCGCGCCATTTGGCTGGCCACAGGACGCTATCGATGGGGCTCTATTTGTAATGCTCGTCGCTGGCAACCTTCGCGCCACGGTCAACGGCCAACCGGCTCAGGCCCAGACGCTCCCGCAGAATCAGGTGGGAGTAGCCAGCTTTTACGTGGACGTACCCCCGCTAAATGTTCAGCAACGACTCGACCTAAAAGCGCTCTTCCAAAAGATTGGAGTCACGACGCAGAACGGCAAGGAGTCCGAAGCCGCCGCGCAGTTCCTGCAAAAGCTTCTCGAACTTGCCGAGGCCGCGGGCGGTAATGCTCCACGGCCTGTGTCACCCGATACGAAGGACGTTCGTGCGCTGCAAACCCTCAGTGGTAATGCCCAGCTGCTCAAGATTCACGAGCAGAAGGACAACCTCACAACAAATCTTGCCGCCTGGAAAAAGAACGCCGAAGGGATCACGAAACGCTGGCCTTCATGGGAACGATTGCTGGAGTTTCTTGGGTTCGCCAGCGGCTTGTTAGAAGCAGAGGCCTGCGACAAATCTATCGCCGCCATTACCGAGGGCCGTGCTTTACTGGCAGATCCAGACCCAATCCCGGAACTAAGCAAACAACTTGCCACTGCTCTGCGCACTGCGCTTGGCAAGCTACAAACGGACCTAGCCGTCGCATTCAAGAACGGCGACGACAAACTCACGGCTTCACAGGTGTGGAGCCGCCTGACTGACGAACAGCGTTCCTCACTCACCGCTACCTGTCAGCTCACACCGCCAGCAAAAGAGAGTATCGGTGCGGACGATGAGATCCTTGCTGCTCTTCGTGCTAGAACTCTGGCCGACCGTCGAAATCTGCTCGACGCCGTGCCTCAGCGTTTCTCCCGTGCGCTTGACGAGGCGACCCGACTGCTAGAACCCAAGGCTCAACGCGTAGTGCTGGCCGGTGCGACGATCCACAACACTGCGGAACTCGATCAGTGGCTCGCAGATGCTCGCAAGCAGATAGATGAAAAACTGAAGGATGGCCCCGTCACATTATGAGTAGCCTTCCCACGACTCTTCGCCGCCAGTTAGAAACTGCGATAAAACACGCCCGCAAGATTGCTGAGGGCGGTGCGCGCAAGGCACTCGAAGCACTCGCTGTGCATGAACCAGATCCATACCGCTTCATGGATGACGGTCAGTGCGACTTACGCCGGAAACTCCGTGCCCAGGCCAAACAGTTGGGTGATGGCGAGAGTCTGGCGAAGCCTGGAGCCTACGAGATTAAGCACCTCGTCGAAAAACTCGCCTACGACCAATGGCACCGTCTGCTCTTCGCTCGATATCTCCTAGAGAACAATCTACTCATCTCGCCGGAGCACGGAGTGTCTGTCTCGCTAGACGATTGTGAAGAACTTGCACCGTCGCTTAGGCTCAAGGATGCATGGGCCGTCGCGGCTCGCTTCGCTGCCAGGGAATTGCCCGAGATCTTTCGTGCAGACGATCCGGCAGGTGCCGTGGAATTGCCTGTCGAAGATCGTAGTCCGCTGATCCAGCTTGTCGTCGGATTATCAATGGACGTCTTCACCGCGAGCGACAGCCTCGGCTGGTGCTACCAATTCTGGCAGGCTGAGCGGAAGGACGAGGTCAACGCCGCAGGCAACAACATCGGGCCGGATGAACTGCCGGCGGTTACGCAGTTGTTCACTGAAGACTACATGGTGGACTTTCTGCTCGATAACACGCTCGGCGCGTGGCACGCGGGCAAGGTTCTCACCTCGAAGCCCATGCTGACCGAAACCGCGCAAAGCGAGGAAGAACTTCGCAACGCGGTGGCATTGCCGGGATGCATGTGGAAGTATTTGCGCTTCACCAAAGCCGAGGATGGAAAATGGAGGCCAGCCGCAGGCGCGTTCGACGGCTGGCCGAAGAGCGCCGGGGAACTCAAATGCCTCGACCCGTGCATGGGTAGTGGCCATTTCGTGGTGGCGATGTTCGAGCGCCTGGTGGCTTTGCGCATGGTGGAGGAAAAGCTAGACGAAGCGGAGGCTGTGGGGGCGGTCATCCGCGACAATCTTTCTGGGTTGGAGATTGACCCCCGCTGCACGCAGATTGGTGCGTTCAACCTAGCGCTGGCCGCATGGCGGCGCGTTGGCCACTGCAAGCTGCCGTCTATGAACCTCGCCTGTGTGGGCCTCGCGCCAAACTCGTTGAAGGAGGACTGGCTGAAGCTAACAACGAAGGCTCCCAATCTACGCTTTTCGATGGGGGCCTTGTATGATCTATTTGAGAAAGCGCCCATCTTAGGCAGCCTCATTGACCCGCCTCGCGACAAGGCAGTGACCTTTACTACTAGTCTAGAAAAACTCCGACCGCTACTCGAAAAAGCTCTGGCAGAAGAAACCAAAGACGACGGTGCCCATGAAATGGCGGTGACTGCAAGCGGCCTAGCCAAGGCGGTGGAGATTCTCGCCGGGGGGTTCACTCTGGTAGCGACTAACGTCCCGTATCTGGGCCAGAAAAAGCAGATCGACGAGCTGAAGGACTTCTGCGAGCGCCGGCACTTTGACTCAAGAGCCGATCTCGCGACGTGTTTCATTGAGCGCTGCCTAAACTTCTGTGCCGACGGAGCCAGCATAGCGCTTGTTACGCCCCAGAATTGGCTGTTCATGGGAAAAGACGAGCTGTTGAGGCGGAAGTTGTTACCGGTGGTCCAATGGGATTTTATCGCCAGGTTAGGGAGTAGGGCATTTGAAACGATTAGTGGTGAAGTTGTAAATGTTGTGCTGATTGGGCTTACTGCGTCTTCACCCAATGCTGGGCACGCTTTTGCTGGGTGGGACGTTTCTGGCGGCCGAGATTCGGCAGAAAAGGGAAAGCGTCTATCAACCGACCAGGGATTTTCCCCTTCGCAGCAAGTGCAACTCACGAATCCCAATTCTCGGATTACATTTGAGGAAGTTGCTTCGAATATCCCCAAGCTAGCGGACTATTGCAGTGCTCTTTCAGGTGCAAAGGCAGGTGACACAAACCGCTTCAACAAATACTTCTGGGAGATAGCTACGGCACACGCACGCGAAGACTGGGAGTTTTATCAGACCGCCCCCAATGGAACCGGCCCGTTTGTATCGAGAGAAATGGTAGTCTTCTGGCAGCAGGAACGTGGGGAAATGTTTGCTTTGGCTCAAAGCGTCAAACACCTTAACCACGTTGCTCAAAACTGGCTGAGAGGGAAGCCAAACTGGCAAAAATCTGGAGTTGTTGTTGCGTTAATGGGCGACATCTCAGCGACAATATACTCAGGAGAAATCTACGACAGCGCTTGTTGCGCGATAGTCCCCCACTCAGATAATAATGTCCTAGCGCTATGGGCCTTTTGCGAGTCCGGTGATTATGCGATGGAGGTTCGGAAAATAGATCAGGCGCTCAACATAGGGGCAACTTCTACTCTCCTTCAAGTTCCCTTCGACCTCGCACACTGGTCAGAAGTAGCTGCGGAAAAATATCCAAACGGCTTACCAACCCCCTTTTCTAACGATTCGACACAATGGCTCTTCAACGGGCATCCTACAGGAGCAGAACAACCGTTGCATGTGGCTGTGGCGCGGTTGCTTGGTTACCAGTGGCCGCGACAGACCGGTTCGAGTTTTCCCGATTGCCCAGCACTCGACATGGATGGTCTGGAAGAACTAGCGGATGACGACGGCATCGTGTGCCTCTCCGCCTCCAAGGGCGAAGTCGCCGCAGCGGAGCGCCTACGCGCGTTCTTGGCCCAGAGCTTGGGCAAATTCGAACTTAATGCATTGCTTTCGAGCGCGGGTTCAAAGGGCAGCAAATCCGCGACGCTGGAAGAATGGTTGCGCGACGAATTCTTCGAGCAACACTCCGTGCTCTTTCACCATCGTCCCTTCATCTGGCACATATGGGATAGCCATAAGAGTGGCTTCAGTGCTTTGGTCAACTATCAAAAACTCACCCACGCCAATCTGGAGAAGCTGACTTACGCCTACCTCGGCGACTGGATTCGTCGGCAGCAGGCTGCGGTCGAAGCAGGAGAGGCTGGAAGCGACGCACGACTCCACGCCGCGAAACAGTTGCAGGCCCGTCTCAAGCTCATCCTCGAAGGCGAACCGCCTTACGATATATTCGTCCGCTGGAAGCCGCTCTCCAGACAGGCCATTGGTTGGCATCCCGACATCAACGACGGAGTGCGGATGAACATCCGCCCTTTTGTCGTTGCCGACATCCTTCGTAAGCGCCCCAAAATCAAGTGGGAAAAGGATCGCGGGAAAGAACCGGTACAAGACAAGACTGAATTTCCGTGGTTTTGGGGATGGGACGAGGCAAAGCCAGACTTCGCCGGTGTTGGTAAAGAGCCAGACGGCAATCGCTGGAACGACTGCCACTACACTAACGAGTTCAAGATGAGGGCGCGAGAAGCGCATAAGGGGCAATGAGCACTCTCGCAGAACAGTTGGCCACTACTCTCAGAACCGCTGCTCAGGCATACGCCGCCGGTGACCAAGTCGCGCCCTGCGGGGTTCTCTGGCCCGATCCAGAACGGTTGTGGGAATTCGTCATGTCGGAATTGCAGGCAGCCGTCCCCGAGTTATTTCGGCTGGGTAATTATGCGCCGGAAAGACGCACCGGACCTGCACTTTGGTTACGCTGCATCGAGGCGGGAGTTGTTAGCGGCGCACCACCAACAGGAACTGTCCCGATATTTTATTTGCCCGGCGTAAGCCGCGAGAAATTGCGCGCCGCTGAGGATTGCCCACAGGAACTGGCGGCGCTGGTTGAACTCCAGTATCGAGGCATGATGTGGCTCCACGTAAACGGTAAGGAGTGGACCCCTTACGCTTTCTTAGTTTCCAAACATGGTGGTCTCGGTCTGGATGTGGCCAAAGACCAAGCAACGCTCGATGCGCTCGCCGGTGCTCTTCCTACCCTGATGGCGGAACCGACTGTTAATTTGCAGCACCGACGCCTTGACTCAGAGTTCTTCAACGCAATGGTTGCACCAGACGCCACCGGGCTTCTGTTGCGCTGGTTGAGCGCCCCTGAGTTGTTTCAACAGCGCCGATCCGAAGCCGAGTGGAAGGCTTTCTGCCAACAGTGCAAAACAGATTTTCGCTTTGACCCTGTCAAAGATGGTCCGCTGAAGGCAGCGGAGCTCCTGGCTGACCACCGCGACGCTTGGGGAAAAGTCTGGCAGCGATTTGCCGAGACCCCAGCGAACTATTCTGGCGTCGTGGAATGGCTGAAGCGCGCCGCGCCCAAGAAGATGGGCATGTTTGATTCGGCCGAGGTCTGGCCGCAGATCAACGAGAGCGAAGAGCGAACGTTGCACCAGGCCTTGGAAGCACTGGAAGATCGGCCTCAGCATGAAGTGATCCGTAGTATCGCTGAACTGGAGGCACAGCACGCGGTTCGGCGTAGCTACCCATGGCAAAAACTGGGGCTAAGCCCGCTGGCGACAGCTCTCAGGCCGTTGGCGCGATTGGCTGTGCTTTGCCAACTCAGCCCCGGCGCCCCCACGGCAGAGGCTTACGCGGAGTATTACGTTCGCGAAGGTTGGCATGCAGATGCCGCTGCCCTTGCTACCATGGCCGAGTGCGGTTCACCTGAGCAGCACGGAGCGGTGCTACAATCCGTGCGTGCCGTGTATTTGCCGTGGCTAGAGAACACGGCTCGCCAATTGCAACAGCTTATCCGCGAGGGTGGGCAATCGGTTTCGAAGCGCGCAAGGCCGATTGAACCTGCTCCCGGACGACTGGTCATGTTCGCCGACGGACTTCGGATGGATGTCGCCGAACATTTACGAAAGAACCTAACGGTTAATGGAATCGAATCCGCTCTGGACTGGGAGTGGTCAACTATTCCGTCCGTAACTTCATCTGCAAAGCCAGCAGCCTCACCGATCGCGAATGCCGTTCAGGGCGGTGAGGGGGGGGACCCGTTCTCCACACGACTCGTTTCTAATGGACAACTTCTGACCCAAGATCGTTTCACCACCGCGCTGACGGAACGCGGATGGCAACTCCTTCGGGCAGACGAAACTGGAGACCCGACCGGTTCCGGGTGGACCGAGGCCGGCGCAATCGATAAGCGCGGACATACGGAGGGCTGGAAGCTCGCCCGCAGTATTGAACCTGAAGTACGCGATTTAGTCAGTCGGCTCGGCGCGCTTCTTAAGGCAGGATGGACGGAAGTGATCGTAGTGACGGATCACGGATGGCTGCTGGTGCCGGGTGGTCTGCCGAAGATAGAACTAAAGTCATTCCTCACTGACCACCGATGGGGGCGCTGCGCTGCGCTAAAGGCCGGCGCACAGACTGAGGTACAGACATTTAAGTGGTACTGGAATCCGGGAGTCTCAATCGCCAGTCCACCGGGTGCTGGCTGCTTCCGCGCGTCAATGGAGTACTCTCACGGGGGCATCTCCCTTCAGGAAATGGTTACCCCTGTTCTACGCATCACCGCCCAGACACCTGCCGAAGGTTCTGCCCGTTTGCTCGACGCTAAATGGACCGGCGCTAAATGCCGCGTCTCGGCTGTGGGGGATTGCTCAGGCGTTCGCGTGGATGTTCGCACCAGCCGATCAGACTCGGAGACTTCCCTGCTATCGAACAAACTAGCACGCGAGACCACATCAGATGGCAAGGTCACTATATTCCTCGAAGATGATTCTAACATTGGCAAGAAAGCTGAAATTGTGTTGTTAGAGTCATCAGGACAGGTGATTGATTTCCTATCCACCACCATTGGAAGCTAACTTTTATGATCCTGCAACTCGACCCGCTCGATTCCATATGTACTAAAGCCTTTGAGGGCTACGTTGTGCGCAAGGATCTTGTGCGCACATTTAAGGGACAGTATCCGGTTCCCACCTACGTCGCCGAGTTTCTCCTGGGCCGTTACTGTGCGTCTGCCGACGACGAGGAGATCGCCGAGGGCCTGAAGATTGTCGAACGCCAGCTGGGGGAAAAAACTGTCCGTGCTGGGGAGCACGAACTTTTCAAGGCGCGCGCCAAGGACAAAGGACAGGTTAAGCTGATCGACATTATCACCGCCAGATTGGACGCTGGCAGTGATTCGTTCTTGGCTACCCTGCCGAGCCTGCAACTGAAGGACGTGCGGATCAGCGAGGCTATGGTCCACGCCAACGAGCGAATGCTGACAGGTGGTTTCTACGCAGAGGTCGAACTTGCCTACGATCCAACTATCGCTCAAGAGAAGAATGGCCGTCCATTTGGCGTCGCATCAATGCGCGAGATACAACTTTCTAAGCGTGAAGTATTGCCGGAACTGTATCGAGGCCGCGAGGCATTTGCCACTGAGGAGTGGAAAGACTTTCTGATTCGGAGCATTGGCATGGAGCCTGAAAAACTTACGCCCCGGGCCCGTGACATGATGCTTCTCCGAATGGTTCCGTTCGTAGAGCGCAACTACAATATGGTCGAACTAGGTCCCCGAGGAACCGGCAAGAGCCACTTGTTCCAGCAGGTTTCGCCCTATGCCCACCTGATCTCAGGAGGCAAAGCGACCGTTGCGCGGATGTTTGTCAACAATGCCAGTGGTCAACGCGGACTGGTTTGCCAGTATGACGTGGTCTGCTTCGATGAAATCTCCGGCGTTTCCTTCGACCAGAAGGATGGCGTGAACATCATGAAGGGGTACATGGAGTCCGGCGAATTCAGCAGGGGGAACGAAAGTATCCGGGCCGATGGTGGCGTGGTGATGGTCGGGAACTTCGATGTTGATGTGCAGCACCAGCAGCGGGTTGGTCATCTATTCGGCCCACTGCCCCCAGAGATGCGGTCTGACACCGCCTTCATGGACCGAATCCATTCCTACTTGCCCGGCTGGGATTTGCCAAAGGTAGACCGCGGTCTACTCACTGATCACTTCGGTCTTGTCAGCGATTTCCTTTCTGAGTGTTGGAGTCAGCTCCGACGGCAGAGTCGGCAAAGTGTTTTTCAAGGCCGTATTCATTTGGGTGCTGCTTTGAGCGGGCGGGATACGACAGGCGTTCAGAAAACGGTCAGCGGGCTGATCAAACTAGTGTCGCCGAACCCGGACACCCCGGTCGCCGACGATGTGTTGGAGTGGGCGTTGCGAATCGCGTTGGAATGCCGCCGCCGGGTGAAGGAGCAACAAAAGCGAATCGGGTCAGCCGAGTTTCGTAACACTCAGTTCAGCTACACGATGGGTGATGACGGCGTTGAGAAGTTTGTGGCCACTCCCGAGCTGTTTAGCGAAAACAGCATTGGCAGTGATCCGCTTCCTCCGGGGCAGGTCTGGGTGGTTTCAGCAGGCGGTGGTGACGAACATCCGGGCTTGTATCAAGTGAGCATTACGGAAGGTCCGGGGAGCGGCGTTAGAATTCTAAACCAGCCTGCCCCTCCGGCATTTAGAGAGAGTGTCCGTTTTGCGGAACAGAATCTCTATGCACGAGCCAAGGAATTCGTCGGTGACCGCGACCCGAGGCAACATGAGTTTTCCGTTCAACTTCGCGCGTTCGACAGTGCAAGAAGTGGATCCGCTGTCGGGATCGCCGTGCTTCTGGCTCTCTGCTCATCACTGATGCAGAGGAGCATTAAAGGCGGACTTGCGGTTACAGGCGGTTTAAATCTTGGGGGCTCCATCGAGACGATTTTCAATCCGGTGGCGGTTGTTGAAACGGCAATTGAAAAGGGCGCAGCTAGCATCTTGATGCCGATCGGCAGTCGGCGGCAATTGAACGATTTGCCCGATGACTTAGCCGCCAAAATCACTATCCATTACTACCTCGACGCACGGGATGCACTTCTGAAGGCATTGACGATATGAACGATTTCAGATGGCAAGGCGTTCGACCTCATCGAGCGAAATCTCATCCTGCCGCCGGTCGTAGAGCTTCGTCGTTCGCGGCGACTCGTGGTTGGCGATGTGCTGCGCGGCTTCAAGCGTGCCCTTGTTCTTCAGGTACGCGGTGATGCCGGTCGCCCGGAAGGTGTGGTTCCCGATCCTGGTCTTGACGCCCTTGCCGAAAGGACACCCTGCACTTTGCCATCACTGCGGCCAAGGACTGATGATCCGACGCTCTGCCGCTACAACAAGCAGCCGGACGTCCAGGTTGGCCGAGAGGATCCTGGGCTCCGCCGGGACAACAAGCAGCCGTGCCGGCACGGCGAACAAATAAGCGGAAACCGTATGCGCCGTCGTGAGCGAGGCCAACAGAGCCGCCGATACCGAATGGGTGACCCCGACCCGGGCCACAAGCGCCGCCGATACGGTGTGGCCCAGCGCCGTGCGGGAGTACAGCGCGGCATCAGTGAAGCACTGACCGTGGACCGTGCCAGAATCGCCGGCGAGGCGGTAACCCTGCGGGGATGTTGCGGGCCAAGGCGTGGGCCTGGGAAATCAGGAATTGTCAGCCAAGGACTGGCCCTTTTCCGCCTCCGCTTTCTGCGCGGCGATCGCGGCAGACGCCTCCGCCTTCTGCGCTTCAATCGCGGCAGCCTTCTCCGCTTTGAACTTTGCTTCGATCTGCGGCAAGGTCACGACCTGACCCCCAATCTTCAGCTCAGGCAAAAAGATCGCCAAGCGCTCCGATTCTATGTCCGCGGACTTAGCGGCGAGTTCCGCCTGCATCAGCGATACCTTTGCCTGCGTCTCCAGAGGGAGCGGCGTCCAGGGCAACACCGTGCCAACCAGAAGTTTGTCGAGCAGAAAGCGGTTCATCAAGTGGACCGCGTTAGACATTCCGATGTTCACCGCGTAGGCATCAGCCGCGTCGACAGTGGCGGCGGGGACGGTCACAACATGATCGGGTTTTCCGGATTGGGCGAATGTGATGGTCATTTCAGGCATTGCGATCCTTTGCCACGAGGGATTTTAGTTGTTCCGGGGTGACCGGGTATTCAGTTCCGTGAACCTGGATCATCACGACAAAGCCATGCGTCAAGTTGTCGGGGTTGATGACCAAGGTTCGGTGGTCGCTCTTCAAGCGAGCGACTTCGACGTTGTGGCTGTTGTCTATCCGCAGATAGGATGTCGTGGTGCCGACAAGGATAGTCCCGCCGGGGGCTATGGCGGAGGTGACCTGGGTGAGGTCGGCGGCGATAATCGAATCCGACGTCATTGTGCCGGCTCTTCTTTCTTGACCAACTCCGGCTTCAGAAGAGCGGCCTCTTCGATAAGGAGGAACGGCTCCAGGCCCTGCATCTCGAAGGGCGTGACTTCACGGTCCCCCAGCGCCTGGAAAGGCAGCTTGTCGATGTGGACCGTGATCTCCGTTTTGCAGAGTTCCGCCCAGCGGTCGAAGAACGCCTGCTTGATCGCCGGGGTGGCGAAATCGTAGTCCGCTCCTCCCTCCTTGATCGTCCCCATCTCGTCAAGCATCGCCTTGCGCTGCTTGTCCGCGACGTCGCGCTCGGCGATCAGCTTGTTGTTGATCCGGGCAATCTTGAGGGAGGTCACTGGCGCGAACTTCTGCGCAGCCAGGCTCTCGAGTGCGGCGATGGCCGCATACATCTGTGCGATCGTAATTTTCATATTTATCCTTTCCAAAATCTCTCGACCATGAATCCGGCGACGCCGCCCATAATCGGACCGATAACTGTCCAGGCCATCAAGAAACCGTTGGCGCGCTGGATCCACTGATCGTGTCGTTCGACCCGCTGGCTGATCTCTGGCATCTGAACCGCGTGCGGTTCGATGTGATCCAGCCGTCGTCCAAGCTCTTCCAGTCGAGACAAAATGTACGTTTGGTGTACATTGTTCGCGATTTGCTCGTCGCGGATCTTGTTGATCCCGATTTTGAGTTCCTGCAGATTGTCCGCCAGCGCCTGGCGGAACTCCTCGTCTGTTTTTGCCATTCTGAGTCGCTCGGGCATTATTTGGGCGGTCTCTCCGGACCTGGTTGTGCAGGCGGTGCCGCGGTGGGCCCCGCCTCTGGTTGCGGGTGGCGTCCGGCGTGCATGACCGTGGCCAGCAAACCCAACGCAAACATGACGATGTCCTCCCCCTTTGGTAGGTGCAACGCATGGAAAGCGCCGCCGGTACCGAGGAGGACGAAGCCCACACAGACACGCCCAGCCTCGCGCTCGAGGAAGGATGCCATGTGGGAGAAAAGATCGCGCATCGTGCGGACCTACTGGAACAGCCCAGTTTTCTTGAATAGCGAGACGACGCCGGTGGCGACCTTCCCAACCATGCCGATGACCGAAGCCAGCGGGGGGAGTTCGTCGCCGCCCTCTTCATAAACGGCCTCGACGATCGAAGTCAGCATCTCCGACTTGAAGGCGCCCTGCCCGCCCACCGGCACCGCGCTCTCGAGCGTTTTCACCACTGAAACCACGAGCGGTAGAATCTTCACTGCAAGTTCAAGCAACTGCAAGAATCGTTTCATTTAATTGCTCCAAAAAGAGCCCCACTGACGATGGGGGCAAAAGTTTTTACGAGTCGCATCCCGGGGCTGTCGGGCTTGGTCAAGCGCGCCACATTTGCCGTTGTCTGTTCGACGTTGGCGGCAATTTGCGGTGTGGCGATTCTGAGAGCTTCCATGGTCTGCGATGTCCTGCCGGCCGTTACCCTGGCTGCCCCCAAGAGCGCTGTACCTTGAGCCTGCCAGCAGGCTCCGTTGCCCTTACAGTCCGTCCACGGATCGATTCGGTCGAATAATTGTTGCCGATTTTGGTCAATCCCGTCCAGAGCTTTTGTAAGTGCCACGGACGGCGGCGCCGCGACCGCTACTAACTCTCGCCGTGCCGCCCCCATCTCGCCCAACAACTCCCCCGCTCTGGTATTACTGATGTCTAGCGCTTTGTAACTCACATCCTGCGCCATGACCCGGGTGGCTGCTACTTCCCGGATTACTTGCTCTCCTAGGTGATCCACTTCAGCCAACACGGCCCTGCGGCTTTCGCGGACCTCCCCGACTACCGCATACTGGGCATCGATAGCCACACGGGCGGCCAGGGCGCGCGTGGCGGCGCCCTCCCGCTCGATAGAGCGGTCCACTCGGTTGGGAAGTTCGGCGATCACCTGTTCAGCCGTGCGCGTCAGTGAAATCGCCGTGACCACGAGAACGATCGCTGACGCCAGCAAAATCGCAACTAGGCCTCGAAGCCAGGACTGGTTTTGCATGGCTATCTCGACGGCGGTACCAGGATCTGGATCGTGCCGAAGGCGTCGGGCACCGAGGGCTTGCCATACAGCCGGCGAAGGCGCATGGTGTTTTCCGCGCCCCAACCCCAGACGTCGATCTGCGCGTCGATCACGTGGCCTTGGGCAGCGAGTTGCTTGGCCCGCTCAATGCGGCCGGCGAAAGGATCAGCCCCTTCGGTCGGTTCGATGTAGGCGATGTCCTTGACGGCCTGATCAATTTTGACGAAGACGGGCTTATCGTCGGCGTCGATGTAAGCCCGGTCGTTGACCGGGTTAAATTCGGCGGGCCAATTGATGTTCATTGTGATCTCCATGGATTAGAGGGCGAGAGTCGCCCAGTTGAAGGCGGGCCCGACGTCTGTCTTGTCGGCCCGAAAATTGTGGTGCGCGGCAACTCCGCGGAAGTTGGCAAAATAGGCTGGATCAAATTCCATCAACCGATCGGCACGCGGTAGTTGTGCGGGAATCGAGAACCGATCAATCGTGCTTGCAACCAACTCGCGAGCAGCCTCCATTTGCTGCTTCGGGTAAGCCGCCCAGAACTTCTCTCCCCGCCAAGCGGCCCTGATGTACTTTCCGCGCTCATCAAAACTGCAGAATGGGTTTGACCACTGGCGGGGCCACGAGTTGAGCTGCGCCGTGTTGGACTTGTCGACCCGCAGCGGGCCGAAGTTTACAAGCTCAATTCCGATCGATCGCCGGTCGAGGATGGCGCTACTGGTCCCCATATGGAACGCCCATGCCTCCGGCGGGAAGGTTTCATAGACAACCCCGTCGAGGCCGACGATGTACGCGGTAGCGACCTTAGTGGCGCCGCGGTCCTGGCTCCACCACGAGAAGGCGCCGGCGGCGTTTCCTCCCGCGGTGAAGTGCAAGACAATGAGGTCTTTCTTGTGTTTTTCGGCGTAGTATTCGCCAGGCGCTAAAGAGAATGTTTTAGAAAGGATCATGAAGCGCTCACAAGCACCCCACCGCGGAAGACAAGGGTGGAGAAGGAGCCAGCATAGCCGGCAATTGCAAAAGTCGCGCCCCCATTGAGTGTGATATTCCAGGTCTGCCCTATGTAGCCCCCAGTTGGGTTAATTCCACCGCATATGATGCCCGCAGAGCCGACGTTAATGCCAGAGGAGCCAACAAAGACCCCGCTGGAGTTGATAACGTTGGCGCCGCCGACGTTGTACCCGCCCGCGCAGGAGACCACGCCGTTGCCGTTCACCTGAAAGTTAAAGTTCGTGGTCTGAAATGCGATTGACGTTGAGGTTGCCTGGGACTGAAAAACGCCGGAGGCTGTGGCGCTGGCCAGCCCCGAGGCATTGCGGCTGGAGTCAATCACGGTGGTGCCACCAACCCTGAAGCCAGCCGTCATATTGGCCGAACCCACTCCAGAGACGTTTCCATTACCGTCAACTGAAAAGTTGCTGTTGCTGGTTTGAAAGGCGATGGTTGCGCCGGTTGCGGTCGAATTGAAGACGGTTGTCACAACGCCAGCAGCGGTGGTCAATGATCCTGCGATAGTTGCGTTAGCAGCCGTCAAAGTCAACGGGGTATATCTCGCCCCAGCTGACGTTTCGCTGGTAAAAATAATACCCGTGCCTTCGTCAAATCTGATCATTTGACCGGTAAGAGCAGAGTTAACTCTTGGGAAACTTGTCGTGTTGTACATGTTTCTGGCAATACCAGCACCAGTCCAGGTCATTCCTGGTTCACTGATCCACGTATATAATCCAGCATCGCCACTTGCTGCACCATTGTTTCCTGCTGGTAATACAAGAAGTTTATTTTCACCATGGCTAGTTATTGTTCTGGTAGAGCCAACTACAGTCATTCTGGGAGTATTTCCGCCAGTGGCAGCAGGGACAGCTGATAAATTAACTAATAAGTTTCCACTGGTCTGAAGCGTTGCCGCGTAGATGTTCCGACTTGCATCGATAACGTTTAAGCCGCCAGCGTTGTAGCCGCCAGCGCTAGAGACGACTCCATTTCCGTTCACCTGGAAGTTGCTGTTGTTGGTTTGAAAGGCGATGGTTGCGCCCGTGGCTGTGGAGTTGAAGACCGTAGCCACAACTCCAGCAAACGTTGGGGTTGCGCCGTTGTCGATGTTCTGGGGGAGCGAGAGCGTCACGGCTCCGGTAGGAGCCGAGGCGAGCACCTGATTGGCCGTTCCGGTGATCGACGTGACGCCAGACGCGAGAAGATTAACGTAGGCCCCGCCATTGACCGATGCCACCAGCTGGCTCGACGTCGAGTCCATGTAGACGACGGCGTTACCTGCCGTAGATCCGCCAGGGTTGGCCTTAGACGTGAACATGAGCTGCTTGCCCAAGAACCCGTTCGCTGTCTGGATGGAGTTGTACGCCGTTGAAACGGTAGAGAATCCTGTGGTCGCAGACACGAATCCAGCGATCTGCAGAGCAGCGCCAGAGGAGTCATTAGAAGTGCGATTGATCAAGACGGCGCCGCCGGTCGGCTGCAAAAACAGCTGATACGGTACGGTCAAGTTGGTGTCGTCAGACACCTGGAGCCACATGCCTGTGCCTCCAGCTCCGCCTATATCGAGATGCGCCGTAGTGCTGTCATTGAATCGCTGGATCAGTCCGGCCGACTGCGTTGATCCAGACGATGCTGGTAAAGCATTGCCGGCTCCCTTGACGTGCAATCTTGCGTTTGTCGCGGGACT